>MDTE01036139.1_pt1 | contig 15614 bp, 11 predicted proteins | sample 811231 | NCBI WGS metagenome assembly MDTE01 (sample SAMN05326651, study PRJNA326480) | marine metagenome | isolation source: seawater | place: Indian Ocean: Red Sea | collected 2010
TCATTTGAAAAGTGGTCTTTTTCTGGATTTAACTCATCTATCATTAAACAAATATAATGTAATATAATACTAAAAAAAATGCTCAATCATTGATTGAGCATTTTAAAAATTAAAATTTATTAATGAGCCTCCTCTTCACCATCTTGGAGTTCTGTAATTTGAGAAACAAAATCTTCCTTCATTCCAGGTTTACTATAATCATAGGCCCATCGATGAACTTCAGGTATATCACCTGGCCAATTCCCATGAATTCTCTCTACAGGTGTAGTCCATTCCATTGTGTTAGAGCGCCAAGGATTTTGGCTTGCAACCTTTCCTCTAAAAATACTGTAAAAGAAATTAAAAAAGAAAATTATTTGAACAGCAGATCCAACTATGGCAAATACCGTAACCAATTCACTAATTTCAACTAAGTCATCAAACATTGGAAAAGCAGTGTTTGAATAATATCTTCTTGGTAATCCAGCTAAACCTAAAAAATGCATTGGATAGAAAACACCATAAGCACAAATAAATGTAATCCAAAAATGCACATAACCTAAGCTTTTATTCATCATCCTACCATAAAGTTTTGGATACCAATGATAAATACCAGCAAACATTCCAAAAATTGCTGATAACCCCATTACAATATGAAAATGAGCGGTTACAAAATACGTATCATGAACATTAATATCTAATGCCGAATCTCCTAAAATTAGACCAGTTAGACCACCAGAAATAAAAGTAGATACTAAACCTATTGAAAATAACATAGCAGGTGTAAACTGAATATTGGCTTTCCAAAGTGTGGTAATATAATTAAATACTTTAACAGCAGAAGGTATAGCAATTAATAAGGTGGTAAATGTAAATACTGATCCTAAAAATGGATTCATACCAGTCATAAACATGTGATGTCCCCAAACTATAAAAGATAGAAAAGCAATAGCAAGAATAGAACCAACCATAGCACGATAACCAAAAATAGGCTTACGAGCATTTGTTGAAATAATCTCAGATGTTATTCCTAGTGCAGGTAATAAAATAATGTACACTTCTGGATGACCTAAAAACCAGAATAAGTGTTGGAATAATATAGGACTTCCACCTGTTTGAAGAAGAGCTTCACCTTGAATAAATATATCTGATAAATAAAAAGAGGTTCCAAAACTTCTATCAAAAATTAATAATAAACAAGCAGATAATAAGACCGGAAAAGAAAGAACTCCTAGAACTGCCGTAATGAAAAAAGCCCACATTGTTAACGGCAAACGAGTCATTGTCATTCCCTTTGTCCTTAAATTAAAGATAGTAACAATATAATTTAAGCCTCCTAACAGAGCTGACACAATAAATAAAGACATTGAAACTAACCAGAGAGTCATTCCGAGACCAGATCCAGGAATTGCTTGTGGCAAAGCAGATAATGGTGGATATATTGTCCATCCCGCAGATGCTGGACCAGATTCAACAAATAAAGAAATAACCATTACAACTGAAGAAAGAAAAAAGAACCAGTAAGACAACATGTTTAAAAAACCAGATGCCATATCCCTTGCTCCAATTTGAAGAGGAATTAAAAGATTAGAGAACGTTCCACTTAAGCCAGCTGTTAAAACAAAAAACACCATTATAGTTCCATGAATTGTTACTAAAGCTAAATATATGTTTGGATCCATTACTCCATCTGGTGCCCACTTCCCTAATAAAGCTTCCAAAATAGGATGACCTTCATCAGGCCAAGCTAATTGTATTCTAAACAAAACAGACATTATTACTCCTATAACACCCATAGTCATCCCAGTGATCAAAAATTGTTTGGCTATCATTTTGTGATCTTGACTAAATATGTATTTAGTTATAAACGTTTCTTCGTGATGATGTTCATGATCTCCCATAATCAGATAGTTAAAATTATAGTGTAATTAATTCTTTAAATGTTTTTTGCTCGTTTAACCAAGCATCATATTCTTCTTGTGACTCAACAATTACTTTAATTTGCATATTGTAGTGTGCAGCTCCACATATTTTATTGCATAATAAAACATAATCAAACTCATCATTGTCAAGTTCTGACCTCATCTGACTTGTTGTCTTAGTAGGTGTAAAGGCAAACTGTGTATTCATTCCTGGGACACAATTCATTTGAACACCAAAGTGGGGCAAATAAGCCGAGTGAATTACATCCTGAGATCTAAATTTCATTAAAACTTGCTTGTTTACTGGTAAATGTATTTCTCTTACTATTTTATCATCATGCGATTTAATGTCATTCGAGTCTACTCCTAAAGTATTTACTCCTCCAATTAGTGTATAATTAGATTTACCTAGCTCACCATCATTGCCTGAATACCTAGCGGTCCAATCAAATTGACGAGCATACACCTCCATTTTATTAGCATTTGATGTGTCAACTAACATCACATCATTCCATGTTTGCAAACCATAGACGATTAAAGCTGTAAGAACAACTGCTGGTACAGCAGTCCAAACGATTTCTAATTTGTTATTGTGTGTTTGATATAATGCGGTATTATCTTTTCTTCCTCTATATTTATATGTGAACCAGAATAAAATTGGATGAGTTACAAAAAAAACAAATAATATTAGATACATCGTTGTATCCCATAATCCCTGAATTTTAGCACCATGCAAAGAGGCTGATTCGGGTAATAAAAGATCACCCCATAAAACAAAAGAATAAGCTACAAATAATACAAAGCCAAGTCCAAGAACAAGCATTGCTAATGCATTATAATGGTTTTCTTTATCAGTAACTTCAATTTTTTGACCACCTTTTAATTTAGTGGCTAATTCAAAAATTCTTACAATCTGAACAAAAGCTATTATAGCTAATGCAATTATAAAATATGTTAAGAATGATGTCATATTACTTTACTAATTTTTATCTATATATGATGATGTTTTGCTTCATCTATAAATGGATGATTTTTTGCGATTAATGGTGTCTTAGTTAATGCTTTAAAAACTAAGTACAAAAATAAGCCTAAAAAACCTAAAAACATACCAATTTCTATAAATCCTATATGCCAATGATCAAAAAGTGTTCCTGGAATAATCATTAGAAATACATTTAACCAATGACCTATTAAAACAATCGATCCAACAATCATTATAAAGTTGAAATTTCTCTTACCATCTCTACTCATTAACATCAAAAAAGGAAATATAAAATTAATTGCAGAGGTTGCCCAGAATAAAAAATTATAATTGTCCCATCTAGCCATATAGTATGTAACTTCTTCTGGAATATTTGAATACCAAATCAACATAAATTGCGAAAACCACATATAAGTCCATAATACACTAAAAGAAAATATCCATTTTCCTAAATCATGAATATGGTTTTCATTAACATGCTCCAAATATCCTTTTCTTTTTAAATAGATTGAAAACATCGCAATCGATGTAAAACCAGTAACACCCATGCTAGCAAAAACAAACCATCCAAACAATGTACTAAACCAGTGAGTATCAATCGACATTATCCAATCCCAAGACATCATAGAAGATGTATATCCAAAAAATACTATGAATATTGCTGATACAGTGATACTTTTCTTATAATTTTTAGTTCCCCCTTCAAGATCTTCTTTCAAAGAAAGTTTCTTAAGCCATTTAGCAAAGAACCACCAGCCAAAAACATACAATATAGATCTTACAGAAAAAAAAGTAGGATTTAGAAAAGCTTCTTTACCAGCAATAATAGCATCATAATAAATATTATCGGGATCCATAATTCCGTCAGCCAACCAATGCCATATATGATTCCAATGCATAATGCCAGCAAAAACAATAAATAACATTATTATTCCACCATATATAAAATATGAACTTATAGCTTCAGCAACACGCTTTAAAGTAATAGCCCATGCTGCTTCAGCAACATACTGTAAAGCCACAAAAAATATAGCAAATGCACCAATTGCTAAGAAATAATAATTATTTACAAGTAAAGCTGGCCAAGTTCTATGAGCGTCAGTTAGAAAACCATAAACTAAGGCAACTAAACCTATGAACATTAGCACAAAGCAAATCCTACTTGTATTTTTACTTAAGATATACATATTAATTTATTCATTATTTTCATCAGAATTTTGTAAAGTTTGAACATACATTGTTATGAGCCACCTTTCTTGATCATTAACTAATGAGTAATGAGGACCCATAGCATTTAGACCATAATATATGGCATGATATATATTTCCTTCACTTAACTCTGACATAGTTGATCCGGTTCTTCTAATCATAACATCATCAGAATAAGAAGGAATAGCACTATATACTGGATGAGTAATAGAACCTTTACCATCACCATTTATTCCATGACAATGTGCACAAAACATTGTAAATAATTTTTCTCCTTTCTCTAAATTTTCATCAGTTTTAATAAAAGGGTTTTTTAATTCAGTACCAGCTCTTAAGTACTCTTCAGTAGAAGGTCCAAATTCAAAAGGAATAAATCCTCTTGGAATAGTTCCCAATACTGGTATTCTAGCATTTAAACTATCTGCAAAAAAATTATTTTTACCATAAGTTTCTAGAGAAGGTGAACGATACATATTTGGCATAAACTCGTAACCAGTGCCTTGTTTATTACATGAGCTCAATAAAAATATTGCAGCAGAAAAAATTAATAATATGTGAAAAACATTTCTTTTCATAAATTTTTATTCTTTAACTTTCACTTCGGTTGCACCTGTTTTTTTAATTAATTTAATTATTTCATTTTCATTTTCTGTTTCAATTTCTATTAGAAATTTATCATCAGTTGTTCTAACATCAGGGTTGCTAGCTTTTTGTCCTGGAAATAACTTACTTCTAAAAAAATATGTTATAACCATTAAATGAGCAGCAAACAAGACGGTCATTTCAAATAAAATTGGTATAAATGCTGGCATATTTAAATAATAAGCAAAACTTGGTTTACCTCCAATATTCATAGGCCAATCCGCAATCATAATATAATATGTCATTGAAAAAGCAACACAAAAACCTATTGCACCATATATAAATGCTGTTATTCCAAGCCTAGTTCTTTGCAGTCCTAATAAATGATCTAAACCATGAATTGGAAAAGGCGTATAGACCTCATGAATTTCAACTTCTTTAGAGCGAATATCCTTAACAGCAGATATTAAAACGTCCTCATCATCGTATATGGCATAAATTGTACTTTTACTCATCTTTTTGTTTTTTGTACTGATCACCAGAAGATTTTAAAATTGTTTTTAATTCTGCTTGAGCAATTACTGGAAAAGTTCTTGAATATAATAGAAATATCACAAAGAAAAATCCTATTGAACCAATGAAAATACCGACATCTACCCAAGTTGGCGAAAACATAGTCCAACTTGATGGTAAGTAGTCTCTATGTAATGAAGTAACAATTATAACAAATCGCTCAAACCACATTCCAATATTAACAAACAGGGCTAAAATAAATGTGAAAACAATATTTCGTCTTAATTTTTTAAACCACATCAATTGAGGCGATATAACATTACAAGTCATCATACTCCAATATGCCCACCAATACGGACCAGAGAACCTATTTAAAAAAGCATATTGTTCGAATTCTACACCAGAATACCAAGCCATAAATAGTTCAGTCAAATATGCGATGCCAACTAAATTACCAGTTAACATGATTATAATATTCATATATTCAATATGTTTAACAGTAATATAGGCTTCAAGACTAACAACTTTTCTCATTACAAGTAATAATGTCTGAACCATAGCAAATCCAGAAAAGACTGCACCCGCAACAAAATATGGTGGAAAAATAGTAGTGTGCCATCCTGGAATAACTGAAGTAGCAAAATCAAAAGAAACAATCGAATGAACTGAAAAAACTAGTGGAGTTGCCAATCCTGCTAAAACTAAAGAAACTTCTTCAAACCTTTGCCAATCTTTTGCTCTTCCACTCCATCCAAAAGACAAAATACTATATACTTTTTTTCTTAATGGCCATATTTTTTCATTTACTCTGTCACGAATCATCGCAAAATCTGGAATCAAACCAACATACCAAAAGACAAGAGATACAGAAAAATATGTTGAGATTGCAAATACATCCCAGAGAAGTGGCGAATTAAAATTAACCCATAAAGAACCAAAATTATTAGGAATAGGAAACACCCAATATCCAAGCCATGGTCTTCCCATATGAATTCCTGGGAACATTGCAGCTTGAATAACAGCAAAAATAGTCATAGCTTCAGCAGAACGAATAACAGAAAGTCTCCATTTTTGTCTAAATAGTAATAGAACAGCAGAAATTAAAGTTCCAGCATGACCTATTCCAACCCACCAAACAAAATTGGTTATATCCCAGGCCCAACCTACAGTTTTATTTAAACCCCAAACACCTATACCAGTTCCAACAGTGTAGCCTACACATAATATCCACCAAAAAAATAAAAGAAGAGAGACACCAAAAACAAACCACCAAAGTTTATTTGCTTTACCTTCTACTGGCCTGGCAATATCAACGGTGATATCGTGATAAGTTTTATTTCCTAAAATTAAAGGTTCTCTTATGTGAGATTCTTTATGCATATATTATGATTCTTTTTTATTTCTAATTTTTGTTTGATAAAATACTGATGGTGCTGTATTTATTTCTTCAAGTAAATAATATTGTCTATCATCCTCTCTTAATTGATTAACATCATGTGTTTTGTCATTAGCATCACCAAATACCATCGCTCCAGTTGGACAAGACGCAGAACAAGCACAAGAAGCATTTGCTTCTTTATTTGTTATCTTTCTTCCAGCTTTTTTAGCATCTAACTTCATTTTCTGAATTGATTGAATACACATACTACATTTCTCCATTACACCTCTTGATCTAACAACAACATCAGGATTTAAAACCATTTTACCTAAATCATCATTCATGTTAAAATCAAACTGATCATTATCACTGTATTGGAACCAATTAAACCTTCTAACTTTATAAGGACAGTTGTTAGCACAATATCTAGTACCAACACATCTATTATATGTCATTTGATTTAGACCTTCATTACTATGAGTAGTTGCCGCAACTGGACAAACGTTTTCACAAGGTGCATGGTTACAATGTTGACACATAACAGGTTGGAAAGCAACCTCTGGATTTTGAGATGGAACTTCCATTGCTTTGTATTTACTGATTGCTCCCATTCCTTTCTTCTCGGCTATTTCTTCGTTCATATCAGAAGTATAATACCTATCTATTCTTAACCAATGCATGTCTCTACTTTTACGCATTTCTTCTTTTCCAACAACTGGAACATTATTCTCAGCATGACAAGCAATAACACAAGATCCACAACCAATACATGCAGTTAAATCTATAGATAAATTCCAAAAATGACCATTTTCAAGATCGTGTTTTTCATAAAGTGAAATATCCTGTGCTAACATATCACCAACATGTGTAGCAAACTTAACATCTGGATTTCCTGATTTTGGATCCTTGATATAATCTGATAATGTTGTTTCTTTTACCATATCTCTGCCCATCATGGTATGATGTAGCTGAACTGATGCAAACTCATGCTCTCCTTCAGATTTAGATATTTCTACATTTGAAAAAGTATTTTCAAAACCAAAAATAAAAGCATTAACACCAATTCCATCTCCTGCTTTTCCAGATTTTTCTCTTCCATATCCATAAGCTAATCCTAAAGAGTTGTTAGCTTGACCTGGTTGAATCAAAACAGGAACATTTTTTAAAATATTTTTTCCAAAACTAATATTAACAACGTCTCCATTCAATGCCCCATTTGAAACATTCCAATTTCTTAATCCTAAGCTACGAGCTGTTTCTAAAGAAATGGTTAAATAATTATCCCAACAAGCTCTAGTTACTGGATCAGGCAGTTCTTGTAGCCATGGATTATTTGCTTGTGATCCATCACCTAATGCAGTAGATTGGTATAATTTTAATTCAAATCCAGAGTCTTTAGTCTTAATTGAAGAAACTGTAGATTTAAATTTTTTAGCTTTGATATCAGTTTGTTTATATTCAAAAACTCCATCATGTAAAGCCTTATTCCAAGAAGTTTTTTTAGCCCAATAATTTTTTAAAAATGAATAATAATCATCACTTCTACCTAACCAAACTAATAAAGAATCTTGAAATTGTCGACTATTGAATAGCGGTTGAATAGTTGGTTGTATCAAGGCACCCTTGTTGTGAAAAGCATTTGCATCTCCCCAACTTTCTAAATTGTGTCTTTGTGGACATACATAATCAAAAAGACTAGCTGTTTCATCCATATATAAAGATGTAGAAATAGTAAGTTCTACATTTTTGATTGCTGAAGTAAAATCTAAATTTTTAGGCAGCGAGTATGCAGGGTTAACACCATGCACAATTAAAGCACCTACTTTGCCCGATTTCATATCTGAAATTAAATCAACAATGTCTTTTTCATTACCTTTTTTAAGATAGCATGGCTTTTCTATATCTAATGTGGAACCATAATTATTTAATAAATTATTAATTCCATTAATCATAATCTGAACGTTTGTGTTATTTGATCCAGACATAACAAGAGAACGACCTTTTGCAGATTTTAATTCCTTAACTAATTGAGAAATTCTTTTATCAGCAGATACTTTACCCTTGAGTGTATTATATAAATTTTCTATTAAAAATAATTGTTCAGATGGCTTAGCAGCAATACGCACATCGGCATTAGATCCTGAAAGTGAAAGATTTGATTCAATTTGAAAATGACGTGACATTTTTCCAGATTTAGGATTTCTGTTTGAAACATACTCTCTTTCAAAATCTACATTTAACCAACTATTTAAAAAGTCTGCTCCAAAAGAAACAATAACATCAGCTTTATCAAGAAAATATGTAGGTAACGCTCTAACTCCAAATGAATCAAAATTTGCATTTAACATTCCGTCATATGAAATTGTATCATATTGTACATGCTTAACATTGTATTTTTTCTTGAAAGATTGAATTATTTCAATAGTAGTTGGACTAATTATGGAATTTGTCAGAAGAACTACCTCTCCATTTATATCACTTAACTTTTGTATAATTTCTGAATCAACAACATCCCAACTGGAGGCCATTCCTAATTTATGAGGCTCTTTTAACCTATTAGAATCATACAGAGATAATACTGAAGCAATTACTCTTGAATTAGGAGCAGAATTAGCTAACTCATTACCCTTTATAAAAATTGGCCTACCCTCCCTAGTTTTAACTAATATGTTAGAAAAATCATTACCATCATAATATGTCGAAGCATACCAATTAGCAACACCAGGAATAATTTCTTCAGGCTTGATTAAATAAGGTATAGATTTATTGACTGGTGTTTCACATGAAGCTAATGTAGCAGCAGCAGTTGTAAAACCTAGAAATTTTAAAAAATCTCTTCTTCCAGTGTTAGACTCAGATAAATTTTCATTGCCTAAAAACTTATCAATAGGAAGTTTTTCAGGGAACTCATTATGCTTTAAGCTATCAATAGCCGGATCATTTGTCAACTCTGACAATCCTTTCCAGTATTTTTTTGCTTTAGTCATTTTTTATTTTTTTTTTTTTAATAATGGCACTTACCACACTCTAAACCGCCTATTTCTTCAACAGTAAATTTCATATCTGGATGATTTTTCTTAAATTCAGCATGCATCTTTTCATAATACGGATTATCAGCAGTTTGAACTTCTTTTGTTCTGTGACAATCAATACACCATCCCATTGTCAATTCAGCATGTTGATATACTACTTCCATTTCCTCAATAGGACCATGACAATCTTGACATTCCAGACCACCTGCAACAACATGTTGAGCGTGATTAAAATATGCTAAATCTGGTAAGTTATGAATACGAACCCATTTTATCGGCTTTTGTTCATATCCTTCGATGTATTTACCAGTATTTACATCATAGCCAACAGCATCATATATTTTTTGAATCTCTTCAGTTCCAGAAGGTCCCTCATTAATATAAGTATGACAGTTCATACAAACATTAGCAGAAGGTATTCCAGAATGTTTGCTATGTCTAGCAGAATGATGACAATAATTACAATCAATCTGATTATCTCCAGCATGTAGCTTATGAGAAAAATGAATTGGCTGCTCAGGAGCATAACCATCGTAAACACCTACTGCGGTAAAAACATTCCAAGCTGCTTTTGCACCACCAATTAATAATAATAAAACTGTTATGGCAACTAATGGTTTATTAGAAATAAATGAGTAAAACCAAGTTAATAAAGTTTCAACTAGGTCTTCTGGATTTTCTTTAGCGGCAGATTTCAGAATATTTTTGACCTTCCATAATATTGCAACAATTAACAAAAGTGTTAAGCATATTCCTAGCAATAAATAATTAGAAGTTTTAGAAGATGAATCAGCACTTAAAACCACTTGTGAATCTACACTGATATCATCTTGAATTTGAGAAGGAGCTATTTCAATATAAGCCAAAATATCTTTTACCTCATCATCAGACAGGTGTAAAAAAGAAGACATCGGAGATTTGTTATATTCTTCCCATATAGCAACAGCATCAGGATCTCCAGATGCAATAAGTTCAGCAGAATTTTTTATCCATTTTATTAACCATTCTTGAGAGTACTTGTCATTTACTCCAGCTAAAGCAGGACCTATCATTTTTTTGTTAATCATATGACAGGATGTACAATTAGTGTTATATAAAGCCTCACCATTCTCAGCAGACTGAGAAAAAACTAAATGACTAGAAATAAAGAGGAAAAATAGAGCACAAAAAAATATGGCAGTATGCCTATTTTGAAATTGAGTAGATTTAAAATAATTATTGCCCAACGGTAATTCTTATTATTTATTTCACTACAAAAATAACTTATTCATGTTTTTTTTCTTAATCTTCATTGATTTTTTTATTGTAATTTATAATCATTCTAAATAAATAATTACAAAAAATGTAATACGCTAATTAAGAGGAGAATATATAAAAAAATATAACTTTGTAAGATGAGATTAATATTAATTATACTAGCAATTTTAGCTTTTACACAAATAAAAGCACAAAATGGTAGCGTAAAAATAGTTCAAGACCATCAGATTGACTCTTTAATGTTTAAACAAATTTTAATAAACAAAAATATAAATGATATTAGCGGGTTCAAAATACAAATTAAGAATACTACTACTCAAAAAGAAGCTAATAATTTAAGACAAAATTTTTCCAAATACTTTCCTAATTTAAAATCATATCTAAATTATGAACCTCCATATTATAAGATAAGAATTGGAAATTATCTTACAAAAATAGAAGCTCAAAAAGATTTAAAAAAAATTAAACAGAAATATTACGGAGCATATTTAGTTCCATGCGGAGTAGATATTAATGAAATTATGAAATAAGAGATTTAATTATTTTAGTTTCTTTTTGACCTCTACTTCTTCATAACCTTCAATAATATCTCCTACTTTTATATCATTAAAGTTTGCAATGCTTAATCCACACTCGTAACCTGAAACAACTTCTTTAACATCATCTTTAAATCGTTTTAAAGATGATAATTCTCCTGAATATATAACTATTCCATCTCTAATTAATCGAATTTTTGTATTTCTTGTCATTTTACCATCAAGAACGTAACATCCAGCAATTGTACCTATTTTGGAGATTTTAAATGTTTCTCTAACTTCAATATTAGCAACAACTTTTTCTTCAATATCAGGAGAAAGCATTCCTTCCATTGCTAATTCTAATTCTTCAATAGCATTATAGATTACAGAATATAGCCTAATATCAATTTGTTCTTTTTCAGCTAATTTTCTAGCATTTAATGATGGTCGTACCTGAAATCCTATAATTATTGCATCTGATGCAGTAGCTAACATAACATCTGACTCGGAAATTTGACCAACAGATTTATGGATAATATTTACAAGAATTTGTTCAGATGAAAGTTTTTGTAATGAATCAGCTAAAGCTTCAATAGATCCATCAACATCACCCTTAATAATTATATTTAATTCTTTGAAATCACCTAACGCTAATCGTCTACCTATTTCATCGAGAGTTATATGTTTTTGTGTTCTAACTCCTTGCTCTCTTTGTAGTTGCATTCGCTTTGCTGCTATATTTTTAGCCTCACGTTCATCTGTCATTACATTAAACTTATCACCTGCTTGAGGTGCTCCATTTAATCCTAACAATAAAGCAGGAACAGAAGGTCCCGCCTCCGAAAGTTGAGAATCATATTCATCTAATAGTGCTTTAACTTTTCCAGAATGACAACCGGCTAAGACGTAATCACCAATCCTTAGTGTACCTGATTCTACTAAAATTGTAGCAAGATAACCTTTACCTTTATCTAGAGAAGCTTCAATTACTGTACCAACAGCCTCCTTATTTGGATTTGCCTTTAACTCTAAAAGTTCAGCTTCTAAAAGAACTTTTTCTAATAATTCTTTTATTCCCTGTCCAGTTTTTGCAGAAATTTCTTGAGACTGAAACTTCCCACCCCAATCTTCAAGTAAAATATTTTCATTAGCTAACTCTTCTCGAATTTTATCAGGATTTGCTGTTTCTCTATCTATTTTATTTAAAGCAAAAATCATTGGAACACCCGCTGCTTGAGCGTGTGATATTGCTTCCTTTGTTTGAGGCATAACTCTATCATCTGCAGCTACCACTATAATAACAACATCTGTTAACTGGGCACCTCTTGCACGCATTGCAGTAAAAGCTTCATGACCTGGAGTATCCAAAAAAGTTATTTTTTTACCATCATCAATAACAACCTCATATGCTCCGACATGTTGAGTTATACCTCCCGCTTCATCAGACGTTACATTAGATTTTCTAACATAATCTAATAGAGAAGTTTTTCCATGATCAACATGCCCCATAACAGTAACGATTGGTGCTCTTGGGGTTAAATCTTCTTCAGAATCTTCTCTGACCACAATAGATTCTTGAACATCTGCACTTACAAACTCAACTTTAAACCCAAACTCTTCTGCAACAATAGTAAGGGTTTCAGCATCTAATCTTTGATTTTGAGTAACCATCATTCCAAGTGAAAAACACGCAGAGATAATTTCAGTTGGTGGAACATTCATCATTTGAGAGAGTTCTGCAGTTGTTACAAACTCAGTGACTTTTATTATCTTATTTTCTTCTTGTTGTTCAATCATTTCAAGCTCTTCCTGTTCCTTTCGAGCCTGACGCTTTTCTCTTCTTAATTTTGCACCTTTGTTTTTACCCCCGCTTTGAAGTTTTGCTAAATTTTCCCTAACCTGTTTTTGAATTTCCTCAGGTGAAAGCTCTGATTGTTGATCATTTTTTACGCGTTTCTTTTTTACATTTTTATTAACTCCAATACCTTTATTTATTCTTTTTCTTTTTTTCTTTTTTTCGTCATCACTTGAAGAGGCAATAGGCTTATTTTTTTCTTTATTAAATTTATCAAGGTCGATTTTTTTTCCTTCTAAAATTTTTGGCCCATCTAATTTATTAGCTTTTGCTCTAATAATAGAGTCTGTTTTGTTATCCTCTAATTCTTTTTTATCATTGATTTTAGGTTCAGTTTCATCTGAAACTTGATCTGTTTTAGAATTAGATTGTTCTAATGCTATATTTCCTAAAACCTTCAGTTTTAATTCAGGAACATTTTTAACTTTTACTTCAGATTCAGTTATCTTATTATTAGATTCTTCTTGTATTTTATTAGCTTCTTCTTGTATTTTATTAGCTTCTTCTTGCGCTTGTTTTTGTTGTTTAGCTTCAGCTTTTACAATCATATCTGGCTTATACTCGGCAACTAACAAATCGTAGACATCTGATTCGATCTTAGAATTTCTATTTAAACCAATAGCTTTTGTCCCTAAAAATTCTAATATAGTATCTACGCCAACATTAAACTCTTTGGCTAACTTAGATAATCTTTGAGGTTTATATGACATGTTTTCTACTTATTTATTCAAATTCTGACTTTAAAATATTTAAAACATCTTTAATTGTTTCCTCCTCTAAGTCAGTTCGTTTAATTAATTCTTCTTGATCAACTTGTAATACATCTTTAGCTGTATCGCAACCAACAGCTTTTAAAGCATCGATTATCCAATCTTCAATTTCATCTGTAAACTCTGTTAATTCAACATCATCATCAGCTTCATCAATATCTCGATATACATCAATTTCAAAATTAGTTAACATACTTGCTAGTCTAATATTAAAACCTCCTTTACCTATAGCAAGAGATACTTGATCTGGATCAAGATAAACTTCAGCTTTTTTATTTTCTTCATCTAATTTGATTGATGAAATTTTTGCAGGATTTAATGCTCTAGTTATATAAAGCTGTGTATTTTCTGTATAATTTATGACATCTATATTTTCATTTCTTAACTCTCTAACAATTCCATGAATTCGAGCTCCTTTCATTCCTACGCAAGCCCCAACTGGATCTATTCTTTCGTCATATGACTCAACAGCTACCTTTGCTCTTTCTCCTGGTACACGAACAATATTCTTGATTGTTATTAAACCGTCAAACACTTCTGGAACTTCTTGTTCAAACAAACGAGCTAAAAATTCAGGAGCTGTTCTAGAAAGTATAATTAATGGATTATGGTTTCTCATTTCAACAGATTTTACAACAGCACGAACATGATCTCCTTTTTTGAAAAAATCAGAAGGTATAGCTTCGGATTTAGGGAGTATTAATTCATTTTCCTCACCATCTAAAATTAATATTTCGTTACGCCAAACTTGATAAACCTCACCATTGACAATTTCTCCAACTCTATCCTCATATCTATCAAAAATTTCTTTCTTTTCTAAATCCATTATTCTAGAAACTAAAGTTTGTCTTAATGCTAAAACTTGCCTTCTTCCAAAATCCTTAATTTGAATTTGCTCAGAAACCTCTTCACCGACTTCAAAATCGGGCTCTATTTTAATTGCATCGGAATATGCTATTTCTAAATCTTCATCTTCCAAATTTTCATCCTTAACAATTTCTCTATTTCTCCACAACTCTAAATCACCTTTATCAATATTAATTATAACATCAATATTCTCATCTGTTGAATATTGCTTAGCTAGAACAGTACGAAAAACTTCTTCTAATATGTTCATCATAGTTTCTCGATCAATATTTTTCATTTCCTTAAATTCAGAAAATGCCTCAATTAAATTTTTTACATCCATTTTTCTTGTTTTAAAACGATAATATAATACTTGTTTTACTTATTTCCTTAAAATTAATATTTAAACTTTCTTTAATAACCAATTTTTGTTTTCCTATTTTTTCTCTTTTTTTAATTTCTAACAAAAGCCCTTTTTTAGAATCAGCACCAACCATTTTCCCTTTTAATACATTTCCATTATTAAGTTGAACTTTAACTTTCTTTCCAATATTTTTTTCATATTGTTTAAACACTTTAAATGGTTCAGTTAATCCTGCACTTGAAACTTTTAGTGAAAAATCTTCTTCGTCTCTATTTAACCCATTTTCAATATAACGATTTAAAGTAATACAATCAGAAATATTAATTCCTGAAAATGAATCAATTAAAACTTCGATATGATTACTACTACTAAAATTTAATGAAACCAAAAAAAATTTCTCATTTTCA
>MDTE01057815.1_pt1 | contig 15614 bp, 14 predicted proteins | sample 811231 | NCBI WGS metagenome assembly MDTE01 (sample SAMN05326651, study PRJNA326480) | marine metagenome | isolation source: seawater | place: Indian Ocean: Red Sea | collected 2010
ACGTAGGCCTTACGCCAAGCTCCCTCTTCCTCCTCTATCCGTAGGACTGTGCCTATCGCTATACCTCTGGGGAAGACACCGCCTAACCCACTAGTCAGCACCACCTGTCCAAGAGCAACCTCCTGGTGGTAGGGAATCCCGTTAAGAATCAGTCGATCGTCTTCCCGGAAATCACCCCGACGGCTTTCCACCATACCGTACACCGAACCATCGGCTAGCATCGCACTTGAGCGGAAGTCCGGATGGGTCCAGTCGATTCCCACTGCGTTACTGCTCCTCGACTCACGGATCACACCAACTAGACCTGCTGGAGCGAGAACCGGCGCGCTCGCTCGCACGCCGTCCTCAGTACCCACGTTCACCAGGAAGGTGCTCTCTGACCCAGGGGTACCGGGTCGACTTATCGTGGCTGGGCGATAGTCATACCCTAACGCCTCTCTAAGGTCGAGTAGCTTTCGAAGAGTCCTGTTTTCATCTGTTACTGCCCGATGCGTCGACATCATCGCGGAGAGGGAGTCTAACTCCTCTTGTAGTGCCTCAACACGAACGCGCCTCGCGCCTTCCTCACTAACGAGGCCCTGCAGGGCTGTAAAAGGGCGCAATCCCTCTTGCAACAACATAGAGACACGCTCCTGAGTGGACTGAGGGAGGTACGTAGTCCCAAAAGCTAGTAGAAGCGTTACCCCAGTCAGGAACAGGTCTCGGGTTCCCGCACCCGAATCGGGACCGTTGCCGTAGGAGGGCAACCTAAGACCTGCTACTGAACGAGGACGGTACGGTACTTCGTCAAGTCATCGAGAATCCTGCCCCCGCCTCGCACGACACACGTGAGCGGGTCCTCATCAACGTGGATCGGCAGATTAGTCTCGTGCTTCAGAAGCTTATCCAGCCCACGAACTAGGGCTCCTCCACCGGTCATCATGATTCCCCGGTCTACGATATCGGACGCAAGCTCGGGTGGAGTTATTTCGAGTGCTCGACGCACAGCATCAACTATCGCCTGAATGGGCTCCTGAATGCACTCTCGGATCTCTTGGGAGTGGACGACAACCGTCTTCGGGATACCCGAAACAAGGTCTCGCCCCTTCACTTCTAGTTCCTGCTCTTCTCCGTGATCGAACGCGGAACCTATCTGGACCTTGATTGCTTCAGCCGTCGGCTCACCTATGAGCAGGTTGTAGTTCTTCCGCAAAAAAGTCACGATAGCAGCGTCGAGTTCGTCGCCCCCTACTCGGATCGACGTATTAGATACGATTCCTGAGAGGGCTATAACTGCAATCTCAGTCGTACCACCCCCGATATCGATCACCATATTGCCCGTGGGCGTCTCTACCGGAAGCCCCACACCGATCGCGGCTGCCATAGGCTCATCGACCATGAAGACGTTTTTCGAACCTGCTGACATCGCGGACGACCTGACCGCCCTACGCTCCAATTCCGTTATGCCTGACGGCACACCCACGACCACAGTTGGTTTGATGCGGAAGATCCGTTTTGAAGTAACTTGCTTTAGGAAGTGACGAAGCATCATCTCAGTCACATCGACATCCGCTATGACCCCGTCCTTTAGCGGCCGAATCGCCTCGATTCCCTCTGGAGTCCTACCTAGCATTCTCTTTGCCTCGAGGCCAATGCCTAGAATCCGCCTACTTCCCTTCTCGACAGCAACCACCGAAGGCTCATTTAGCACAATACCCTCACCTTTTACATAGACGAGAGTGTTGGCAGTTCCAAGGTCAACGGCTATATCGTTGACCGGAATCAATCGGCCGGAGCCAAGCCAGCTGGAGAATTCAGAAAGCAACGTGATGCCTATTACGGAGGCGCAGTAGGTTGGGAAATATCGTCTTGACGTAGACAAAGTTTAAGCAGATGAACATACGTTTACGTCGCTCTGTGTGCTAGTATTTTCCCTTTATCCGAAACGCAAAACCAATCTAGCTCACCTGCTCCCCGTGCTTCCGAAACCACCCCTTCCACGGTCGGTCTCCGACAGTTCATCCGTCTCCTCAGTGTCGGGAGTCTCAAAGCGGGCGAAAACGAGTTGAGCAATCCTCTCTCCTCGCTTCAGTGTGACCGACTCAGTCCCAAGGTTCTGCATAATTACACCAAGCTCACCACGGTAGTCTGGATCAATCGTTCCCGGACTGTTTGGAAGCGTAATCCCATGCTTTAAGGCCATACCTGAGCGAGGGCGCACCTGGCACTCAATCCCCTCCGGCAACTCCATGATGAGACCGGTTGGAACAAGTCGTATCTCACCAGGCTCGAGAGTCACGCATTTTTCCACAGAACGCACATCGTATCCGGCAGAATGTTCAGTAGCCCGTTGTGGAAGAGGAAGATCCGGGTTCGACGAAAGTCGACGAAAACGTACTTTCATCATCAGGTCCTCGCGGGAACATCGAGAAATTGATCCGCAAGTCGAAATTCCATTCCGAACGCTTCGGCCACACCGTTATGAGTAACATGCCCGTTTACGATACTTACACCCAATCTTAGAGCCCGATCGTCATGGCACGCTTTTTCCCAACCTTTATTGGCCAATTCAATCGCGTATGGCAACGTTGCATTCGTGAGCGCTAGCGTGCTCGTCCGCGGCACCCCTCCAGGCATATTCGCAACCGCATAATGGACGACCCCATCAACCGTATACACCGGATCGTTGTGTGTAGTGGGCTTCATTGTCTCAACACAGCCCCCTTGGTCTATGGCTACGTCACAGATCACAGCGCCCTCTCGCATACACGAGAGGTCATCTTTCGTGATCAGATTAGGAGCTTTCGCACCCGGAATTAAAACAGCACCAATGATCAAGTCTGCTTCCTGAATCTGCTTTCGGATCGCGTAACGCGTGGAGAAAAGCGTCTCAACATTCGCAGGCATCACATCGTCAAGATAACGAAGACGGTCGAGATTAATGTCCATGATCGCTACTGAAGCACCCAACCCGGACGCCATCTTTGCTGCGTTGGTTCCAACCACTCCTCCGCCCAAGATAAGGACCCTTCCAGGCTTCACCCCAGGAACCCCACCCAACAATACGCCAAGTCCACCCTGTGGCTTTTCGAGGTACTTAGCTCCCTCTTGAACAGCCATTCTACCGGCCACCTCAGACATTGGCGTCAACAGAGGCAACTCGCCGGTGTCGAGTTCGACCGTCTCATATGCAATGGCGATAGCTCCCGAATCAATAACAGCCCTGGTCAACTCCTCAGATGCAGCGAAGTGAAAATAGGTGAAGATGACCTGTCCTGAACGCATCTTGGGCCACTCTGGCTTGATGGGCTCCTTCACCTTCAGGATCATCTCGGCCCTTTCCCATATCTCATCCGCCGTATCGAGAACCGCGGCACCCGCAGCTTCATAAGAATCGTCACTAAAACCACTGCCCAGGCCCGCCCCTCTTTCGATCAACAGCTCATTACCAGCTCCCGCTAACATCTCTGCACCTGCTGGCGTTAACGCGACCCTGTACTCATCTGATTTAATTTCCTTCGGTACACCAATCAGCATCTCGATCACTCGTGCGTTTAGGTATTGTGCGTGATTACAGTCGACGTCTGAGAATACAGCCTAACTTGGGCCCAGCCTCAGTTCTAGGTGGCACCCAGGGTCATAATACTGCGCCGCGACTCGCAGTGTGTCCTCGCACGTCACGGCTTCGATACCAGACAGCACATCGTCAAGTCCTCGGAATGGCTCATCATGCAGAGCAAACGAAGCCAATCTGTGGAGACGGGCACCGGTCGACTCCAGAGAAAGCATTACTTGGCCCTTAACCTGTTGTTTTATCCGATCGAGGTCGACCTCGGAGAGTCCCTGGTCTGCAATACGCTCTAACACCCGCCTTACAGCCTCGGAAGCTCTAGCTGCCGTCGCTGGGCGCGTTGCTACATAGACACCGACCATACCCGCAGAGTGATAAAAACTCTGGAAGGTATAGACTGAATAACAGAGACCAAGCTCCTCTCGAACCTTCTGAAACAATCGTGAACTCATGCCGCCACCAAGAACAGACGACACCAAAATCAATGCGTAGCGGTCTTCGCTTGAGTGCGGCGGCGCCTCCGCGCCGAAAACAATATGGGTCTGTGCAGTCTCCCGATCGATCAACTCTAAGCCCGCCATAGTATTCGTCGGACCCGCAACTTGTTCACTTCGGACTCCTGGAACCACTGTGTCCACAAGGCCAGCGACGCGATCTACAAATTCTTCGTGTTCGACGTTTCCCGCAGCAGCAATAACAAGGTTTTCGCCAACATAACTTTCCGAGTGCAGTTCCCTCAGCCTCTCACCCTTCATTCCCTCTACAGATAATTTTGTCCCCAATATCGAACGCCCATAGGGATGTCCATCCCACAAACGTTCGGAATGGATCTCGAAAACAAGATCGTCAGGTGTATCCTCAACCTGAGCTATTTCCTCCAGAACCACTTCACGCTCTAGGGAAAGATCAGAGTCGCGCAAAGTTGGTGACAAGACCAAATCAGAAAGCACATCTAAGGCAACTGGTATGTGCTCATCCAAAACACGTGCCTGGTAGGACGTATGTTCTCGACTAGTATACGCATCTAGTGAACCACCGAGCTTCTCAAGTGAATCTGCAATCTCAAGCGCTGACCTGGTGCGAGTCCCCTTGAAAACCATGTGCTCAAGTAAGTGACTCGCACCCGTATCGGCATTCGTCTCATGCGCAGCACCCTGCCTGATCCAGATCCCGATCGCTGCAGAACGTACACCGGGAATCTTTTCACTCAAGATGAGCACCCCGTTGTCGAGGCTTGTTTCACGCATTTCCTCAAGACTCTTTTCTCGGCCGCTAACTTCAGAAGACGACGCACGGGGGACGGGCATCCACCCGTCTCCCGTGCGCCCTGTGACATCACTCACGGTCGACTCTCGCTTACAACTAATGTCACTCACCGCCGCCTAAAGGGCCCCTTCAGCCCTCCACTCCCTCCTGCTCGTCACTACCCGTGTCTTCATGGCTATCTACAGCGGTGGCATCCTCCGCTATCGCTGCCTTTCGTGACAAACGAAGGCGGCCCTTCTCATCAATCGAAAGAAGCTTAACTCGGACTATGTCACCTTTCTTAACAACATCTTCCGTGTTCTCGGTCCTGCCTTCCTGCAACTCCGAAATATGGCAGAGGCCCTCGGTGCCCGGCATTATTTCAATGAAGGCACCAAACGTTGTTGTGTTCTTGACGGGACCTTCGTAAATCCGGCCAACCTCAGGGTCAGCAACGATCGCTTCGATCATTTCCTTTGCCCGCTCACCCGCCTCTCCGTCCACCGCTGCGATCTTCACTATACCAGCGTCGTCTATATCAATCGACGCACCCGACTCCTCCTGAATCGCTCGGATAGTCTTACCCTTCGGCCCTATAATCTCTCCGATTTTTTCCGGGTTGACCTGGATGGATACGATGCGTGGAGCATAGTCAGACAAGTCTTCGCGATGAGCCTCCAACGCTTGACCCATCTGGTCAAGGATATGGAGACGTCCTTTGGTCGCTCGTTCTAGAGCTTCGGTGAGAATATCCATCGTCAGACCTTCGATCTTGATATCCATCTGAATAGACGTCACACCATCGCGAGTGCCCGCTACTTTAAAGTCCATGTCTCCCAGGGCGTCTTCCAAGCCGAGGATGTCAGTAAGAATGGCGACATCTTCACCTTCTTTGATAAGCCCCATAGCCACTCCAGCACATGGTGCCTTGACTGGGACACCGGCATCCATGAGAGAAAGAGAGGAACCACAGACCGTTGCCATTGATGAAGACCCGTTCGACTCAAGAACATCAGAAACAATCCGGATCGTGTACGGGAAGTCATCATACTCCGGTAGGAGCGGCTGAATCGCTCGCTCAGCGAGATTTCCGTGTCCGATCTCCCGCCGCGACGTGCCACGGAATGGGCGAGCCTCGCCTACCGAGAAGGGCGGGAAGTTATAATGCAGCATAAATGATTTCTTGATCTCCTCACGAGAATCAATTGAATCAATGCGCTGCTCATCCCTTGAGGTTCCTAGCGTAACAACCGCCAATGCCTGGGTTTGACCACGAGTGAACAATGCCGAACCGTGCGTTCGGGGGAGCACGCCAACCTCAGAAGTGATAGTCCGAATATCGTCAACACCGCGACCATCTGCTCTGACTCCCTTATCAAGGATCGTCCTACGCATCGTCTGCTTTTCGATGCTCCGAATCGTTTCCTTGATGTCCTTCTCGTCTTCAGAATACTGCTCATCCTCCGCAATCAGAGTCGCGATCACATCCTCCGTGACCCTCGCCATCTCCTGACTCCGCTCCTGCTTATCTCCAATCGCCAGAGCTTCCTCAACTTTTGATGAGGCCAGCACTTCGACTTTCGACCTGAGATCACTATCGACCTCGGCTGGGGCCCAGTCCATATCTGGCACACGATGGTCTTCCAGGAAATCATCCTGTATCTCGCAGAGTTCACGAATCGCTTCATGAGCCACAGTTAGGCCCTCAAGGATTTCTGCCTCCGGAACCTCAAGCGCACCACCCTCTACCATCGTGATCGCTTCCGTGGAACCCGATACTACGATGTCTACATCGGAGTACTCAAGCTGCTGGAAGGTCGGGTTGATCACCCAGTTCCCCTGAATGCGACCGACTCGAACGGATGCGACCGTCGTGTTGAAGGGGACTTTCGACATATTGAGTGCTACTGAGGCGCCCAAGAGCGCAATTACGTCCGCATCGTTCTCCTGATCAGCCGACAAAATAAAACAGGCGACTTGAGTCTCGTGCATAAACCCATCTGGGAATAGCGGCCGAATGGGTCGGTCGATCATGCGAGCGCTCAGAATCTCCTTCTCACCCGGACGACCCTCACGCTTAAAGAAGCCTCCGGGAATCTTACCCGCGGCATAGGACTTCTCACGATACTCGATCGTAAGCGGGAAAAAGGGTAAATGGGTAGGGTTGTCTTGTACCGTAACGGCACAAAGAACTACGGTATCGCCGAACTGCACCAGGCACGAACCCTGTGCGAGCTTGGCCATGCGGCCAGTTTCGAGCGAAAGCAAGCGTCCTGCAAATTGGCGCTCTATTTTCTTAGTCATGTATTGTACTCACTTCGTTTTCAGACGGGGGAATCCCGCCTATTAGAACAAGGAGAGTGCGCATGAGATCCGGAGAGAGAGCGACCGCCGCGCGGGGTCACGGTGCGATCCAGGGGAACGCTGTCCGTGAGCCCGACTGTGCAGCCAGGTTGTAGGCCGTCTCCCACCCGAGGCACTAACGCACTCGAATGATTAGCCGACTCCCACCGCCAAGCGGAGGGGGCGGATCCTTCTCCGCGACCAGATGACCGCGGGGTTTCCTCCGACACTTGTCGTCGTCTACCGACTGACACTACGCCGCACGCCAGAGAAGAGATCAGTGTCTCAGTCCAAGGTCCTTGATAAGGTCACGGTACTGTTCCACATCATTACGCTTGACGTACTCCAATAGACGCCGACGCCGACCTACCATCTTTAGCAGGCCCTGCCTTGAGTGGTGGTCTTTCTTGTGCGAATCGAAGTGAGACCTAAGGTCGTCAATCCGCGCGGTGAGTATCGCAACCTGAACCGGTGCGCTCCCACGATCACTCTCGTGGAGCTGGTACTTTTTGATAATGTCTTCCTTGACAATCGCCATTTTGGCGTGCCTCCTCAGGAGTCAATTGCTGCAAGGGAAGCTAAAGCTGTGCACCCGCTAAAGCGGATGTTCTTGCGAGCTACGAAGAAAAAGCTAAGAAAACGAACAGAAAGCGTCTACAGGTATGCCTCGCAACTACCCCTTTGTGAGGCTAGTGGATACTGGTCATCTGGCAGGTACCCACCCCTTAAGAATCCTTCTAGCTCGACCTACATCGTTACCGATCTGCCCAAGTAGTGTGGCCACCCCCTCAAATCGTTCGATCCCTCTTAACCGCTGAATAAAATCCACTCGCACCTCCTCTCCGTATATCTCGCGGTCAAAATCAAGTAGGTGCAGTTCTATGCTTGGAGGTGACCCCTGGAAAGTGGGTCGTGGGCCCAAGTGCAAGGCACCCGCGTATGTCCCATCACGAAGTACAGCACGAACCGCATACGTACCCTCCGGTGGAATCAACTTATATGAGTCCACGACCGCGAGATTAGCTGTGGGGAAACCTAGACTTCTGCCCCTGCCCTCCCCACGAACAACGATTCCGCGGATCGAATATGGGCGGCCGAGAGGATCCATGGCGTCTGCAACCCTTCCCTCCATTATGGTATCGCGTATCAGGGATGAGGAGACCGCGGCTTCTCCTACGGATACAGGAGGAACAACATCAACCGTGAAGCCCAGGTCCTCGCCTATCTCCCTTAGGGTTTCTTCGTCCCCTTTCCGATCTCGGCCAAACCCGTGGTCATATCCTATAACGAGTTCCTCGACGCCCAATCGACCAACGAGAATCTCTTTCACGAAGCGTCGAGGCTCATAACGAGAGAGTGCTTCCGTAAAACTTAGAAATACCACGTAATCGAGCCCTGACTCCGCAAGGATCTCTTTCTTTTCTATAGGACTTGTGAGCATCAGTGGAGCATGCTCTGGTCGCACAATGCGCAACGGATGAGGATCGAAAGTCACAAGAAGGCTCCGGCGCTGTGTTGCGTCTGCTCTTTCGCGGATCTCACTCAAGACGGTCCAGTGACCCCGGTGCACACCGTCGAATGTCCCTACAGTCGCGACGGTACCGCAGTCGCGTGGGATTCCCCGCGGAGAGTTCCAATGCACGCTAGTCATCTCATGAAAACCTTTCGGGGCCGAAGCAAGCCAGCATCTAGGGTAGCTATAGCAATAAGATTGTCACCATGCGTCACCGCGACTAATGCCTCGGACTCTTCTCCCTTCTCTTCTATTCGCACTCGTTGCCCATTACGGAGTCGGTCAGCTACTGCTTCATCCACCGAGACCGGAGGTATGTGAAGCAGTCCGGCACTCGGCTCGACACAAGCAGCTGAGACGGCATCGGCATTACCCAGTTCCTCGAGGCTAATTGCCGTTTCGACCCGAAACTTTCCAATGGTCGTCCTACGCAATTCCGTAAGATGCGCTCCACATCCAAGGAGACGACCGATATCTCGGGCAATAGCACGAACGTAGGTACCGCTTGAGCACCGGACTGAGAATCGCACAAATGGAAGTTTCACACTCATGATCTCGATTTCGTAAATCGTGACCTGCACGGCCGGAAGCGCAATGACCTCACCCCGGCGAGCGCGTCTATACATGGCCTCTCCATCAATTTTTTTTGCTGAGAACTGCGGGGGCTCTTGCTCAATCAATCCAATTTGGCTGAGGACAACCTCCTCAATCGAAGAGGGGTCGAGATGACGCCATCTGTCATCCATCGAAGTAACCTTGCCGCTGAGGTCGAGTGTATCCGTCTCTATACCTAAGCAAGCCACAGCCTGGTAACCCTTGTCCATTCCAGTGATGTACTCCGCCAGCCTAGTAGCTTGACCGGCGCAAAGAACCAAGAGGCCCGAAGCAAATGGGTCTAAGGTACCTGTGTGACCAATCCTACGCGTTCCTAGGGCCCTCCTGGCCTTGCTCACCACACCATGAGACGTTGGGCCAGCTGGCTTATCAACAGGAAGCAGGAAGTCGCCTTCAGCAATCCTCACTCGTTGTCCTCAGGCCTCTGCTCTAGCTGGAAGTCCTTTGCTTGACTCTCTAGATCATCCTCGACTCTCTGTGACTTTCCATCAGGAAGCACCTCGGCTAAGACCTCCTCTATCCTAGCTGCACCTTCGTAGGAGAGATCTTCCTGAAAGCGGAGTTCCGGGATACGTCTTACATGCAGAACTCGACCCAATTCTCCTCGCAAGAACGACCCGGCGGCGGCGAGACCCTCAAGCCCTTTCAAGACTTCGTCCCTGCCACCAGTAATTCGGACGTACACCCTCGCCGATCCCAAGTCCGCAGCGACCTCGACACCGGTTATCGTCACAAGCCCCACTCGCGGGTCTCGAACGCGTGTTCGAATCAACTCGGACAGCTCGCGACGCAACTGTTCGTTAAGGCGTGCCAACCTCTTTTTCATGGGGCACCTGCTCTGAGACCTAACACTAATGGACCTCCCGACTCACCATAATGATCAGGGCACCGGCATGTGACTCAACGAAGCGATCGGCTTTGTCGAGAACAGACTCAGCCAATCGGCCATCGCTGGCAACTACCGCAATTGATAACTCCGCCAGCGAGTGCACATCCTGAAACCCGGTCTCAGCTACTGAAACGTTGAACCGTGAAGAGAGACGATCTCGGATGGAACGTATCACCGATCGCTTCTCCTTCAGGGAAGAGCACCCCGGGAGAGAGAGTTTCCAAGTCTGAGATGCTAGAACCATTGAAGTCGAACGTAACTATCTGATAGGTCACCCCTTCATCAAGTCGAGTTCGCAAGCGTACGGGCGACCTCTTCGACTGAGTACGCTTCAATGATATCGCCGACCTTTATATCGTTGAAGTTAGCGATGCCAATACCGCACTCGAATCCTTCACGAACTTCTTTGGCATCATCCTTAAACCTCTTTAGCGAGGAGATCTCGCCGTCGTAGACGACTATGCCATCGCGGATCAGTCGCCCATGTCCCTTCCTATCGATCCGACCTTCTGACACGTAACATCCGGCGATCGTGCCCACTTTAGAGACCTTAAATACCTCTCTGACCTCAGCGGTCCCTTCGACAGTTTCCTTTTTATCGGGCGCAAGCATTCCTTCGAGAGCGGCTGTGATTTCGTCTACGGCCTCATAGATGACGTCGTATACATTGATTTCAACATCATCACGCTCTGCTGCCTGTCGTGCTGCTGTCTGTGGACGCACCCGAAAACCCAGGATTACGGCACCGGAGGTCTGAGCAAGCAATACGTCGGACTCGTTGATAGCACCTACCCCGCGGTGCACAATATTAACTGCCACTTCACTCGTCCCCAGCTGTTCTAAAGAGTCGGAAAGGGCCTGAACTGAACCATCGACGTCACCTTTTATAACGATCGGCAACTCCGACAGTTGGCCCGCCTTGACCAGCTTTCCGAAGTCCCCAAGCTTAAGGCCACGCTCCCGAACCCTGAGTTGCTTTTCACGATCAAGACGCTGGCGCGTTGAAGCAATCTCCGAAGCCTGATCCGCCGACATCGCCTGGAACGTATCGCCCGCCTGAGGCACCCCGCCCGCGCCAAGCACCTGTACTGGGATTGCTGGGCTGGCTTCCTCTACGGCGTGACCTCTTTCATCCAGCATTGAGCGGACACGACCGTCGAATAGGCCACATACGAACGAGTCACCCACCCTTAACGTTCCTTTCTGCACCAACACCGTAGCTACTGGACCCTTACCAGGATCAAGTTGCGCCTCGATGACTGTGCCCTGAGCCTCTCGTTCAGGGTTTGCTGTTAACTCTAGCATCTCAGCCTGAAGCAAAACCTTGTCGAGAAGGTCCTCAATTCCGGTGCCTTCCTTAGCAGAGATTTCCTGAGCAAGAACATCACCACCAAAATCCTCAATGTTGACACTGTGCTGTAAGAGTTCCTGCTTGACCCGCATCGGGTCCGCCGCGGGAAGATCGCATTTGTTAATTGCGACGATCATAGGGACTCCCGCGTTACGTGAGTGACTTATCGCCTCAATCGTCTGTGGCATCACTGAATCGTCCGCAGCGACGATGAGGATTACAATGTCAGTTACGTCCGCACCACGAGCTCGCATCGCCGTGAAAGCTGCGTGACCGGGGGTATCAAGGAACGCCACGCTGCGCCCATCCTCAAGTTCCACATGATATGCACCTATATGCTGCGTTATGCCCCCTGCCTCACCCGCCACAACGTTTGTCGAGCGAATCCTGTCGAGGAGAAGAGTCTTACCGTGATCGACATGCCCCATTACGGTCACCACTGGCGGGCGTGGCCTGAGCATCGCCGGATCGTCCTCGTCGTCTTCGACCTCCGCTTCTTGGATATACTCCTCTTCCTTAACCGCGGTAAAGTTGAACTCGTCAAGTAGGAGCTCTATCTGATCGAAGTCTAGTCGTTGGTTGATCGTAACCATCAACCCCAAGTTCTTAAACGCAGACCCAATAATCTCCGATGCTGAGACGTCAACAAGCTCGGCCAATTCAGCTATCGTCAGAAATTCGTTCACCTTCACCGTACGGCGCTCGCGCTCCTGCTTCTCTTCTTGAGCTTGCTCCTGCGCCTCCTTCTCCTCCGCTGAGACCCTCTGTCCCTTGCGACGGCGCTTTTTACCACCGCCACGGAGTTCAGCCATAACTCTTGCAATATTGTCCTTCACGGCATCTCTATCGACGCCTTTCTTCTTACCCTTCTTACCCCGTTCTTGTCTCTGGCGTCGGCCATCAGGGGTATAACCCTCAGCCTGAATCCGCACCTGGCCACCCGGTCCGGCGCTCGCAGCCGGGGCTGGCCGACGAATCGTGCGGACCACCGGACCATCCGGCTGACCAGCCCTAGCAGGAGCGAGATTTTCTTTATCAGGATCTACCACCTCTTCAGGAGTTGAGTCGGCATGCGTCGTGTCCACCTCGGACCCTGGCATCTCAGACCCGACCTCGACCGGATCCTCCCCTAATTCTTCTGTCGAGGAAGGGTCATGTTCGCCTTCCTGCGCCTCAACCTCAGTCGCTTCGGGTTCCTCAACCTCAGTCGCTTCGGATTCCTCGACATCGACCTCTTCGACCTCGACCGGATCCGAATGACCCGCAACTACAGTATCCTCGATGCTTTCCTCGGTTTCAGAAGTCGACTCTTCGGCTTTCTCGACTACTTCCTCTGTGTCTGGCTCGACTTCCTCCACTACACGACGCCGTCTCCGACGGCGCCCAGTCGACGGCGCAGCATCTCGCATTGCCGAACGAACAGCTTCGGCCGGATCCGAATGACCCGCGCGACGTTCGCGCTCCATCTTCGCAAGAATCTTTGCCACTTGAGCATCGGTGATGGTCGCCTCGTCATCGGCCACCGGAATACCCATGTGCCGCAGAAGCTCGATCAAAGCGTCGGTGCTGACGTTCAGATCATCCGCGAGTTCGAATACCTGCATGCTTTCTACTACACCTCCAATGCGTTCGTACTGCAACCGCCTCGGGAACCCAACAGTTCCTCAACAAGACGATCCGCGAACGACGACTGCGTGACCGCCACTGCAGAAAGCTCCGCCATCCCTAACGCGGATCCCAACGTGGCACGATCCCCCAAGGTCATCCGGGGGATCGATCCGTCATCATTCGTATTTCTAATTTTATTCATCTGGACACTCGAGGCGTCCTCCGCCATCAAAATCAGCAAAGCCTCACCTCCTTGGATCGCCCGACGAACCGATCCAGTGCCCAAAGCTACCGCACCCGCTCTCTTCGCTAGGCCCAGAAGCCTCAGTGCGCTAATCCTCCGATTCTCCATCTCCGCCGTCGGCGTTTCCATCCTCATCCTCTTCGGGATCAAGCTCCTCCTCGGGATCAGGCTCCTCCTCGGGATCAGGCTCCTGTTCGCTCAATTCCGCCTCTCCTTCTACCACCGTCAGTTCGTCGATGATTTGAAGAAGACGATCTGCGTCCTCTTCGCCGAGCCCTTTCATTCCTAGAAAATCTCGACGCTCCAAGTCTATGATTTGCAAGAACGTATCATATCCAGCCTCAGATAGAGCCGCCAGCACACCAGCCCTAATATCCAACTCAGAAAGAGGAAAATCCGAGGTTTCGTAATGCTCATCTCCGCCTTCCTCACCGAGCATCGCGAGATCGGAACCGCGCTCCACCCACTCTCTTGATCCATATAGATCGATCTGCCATCCAATGAGCTGTGAAGCGAGCCTCACATTTTGACCATTTCGTCCAATCGCTAGGGACAATTGGTCCTCGTCAACGATCGCTGTCACGACTTGACGATCCGAGTCAGTCACTACCTTCGATACACGAGCCGGCGCCAACGCACGACGGGCGAAGACCTCCGGATCAGGGTGCCAAGGCACGATATCGATACGCTCACCACCTAGTTCATTCACAACGGCTTGAACTCGAGAGCCCTTCAGTCCCACGCACGCCCCGACAGGGTCTATCGATTCATCACGGCTGTAGACCGCAATTTTTGTTCTTCCCCCAACCTCTCGAGAGATTTCTCTGATCTCCACGATGTCCTGATGGATCTCGGGGACCTCTAAATGAAAAAGCGCTGAGACGAATAGAGGATCCGCTCGCGATAGAATAAGACGAGGCCCCTTTGGGGTTTCCTCTACCTTCTTGAGCACCGCTCGGATGGGGTCACCCTGACGGAAACGCTCTCGAGGGTTCTGATCCTTCCATGGAATTATCGCTTCGGCATCGCGAGCCCTATTCAGCATCACAACGAGCTTTCCGCGCTCAATCTGCTGGAGTTCCCCCGAAAGCAATTGACCTATTTGATCCGCAAACTCGTCTCGGATCCTGTCTCGTTCGTTATCACGAACACGCTGCACAATGCGTTGCTTAACAGCCATCACAGCATTGCGCCCGAAGTCAGCAAAGGCGACCGGAACCTCCATGACATCACCCACTTCGTAGGTGTCATCATCCCAACGTGCCTCGTCCAGTGCTATCTCTGTAGCCGAATCCTCCACCTCGTTTACGACGCGACGGAGCACCACAATATCGAAATCACCCGTGTCTTCGTCGATGTCGATCTCGGCCTGGACTGTAGCGCCATAGATACGAGCCAAACCAGCGAGCATCCCATCCTTGACTAGGTCGGTCATCTCTTCGTCAGATAGACTCTTTGTCGACGCGACATCTCTGAAAGCCGCTATGATCTGTGCCGCATTCGCCATTTTCTTCTCCTCACTCCCAAGTGAAGACGAGATGGGTTTTTCGGATCTCTGACCGCAAAATACCCACCTCCTCGCCGCTCGGCAGGCGCAGTAGAACCGACTCACTGTCAGTTCCAGACTCCGCTAGCCCGAGTAATTCCCCTTCAAGCCTCGTAGCCCTTCCCAGAAGTAATTGCTTTCCGTTCACGGCAACGCACTCTCCCTTAAACCGCTCGAAATCACGCGGCCGCGATAGCGGCCGATCAACACCGGGCGATGAAACTTCAAGCACATACCTTTCCGAAATCCCTTCGTGCTCATCCAACCAAGACTCGAGCTCTCGACTTACCTGAGCGCACTCGTCCACTGTCACTCCTTCGCCCGGGATAGTATCCGAGCGATCGATGCGAAGCTTTAGCATAGGCCTACGACCACTGCCCGCCCAACGCAACTCAACTACTTCGTAGCCAAGTTCCTCAACACGGCATTCTAGCCCTCCATCTATCTCCGGGATGGACCGCATAGAAATCTCCATTCAAAAACGAGGGGTGCGCCGCATAAGCAGCGAACCCCAAGTCCACATCGAATAAAAAAGCGGGGGCGACCAACTCCCCCACTTCGATACTGCCGCCGCAACCTTCGCAGCTATAACGGAGGGTGAATATAGAAGAGGCGAGAGACTCGCTCAACCCGACTGAGGGACTGGTGTTTGTCCTCACAGAACCCTGATTGTCGGAAAGACCATTCTTATGTCGACCTCAACCAGGTCA
>MDTE01045100.1_pt1 | contig 15612 bp, 11 predicted proteins | sample 811231 | NCBI WGS metagenome assembly MDTE01 (sample SAMN05326651, study PRJNA326480) | marine metagenome | isolation source: seawater | place: Indian Ocean: Red Sea | collected 2010
AAAAAATAATACTACTACTATTTGGTTTAAACGAACCTATTTTGTCATATATCTTTGTCATTCTTATGCTGAGTCTTCCTTTTGGCGTTGTGAGTCAACTTATTAGCTATCCATTGTTAGCAGCATTTAATTTTGATAAATACGCTAATAATAGTTTAATTTTTTCTTCAATTATTTATTTAGTAACTGTATTTTTGATTCTTTTAATAACTAACAACATATATTATGTTGCTTGTTCAGTTATTTTTTATAATATCCTAAGAGTATTTTTTGCCTATTACTATATAAGAAAATCAAAAATATTAAATGAGTAACAAGAAAAAAATATTTGAAATTGTTAATAAAGCTATAGTTTTTATTATCTCAAATTTAATCTTTTGGAGAAGAAAAACAATAGTTATTGCTGGCTTGGGAAGAAGCGGAACAACTCTACTATATAATAGCATTTCTAATAACCATTTCTATAAGAAACAGGATATGCTAATAAAGTTTAATGATCAGCATGTATATAAAAAAGGATATATATATAAGACACATGATTATCCACCACAAAGAAGCCTACCTAGTCATGTAAAGATTATTTTTATGTATGGTAATGTATATAATACTGTTATTTCTACACATAGGAAAATTAATGAATGGTCTAAGCAACATCATTTTCATTTAAGTAGCGAAAGCTATAGTTCGGATGATAGGATTTACTATAAGGATATATTACAATTTGAGAAGCAGTTTGATTCCTGGGTAAAAACAGATTATTTAAAGATATTATATGAAAAATTATATGAGAAGGAGACTCAGGATAGATTAGCTTCGTATTTAGGTTTTAGAGTTAAGATGATAAAACAAAGAAAAAGAAAATCTTCTTTTGCTAACCATTCGTTTATTGAACAAATTAAAGAAACATATAAATCTTTAAATGATAAAATCAACAACAGAGATTAAATTCAGGATATTTCATTTTTATGATTAAAGTTCTCCATCATTTAAATTTCTATTTTGTTGTAGTTGCTTTTTTTATAGCAGGGATTTATTTATTAGACCCCTATCCTTATTCTTGGGGAACTGATAATAAACCCATTTTGAAGTATCTTCCGGTATTTATAATTAATATTAGTATATTTTTTAATATCTTTTTCTATATTACTAGTATAAATAGGTCAAGATTTGCAATAGGCTTATTTCTCATTTTAATGTTTTTCGGTTCTTGTTATTCCTTACTATTATCAGGAAATAGTTTTGCCGACTCATTTATGGGAAGATCATTAAATAGCCTTACATTTATTAATTTCGTATCGCTTTTGCATTTTAAAAGATATGCAACTTCTTTTAGAAGAATTTTTCTATACATGCTTGCTCTTTATTCTTTATGGATGTTTGTTTTGCTAATACTACAGCAGACAATGAATATCTTTGAACTTAAGCATATATTTCATGAAGAGATATTCATAGTTACATCTTCTTCCATCTTATTTTTTCTATTTTTTAAATCTTATTTTACTAAGATTATTTTTTCGTTTATATCTATATCATGCGGATTCCTTTCTTTTAAATTAACTGGATTTGTTTGTTCTTTCCTTGCTATATTTTTTTTAAGTCTAGCATGGTGGCATATTAATGGAAAGCAAAAACTTAATAGACGAGTGTTTATCATTTTTAATTATACCATATTACTGCTATTAAGTACATCGATCGGCTACTTTCTATTTGACTACCTACCTTCAGGAAGTCCTAGCGTTAGACTTGTAACTTATCTTGAAAGATTTATGATGTTTTTAGATAGTCCAATCTATGGCGTTGTCTTCACTGGAAGCCCTATACTTCAACACGCATGGTTAGTCATTCCAAGTCATTCAGATTTTTTAGATATATTGGCATTTGGCGGCCTTGCATCTCTTTTCCTTTTTCTTTATTATCCAATAAAAATAATTATTTCTCTATATAGAAATTATTCTGAGTTAATAAATAAAGGACATTATTTTCTAATATTTAATATTTTACTCGTCATTTCCTTCTTATTTGTTTGTACATTTAACCCAGTTATGCATCAGCCAAAGCTTGCAATATTTTTTTGGTTTTCATTGTCACATATAATTCTAAATGCTTCACTCAAAAGACATAATCTATGAATAAATCAAATTCACCGATAATATTATACCAAATGGGGAAAGTTGGATCCTCTACAATAAAAAACTCCCTAAAGCATTTAGGGGTTCCCACACTACATATTCATAGATATTATTTTGATAGTTTCGAGACAAATGAAGGTTTACTAGCATTGTTAAGAAAAATAAAAATGAGATTTTTATACAATTATTATATTAAAAATAAAAATGCAAAAGTAATCACTTTGTTTAGAGATCCACTGTCAAGAAATATCTCTTCTTTTTTTCAAAATTTAAATTTTTATTTTAAAAGAAATCAATTAATTAATCTTGATTTTAACATGCTTAGAGATAAGTTTAACAAACTAGAAAGAATACATAAAACTCCCAATGATTGGTTTTTTTCTGAGTTTCTCAAAAAAACTGGAATAGATATTCTTAAACACCAATTTGATAAGAATAAAGGCTATATAGTAATAAAACATAAAAAGGTTGAATATTTTATATGTACTTTAGAAAGCCTTAACTCTCTAGAGTGTGTTATTGCAGATTTTATACGAAACAAAGACTTTAGGTTGATAAATGAAAACGAGGGTCATGCTAAGTGGTATTCAAATTTATATAATGAATTTAAAATAAGGTATTCCCCTAGCAAAGAAATGATAGAAGCTTTGTATCATTGTAAGACAACCAATTATTTTTACGATAAAGATTCTATAAATAATTTTAAAGCTAAATGGAACAAGAATTAATTGTAACATGAAAAACAATAAAATTTGTTTAGTAACAGGTATGCATAGAAGCGGAACAACGATATTTGGAGAAATAATCAAGAGAATTGCAAATGCTTATATGATATATGAACCGTTAAATAAGAATATAGGAATAAAAGGAATTGATTATTGGTATCAATATCTTGATAGGGATTGTCCAAATCATATTGATATTATAAATAATTTGCTTGAAGTCGATTTAGAATTTAAGAGAGTGCATGAACAGACTGATAGTCTTTTTAGGTCTATAACAGGAATGACTATTGGATATTTAGACTATATTAAATTTAAATATATAGGAAAGATGCAATCAAAAAAAGTTGTTTATAAGGATCCTTTCATGTTATTTAATGCCTCTCTTTTCTCTTCATACACTGGATGTAAGGTATTTGTTATTGTAAGACATCCAGTTGCAATTTATAATAGTTTGATAAGAAAAAATTGGGATTTTGATTTAAACGAACTTTATAATCAACAACCTCTCAAAGAAAAATTTTTAGACAAAATAAATATAGATAGATCATGTAAGTGCCAGAAGATAGCTTTTCTATGGAAACAGCTCTACAAGCTTACTATGCTTAATAAAAGCAATAATAAAATATTTGTGATTACACATGAAGAACTAAGTGTTAATCCATTTAATGTTATAGATAGGATTTCCTCATTTCTTGAGATGCCAATAAATATCAGAGTCGAAAGATTTGTAAAAAAGAATTTTTTCAGCACAAATATTGAGTCAAGAAACAATCAGATTCATGATTATAAGCGAAATTCTAGAAAATTGGCATGGGAATGGAGAAAAGAAAACAAAGAAGAATATAGGGTTATTGAAGAAATTTGTAAAGAAGAACTAAAGTTTTTCTATCCAGAAATTTATAAATAACAATAAAGGTGAGATTATGTAATTTAACAATTTACTTTTAATATGCTTTTTAGTATTATAACAGTCACATTTAATGATGCTATTAGTTTGTCTCAAACAAAGAATAGTGTTCTTAGTCAAAACTATAAAGATTTTGAATGGATTATAGTTGATGGTAAATCAACCGACAACACATCGGAGATATTAAGTGAGATTGAAATTGATAGAGTGTGTATTATTAGTGAGAAAGATGCTGGTCTTTATGACGCAATGAATAAAGGAATTTTTTCTGCTAATGGAGAGTATTTAATTTTTCTAAATTCAGGAGATATTTTTGATAATAATAATTTGCTCTCTAAAGTTGCAAGATCCATTAACAATAATCCACATTTGATTTACGGAGACTCAAAAGAGATATCAGAACAGAATAAGATATTTTATAAAAAAAGTAGACCCTTATGGTGGAGTGAGATAGGAATGTTTACTCATCATCAATCTATTTTTTACAATAGAAAATTGATTTTAGACAAAAATATTAAATATAATTTAAAGTATACTATTGCTGCGGATTATGATTTTACTCTTAATGTCATACGTTATTCTGATAGATGTTTATATTTACCATTTTCATTTTGTATTTTTCAGCAAGGAGGTATATCTCATAAAAATTGGAAAGATGGCTTGAGTCAACAAAATGAAATTAGAAAAAACCGCTTAAACATGCCTTTTTATAAAATAATAATTATATACATTATGCAATATTTCTTACATATCATAAGATTCAACATAACATGGGCTTACAATATCTTTCGTTTTAAAAATTAATTAAATTATTAATATAGCTATTTTTTACCTTTTATATGATTGATATTATTCTACCAAAGATAAGAAGTGAATTTGAGTTTCGAGAAAACAGGCTATATACATTTTTAAATCCTTATAGCTATCTTGTTGCTAGAAATAATTTAGACATTGTTAAGCCGATGGATATTATTTATGCTGATGGAATAGTGCTGAGTTTTTTATTTTCATTTTTTAGAATAAAAAAAATTAATAGAAACAGTTTTGACATGACTTCTGTTGCTAAAATTGTATTCAAATTATCTGAAGAAAAAAAATATTCTTTGGTAATTGTAGGAACAAAACCTAATGTTATAGATAATGCAATAAAAAATATATTACAGAAATACAATTTGAATATTATAGGATATAGAGATGGTTTTTTTAAAACAGAAGAAGAAAAGAAAAATTATCAGAATCATATTGCTGAACTAAATCCAGATATAATAATTGTAGGCATGGGAGTAGTTAGACAAGAATCATTTTTGATTGAGATGCGTGAAAAAGGATGGAAGAAGACAGGTTTTACTTGTGGTGGTTTTTTGCATCAGTCTGCTGAAACTATGCAGTATTATCCTAAATTTATAAACAAATTACATTTGAGATGGCTCTATAGAATATTTAAAGAACCAAAACTTATAAAAAGATATACTGTTGATTATCTAAATTTTCTTTTAAAATTCTTTTACGATTATTTCAAATGGGAAAGAAAAAAATAGCAAAAAGTGATGAATATGTATTTCTTTATATTTTTGTTATAGATTTATAAATAAAATCAACTAGATGAAAATAGCATTAATTACTGGCATAACTGGACAGGACGGGTCTTATCTTGCAGAATTTCTTTTAAAGAAAGGATATAGAGTTCATGGGATTAAGAGAAGATCATCAATGTTTAATACTGAAAGAATAGATCATCTTTATCAGGACCCGCATGTAGAGAATCGTAATTTTATCCTACACTATGGGGATATGACTGATTCAATGAATTTAACTAAGATTATACAAGAAGTTCAGCCTGATGAGATATATAATTTAGCCGCCATGAGCCATGTCCATGTATCTTTTGAAGTCCCAGAATATGTGGCAAATGCAGATGGTATTGGAACTCTTCGAATTTTAGAAGCAATAAGACTTCTTGGTTTAACTAAAAAAACAAAAATTTATCAAGCATCTACTTCAGAGTTATATGGGAAAGTACAAGAAGTTCCTCAAAATGAGAATACTCCATTTTACCCAAGAAGTCCATATGGAGTTGCAAAACTTTATGCTTTTTGGGCTACAAAGAATTATAGAGAGGCCTATGGAATGTTTGCATGTAATGGTATTTTATTTAATCATGAATCTCCAGTTCGAGGAGAAACTTTTGTTACTCGTAAAATTACTCGAGCTACTTCTAGGATTGCATTAGGATTACAAGATAAAATGCATCTTGGAAATCTTAATGCACAACGAGACTGGGGACATGCAAAAGATTATGTAAGAATGATGTGGATGATATTACAAGCGGATGAGCCTGAAGATTGGGTTATTGCAACTGGAAAGACTACTAGCGTAAGAGATTTTGTAAAAATGGCTTTCTCATATTTGGGGATTAGTTTAGATTTTGTAGGTGAAGGAATTAATGAAAAAGGAATAATATCTTCTTGTTCCAATAAAAATTATCAAATAGAAGTAGGCAAGGAAGTGGTTGCTGTTGACCCATCATATTTTAGACCAACAGAGGTTGACTTGTTAATTGGAGACCCTAAGAAAGCTAATACAAAATTAGGATGGAAGCCGGAATATGATTTAAATCAATTAGTTGACGAAATGATGGAATCTGATTTGAAACTAATGCAAAAAGATCAATATCTAAAAAATGGAGGTTATCTAACCTTAAATTATTTTGAGTAGAATGGATTTCCAGAGTAAAATTTATATAGCAGGACATAATGGACTTGTTGGCTCTGCAATATACAAGCAATTAAGATTAAAGGGATTCAATAACATCGTAATTAAGAGTCATTCAGAACTTGATCTTATTAATCAGAAAAGTGTTGCGGAATTTTTTGAAAAAGAAAAGCCAGAATATGTTTTTTTAGCTGCCGCAAAAGTTGGAGGTATTATTGCAAATAACAAGTTTAGAGCAGATTTTATCTATGAGAATTTAATGATTCAGTCTAATGTGATTCATTTATCTTATTTACATAAAGTTAAAAAATTACTATTCTTGGGCAGCACTTGCATTTACCCTAAAGAAAGCCCGCAACCTATGAAAGAAGAGTGTTTAATGACATCTGAATTAGAATATACAAATGAGCCGTATGCTGTAGCAAAAATTGCCGGTATTAAAATGTGTGAAAGTTATAATTTACAATATGATACAAATTTCTTGTCCGTTATGCCAACAAATTTGTATGGCCCAAATGACAATTTTCATTTAGAAAATTCTCATGTATTGCCTGCTTTAATAAGAAAGCTGCATTTGGCAAAATGTTTGCAAGAAGAAGATTGGAATGCAATTCGATTAGATTTTAAAAAGAACCCTATTAAATCTTACACTGATGAATCAACAAATAGTGAGATTTCTATTTTACTCTCAGCATATGGAATTAAAAGGAATACTGTTGAGATATGGGGAACCGGAAATCCAAGAAGGGAGTTTTTGTGGTCTGAAGATATGGCCGATGCTTGTATTTTTCTTATGCAAAATGTAAATTTTAAAGATAGTTTTGAGAAAAAGAAGGAAGAGATTAGAAATACACATATTAACATAGGAACAGGAGAAGATATATCTATTAAGGAGTTAGCCCAAAAAGTATCTAAGGTTGTAGGGTTTAATGGAAGCCTAGTCTTTAACACTTCTAAGCCAGATGGGACAATGAAAAAATTAACTGACGTTTCAAAACTCAGAAATCTGGGATGGAGACATAGAGTATCTCTTAATGAAGGAATTGAAAGAATGTACGCTACTTATGCAGAATAGAGATTTAATATTCGTTTTTATCATATAAAAGAAATGAAAGGATATTCTAGATATTTTTGGGCGATACATTTTATTGGAGATTTATTTTTAATAAATTTTGCTTTTTTCTTAGCTTATTATCATAGATTTAATACTCTAATTTTTGAAAAGTCAGAAGACAGCTATCTGTTTCTTATTTTTAATTTTTTATGGATTCTTGTTTCTTTTACAATAAAACTATACGATATAAAGAGAGTGAATCGATTAGATAGAATTTTGTTTAATCTTTTTAAAGCTGGAGCTATCAATATTCTACTTATAAGTGCAGTTTTATTTTTCTCTTCTGAGAACTCACCTTTCTCTAGACTTCATTTATTTAACACATATGCTTTATTATTTGTTATTTTATTTATATGGAGATTTTTTGCTGTACGACTTATTTCTTTGTATCGAAAATCAGGATATAATTATAGAAGAGTTTTGATTGTAGGAGGCAATGAGGTCTCCAGGCAGTTGCATGATTATTTTAATTCTGATCTTGCACTAGGAATTAGACTTCTTGGAATTTTTTCTGATAAATCTCTTACATTTAATGCAAAAGATGATATCGTAATTGGCGATCCAAAAGACTTACAAAATTTCTCTATTGCTAATCAAATTGATGAGATCTATTATACAATGCCACTTACTCATTCAAAAAAAATTAAAGAGTTAATAGATTTTTCAGATAAAAACATGATTAGATTTAAGATTGTACCAGATTTTAGAGGTTTCTTATTTAAACGTGTAAATATTGATTTTTTTAATGATGTTCCTGTTATTACTCTTAGACAAGAACCCTTAACTGATATTGTAAATAGATTACTTAAGCGAATTTTTGATATTGTTTTTTCATTTTTTGTTATAGTTTTTATTCTAAGTTGGCTATTTCCTATAATAGCTATCCTAATTAAGCTTTCATCAAAAGGACCTATTCTTTTTAAGCAACCCAGATCTGGACTTGATAATAAAGAGTTTAACTGTTTTAAGTTCCGATCTATGAAGCAGAGTATAGATGCACATACAAAGCAAGCAACAAAAGGAGACATGAGAGTAACTACTTTAGGTAGATTTTTAAGAAAAACATCTTTAGATGAATTTCCTCAGTTTTTCAATGTACTTATTGGAGATATGTCTATAGTTGGCCCTAGACCCCATATGCTAATCCATACTGAGGAGTACTCTGATTTGATTAAAAAATATATGGTAAGACAATTAGTTAGACCAGGAATTACCGGAGCGGCTCAAGTAAGAGGATATAGAGGTGAAACGAAAGAGTTAAAAGACATGGAAGGTCGGGTGCGTTTAGATGTTTGGTATATTGAGAATTGGTCATTCTCATTAGACCTTAACATTATCTTTTTAACTATATGGAATGTATTTAGAGGAGATGAAAAGGCTATTTAGTTTAATTATATTTCTTTTTTGTCACCAGCTTTACGGTCAAACTAATATTAACTTGTATGATGAAAGGCCATCTACATTTTATAGCTTAAATTCTTTAAGTATTTCAAATTTAAATTCAGATAGTTATTTTACTATATCTCCAAGATTTTATTATCTAAATTCCACTAGTGAAAAAAGTAATTATTCTACTTTTTTTTATGGAGGAAAATTTTCATCAAAAGTGAAAAATAAGATTTATATAGACGCAACATTAGAGTCCATAAAATCAGGAAATTCATTACATGTGCAGGATTTTATAGATTCATTGGAAATTTTTCCAGGCAAAGCAAGGATAATAGAAAAAGGTTATTATGCGAATTTTAGAATAAAGTATAACGCTTCTAAATATTTTACATTTTCAACTGGAAAAAGCAGTCATTTTATAGGAGATGGATATCGATCACTTTTTTTATCTGACGAATCCTCTAGCTACCCATTTTTCCTTATTAAAACATCCGTATGGAAGATTCATTATTATAATTTGTTTACAACTTTTTTAGACATACAACAACCTGATAATGACAGAAAGAAACATTCAACAATTCATTATTTAGACTTTTCTTTAAATAAGAATATTTCTTTTGGAATATTTGAGAGTGTTATTTGGCAAGCAAAAGGTGAAGGGTATAATAGAGGTTATGATATTGAATATTTAAATCCAGTTATCTTTTATAGACCTGTTGAATTTTCAAAAGCATCTCCTGACAATGTATTAATGGGATTGAATGGTTCTTTTACGTATAAGCATTTTTTATTATACACTCAATTTATTCTTGATGATTTAAATATATCTAGAAGAAAACAAGCTGATTCTGACAATTATTCATCGGGGTTCTTTCAAAATAAGTTTGGTTATCAGTTAGGTTTGAAGATTAGCTCTCCGTATCAGAACATACCTCTAAGCTTATTATTTGAGTATAATCAAGTTCAGCCTTATACTTATGCACATAAAACTGCCATGCAAAGCTATACTCATTATAATCAAGCATTGACTCATCCAGCCGGAGCAAACTTTAAGGAAGCTATTTTATTATTGAATTATCAAATTAAAAAATCCAAAGTTTTGTTTAAATATAATTATATTATTTCTGGCAAAGACACGAATAATACGCATTATGGGCAAAATATATTTTTATCAGATTTTGAAGCCGAAAGAGATGGAGAGCAGTTTTCTTATGGAAATTTTAATGGTCAAGGTATCAAGACGCATCTTCAAAATATCTATGCAGAGTATAGTTATTCATTTTCTAAATTTGATTTAGTTTTAGGATTAGCTTATAGAGATGAAAAATCATCAGTTCTAGAATCAAGAAATTTTTGGCTTAATTTCGGAATCAGATCAGAATTCTTTAATCCTTTTTTAGACTATTAAAATTCCATTTTTTCACCTTCCTTAAATGCTACAATAAAGCAGTTACCGTACCCTTTCTTTTTTAATACCTTTTGATATTCAATTGCGTCATTTAGATTGTAAAACATCCCTGCAAGATAAGAAGTTTTCGATTTACTTAAAGGAACGGTAATAATATAATCTTCGTCAAAAATGTCTGCAGGAGTATCAAATTCACCATATGTTCCAAGATTGACTCTAAATATATACGGTTCTCCCATTCCACGTAATTTTTGGTCTTGTTTGCTAAATGACCTCATAAGCTCTGTTCTTGCTTTAGAATAAGCTTTACCCACCTTAATCGCTTTTTTATCTTGACCAATTTCTTGATAAACAAAAATTAAATTTTGATAAGCAGGAAGAAATAATTTATCTTGTTTTATTGAAAGATTAAAAAGTTTAATCGCTTTTTTAGTGTATTCTTCTTTTTGTGCACCTTTAACTCTTGAAGCATAATCGTAATGAGCAACAGCCATATTATACGTCCATTTTCTCTTTGAGTAAAGTTTTGATGTAAGTGCTTTTAAATATCTTTTTGCTTGACCGATACCTCTTTTTTCACCGCTACTAAGATAAGCTATAGCTAGATTACCTCTAACAAAGTTCAAACCTTCCTCAACAATCTTTCCTCTTTTTAATTTCTTCTCTGCTTCTTTTAATGAGCTTTGAGCAGAAGAGTATTGCTTGTTGCTTAATTCTTCTACTCCTTTATCATAGTTCTCAACCCCCCCTTCTATTTGAACCATACTTCTATCATCTATTTTATTTATTTTATTGTATTGAAGTAAATTATCTTTTGTAACAATTCGTAAATTAGAAACATCAGGTTTAGTTCCCTCAACTCTATCTCCGCTTTTTTGTTTTGATTTTCTATTAACTTTATCTCTTTGAACTTCTTTTCTCTCTTTATCTTTTAGCTTTGATTTTGCTGTTGACATTCTAGCTAATACTTTATCAGCATCTTTTTCATTACCAGATTCTCTATAAATAGCTTCTAAGCTTACATATGCTTGAAAGTAAAATTGATCCATTCTTATGCACGAGCTTAGTAATTTGGCTGCTTCTGTTTGATTATCAACAAAGTAATAAGCAATTGCTGTATTGTAAAGCCAGTTTTTATTATCTTGTATCTTTGATGTAAGTAAGTCAAGAAATCTTTTGGCCATAACTTTATCTTGAGTACTACCAAGCATAGCATGTGACAATGCCATATTTAAACGTATATGATTCAAAGAATTATCGCTTAACTTTGCCCTACTATATCTTTTCATGGCGTTTTTAAATTCTTTAATTGCATTATCATAATCTTTAGATTTCATATGCATAATACCAGTAGAGTAGTGCTCTGCAGCCAAATTTGATTGATCAATTTGTCGTTTTGTTAGTTTTTTCATGTTTTCATACTGAAGTATATTCTCAATATTAGAAATAGGAGACCAATCAAATGCCTTTAATTTAACATCTTCAATTATAGGATTTACATTTGCTTGACTATTAAAACCACATAAAAGAAAAGCTATAATTAGAGTTTTTGTTAGGAGTAATTTTTTAAACATCATTTTTTTCTTGATTTGTTTGGCAATTTATGAATTTTTTATTGAAGTATAACTTTTTGATACAATAGCTTATTGTTTGTTTGAATATAGATAAAATACAATCCTTTTGGAAGATGTGATAAGTCTATTTTTACAAACTCGTCATCTGTTAAATTTTCATATATATAAACTACATTACCTTGAGAGTTAACAATTCTCATATCATTAAAAATTACAGAAGAATTAATATTTATTATACTAGAAGTAGGATTTGGATAGATATTGATATAATTTTTACCTTCATTATTTACAACACTTGTCACAAAGAATATACTTGGAGATAGCCCTTCACATCCATTCGAATCAATTACTATTACACTATATTCTCCTTGAATTTGAGGAGTATACTGTTGATTTGTTGCGCCACTTATTGGATTTCCTTGAGCATCAATCCATTGGTATGTAAAAAATCCTGGGTCGGCAACTAAAGAATTACCATTCTGATAAACATTTATAATGACAGGGTTAGGTTCATTTATTGTAACTGAAGCTGTTTTAATACATCCATTGCTATCAGTAATGATTACATTATAGAACCCTGCACATAAAGCATTTGAGTTATACCCATTCCAATTCTCAGCATATGGAGGAGTTCCTCCAAATACCGCTACAGTTGCTGATCCATCACAATTTGAATAACATGTTGCATCAATAGCAGTCATATTTAGATTTAACTCTTCAGGCTGTAAAATTGTTATTGTTATATCGTTACTACAATTATTCAAATCTGTTACTATAAAACTGTATTGACCAGGCCCAAGATTATAGAATGTATTAGAATTTTGATATGTTATTCCATTATTGATTGAGTATTGATAAGGACCTAATCCTCCATTTAAAACAGAAATTGATACACTTCCATCTTGCATGCCATTGCAGCTTACATTTACTATTGATGAGCTTATAGTGATAGAATCAGGTTGAATAATAGAAACAGAGTCATTGACAACACATCCATTAGCATCTGTTACTGACACATAATGCAATCCTGGACTTAATATTGTAGAGCTTGTTGTTGTACCATTGTCCCATTGAATAGAGTAGGGGTATATTCCTCCAAACATATATATTGTGGCTAAAGAATTTCCTCCGTAACAATCTGCTGTATCAGCAGATGTGAATGTCGAAATTTGACTCGGTTCATCTACTTGATAGGTAAATGAAAGAGTATTTGTACTATCAGATAAATAAAGAGTATATATTCCAGCACATAAACTATCTATATCTTCATTCGTTGATGTGTAGCCATTTGGACCTTGCCATAAGAATGTATATACTGAATCTCCTCCATCTGGAGTTATTGCAATTGAGCCAGTACATAAATTATAACAATATAAATGTGAGATACTATCTAAGTTAGAAGTTAGAGATGGAGGTTGATCAAGTTGAAATGAATCAATTAAATTGCAGCCTAGTGAATCCGAAACCTGTAAAATATACAATCCAGAAATTAGATTATTTATACTGCTTGTTGATGCAGTAAAATTATTTGGACCTATCCATGAATAAGAAAGATTTCCATTTCCACCACTAGCAGATGTATAGATACTTCCATCTCCACCTGCATAAATACTTACGTTAAATATAGAGTCTAAATTAATTACAATAACTGAAGGTTGGTCTATATATGAACTATCACTTATTTCACATCCATTATTATCTATTACATTAATATCGTACATTCCTAGGCATAATCCATTAATTGTATCACTGAAAGATATCGTGTCCAGATAATATAAGTATGGAGCTACTCCTCCATTTACTTGACTTATAATCTCTCCATCACAAGAAAATGCACATGATTGATTATTTGCAATTAAGTTCATTGTAATAATTTGCGGCTCAACTAATGTAATCTGTTCCGTAAAAATACAACCATTGTTATCTATAATTGAATCTGTATATGTACCACTATTAAGAGAGTCTATATAAATCATTGAATCAATTACCGCTACAGTACTATTAAAATATATTTGAAAAGGAGCCGTTCCTCCATTAATTTCAATATCAACACTGGCATCATTTAATCCATTGCAAGAAATATTGTAGCCATTATAACTAGATAAAATTAATGACGTATAAATACTATCTGGTTGATTAATAACTATGGTGTCAAAATACACACAACCATTAGCATCAGTTGCGCTGTAAGGGTATGTTCCTGCAGGCACCCCTACTGGAGTAACAAAGACATTACCACCATTTAATAATGGTATGGTTAAGTTCTGCCAACCTAACCAATAATCAGTCACACCACCATTAAATATTACAGTTGCACTACCAGTACTATCACCATAACACAAAACATCTGATGTTGTAAATACTGACGATATTTGTTGAGGTTGCGTCATGAAGATGCTATCAGTTAAAGAGCATCCTAAAGAATCAGTAATAGTAACAATATAGCTTCCAGAAAAAAGTGTATTTAATGAGTTTGTGGTATCTCCAGTTGACCATAAATAAGAGATGACTCCAGTTCCTCCACTAGAGATTACGTTAATAGATCCAGTATTTGATCCATAACAAGATACGTTGTATCCGTTATAATCTGAAGCAATTAATAAAAGATTAAGATTATTTGAAGGTTGAGATACATACAAAGTGTCATTCAACAAACATCCGTTACTATCTATGATTGAAACAAAATAATTACCCGCAGATAATCCGCTTATATTTGCTGTTGTGTCTCCTGAGTTCCAAAAATAACTATAAGGAAAAACTCCTCCCGAAACCGTTAAGTCTATACTTCCATTTGGGATTAAACATGAGCTTAAATCTGTAACGTTAGCTTGTGAAGATAAAGTGTCCGGTTCGCTTATTAACACCGAACCGCTATCTAAACACCCGTTATTATCAGTAATCATATAGTTATAAAAACCTGCAGAAAGCGCATTTGGATTTGCATTGAACCAATTTTCTGAATAAGGAGCAGTTCCTCCTAAAATTGTTAAAGAAGCTGATCCGCTAGAATCCCCATTACACAATACATTGTTAACCGAAACAGTTGATGATAGAAGGTCTGGCTGCGTAATTAATATACTATCACTAAAAGAGCAACTATTAGCATCTGTTATAATAAATTGGTGATAACCCGCATTTAGATTTATAGGATTTGAACCGAGCCAATTTTCTGAATAAGGAGCAGTTCCTCCCGTTATAGTTAAAAGCACGCTTCCATCTGACAGGCCATTACAGCTTACATCTAATAGAGTTGCAATAACATTTATAGAGTCTGGCTCAATAATTACTATAGTGTCATTAAGTGTGCAATTATTTATATCTGTTATTTGATATGGATAACTACCTGCTGGCAAACCTGTAGGTATTGTATAATTAGAAAGCCCTCCTAATAAAGTAAGTGTTTGTCCAAAACCATTAAGAGTATAATCTGTAGTTCCACCAAAGATATTGATAGTTACCGATCCATCACTACCTCCATTACAACTTACTTGTGTAGTAGTAGAACTTACGCTAATTGATGAAGGTTCTGTAATTGCAATACTTCCATTGTAAATACAGCCATTTGAATCTGTTACAGTATAAGGATAGTTTCCAGCAGATAATGCATTTGGATTAACTCCGAACCAATCCACTGACAATGTTCCTGTTCCACCA
>MDTE01123932.1_pt1 | contig 15610 bp, 15 predicted proteins | sample 811231 | NCBI WGS metagenome assembly MDTE01 (sample SAMN05326651, study PRJNA326480) | marine metagenome | isolation source: seawater | place: Indian Ocean: Red Sea | collected 2010
TAGTTTTTATACTACTTAATTTATTTTTAGGAATAAAATTAATTCCAATTCCAATTACAGAATACAGAATATCATTATTTTTTACATTAGTTTCAATTAGTAAACCTGCTAATTTCATATCATCAATAAAAATGTCATTTGGCCATTTATACTTAAAATCAATATTTGAAAAAAAAAAATTCAAAATTTTAAGTATTATTGATGATATTAAAATATTAATCTGACCTAAACAATTCGTTCTAAGTTTTTGGTTAATTAAAAATGAACAGGTTAGATCACCCTCTGAACTTATCCAAATGTTATTTGACCTACCTCTCCCGTTAGTCTGAAGATCAGTAAAAAGTGCAAGATTTGATTTATTAGGATTATCAGTTAGATTAAGATTCTTAATTTTATCATTTGTATTTTTTAATGATTTGAAAAAATAAAAATTAAAGTTTTTATGTCGCATTTTACTTAACTGCAAATAATGATAACGTAATTGATGCACATAGGTTTAAAAAAAATTGAGGATAAAAGACAACAGTTAAATTAAATATTCCTAATAGGGTTATAATAAATTTTGATTGAGTGTTTTTTAAAATATCAAGATCTTCTTCTGGTTCATTAAAAAAAATTGATTTTATAACTCTTATATAATAAAAAGCAGCAATAACCGAAGTTAATACTCCAATGATTGCCAGATAAAAAAGGTTATTGTCAATAACAATATTTAGAATAATTAGTTTACCTATAAAGCCTGCTAAAGGAGGTATACCTGCCATTGAAAATAAAAAAATAGCTAAACATCCCGCTATCCATGGTTGTGATTTATATAAACCTGATAAATCTTTTATAGATGTTACATTAACGTTATCTCTTCTCATATTGAGAAGAAATGCAAATATGCCTAAATTCATTGTAATGTAAAATATTAAATAAATACAAATAGCTGTAATACCATCTTCTGACCCAGGTACTAATGCCATTAAAATAAAGCCGACATGATTAATAGTACTATATGCCATAAGTCTCTTTAGATCAGTTTGTTTTAATGCACCCAAAGATCCAACAAGCATTGAAGAAATAGATAAAATTATAACAATTTTACCCCAGTTTATTATGATTTCTCCAAAGGGGAAAACTAATAATCTTATTAAAATTGCAAAAGCAGCAATTTTAGGTATTGTAGATAAAAATGCTGTAACAATTGTTGGGGCACCTTGATAGACATCTGGTGTCCACATGTGAAATGGAGCTGCAGAAATTTTAAGTGACATTGAAACTAAAATAAAAATCAAACCAACAATTAGCATAACTGGCATTTCAGTTTGACTTGTCATGTATTCATTTATTTGAGGAAAGCTTAATGTTCCAATAAGACCATAAATTAAGCTTGTTCCAAAAAGAAAAATACATGTAGATAGACTACCAATTACAAAATACTTAACTCCAGCTTCAGAAGAGTTAAAATCTTCCCTTGAGAATGAAACAAGTATGTAAAGAGATAAGCTAGCGAGTTCCATTGATACAAATAATGATAATAGATTATTAGATGAAATCATGAACATCATTCCAATAATTGAAATCAGAATTACTAAAGGAAATTCAGTTCTTTCCAAAGATTTGTCGTTACTTACAACCAAATATAAGTAAATTACCAAGCCTGAACCAGTTAAAATAATACATTTTAAAAATGATCCAAAGGAATCTAAAACAAAAAACCCTTCAAAAATCTCTTCAAAATGAAAAATATCTTTAAATATAAAAAACTGTGAACTTAAAAGTGAAAATAAAGTTAAATAGCCTATTGTTATATGAGAGTTTTTTTTTAAAAAAGGGGATATAATTAGCAATATAAGAGATGAAAAAGCTAGAAAAATTTCTGATGTAAATACAAACATTAAAATCTTACAAAATTGAAATTGGATAAAGTTCAATTATTCTTTCTATAGATGAAGTTGTAAAGTCAAGAATAAAATTTGGCTTAATACCGATAACTACAATTAAAATAATTAAAATTATATAAACAAAATTTTCAAAAATGTTGATATCTGATATTTTTTTTGATTTATAGGAATCATTTACTGGACCTAAAAAGACATTTTTATATAAAAGCAACATATATGAAGCTGCTAGAATCACTCCTGTAGACGCTACAAATGCAATTGTTGTATTTTTAGCAAATACTGATAGTAAAGTTAAATATTCACCCACGAAACCAGATGTTCCTGGAAAACCGATCGACCCGAGAACAAAGATTAAAAAAAAAACAGCAAGTTTAGGCATTGTGGTATTTAGTCCTCCAAAGGATGCTACTTGTTTTGTTTTAAAACGATTATAAATAGACCCGATTGAGAAAAATAAAGCTGCCGAAATTATACCATGCGATATCATTTGAATAATTGCACCATGTAAGCCTTGAATATTTGCAGAAAAAATTCCAATTGTGACAAATCCCATATGTGCAACTGATGAATATGCAATGAGCTTTTTCATATCTTCCTGAACCAAAGCAATTATTGAAGTGTAGACTATAGCAATAACTGATAGAAAATATACAAAAGGAGTAAAGAAAATAGATGCATCAGGAAGTATTGAAAGGTTAAATCTAATAAAACCATACCCACCTAATTTTAAAAGAATCCCAGCCAAAATTACTGAGCCCTCTGTTGGAGCTTCCACATGAGCATCAGGCAACCAGGTATGAAATGGCCACATGGGAATTTTAATTGCAAAAGAAGAGAAAAATGCAAGCCACAACCATTGTTGAATATAAAAAGGCAAAGTAAAATCAAGTAATTTTGGAATACTACTAGTTCCAAACTCCTGGTAGAGAAAAATTACAGCTATTAACATAAAAACAGAACCTAAAAGGGTATATAAAAAAAATTTGTAAGCTGAATATATTCTTCTTTCACCACCCCAAAAACCTATTATTAAATACATTGGAATAAGAATAGACTCAAAAAAAATATAAAATGAAAAAAGATCCATTGCTGCAAAAGTTCCAATTAAAAAAGATTCTAATATTAAAAAAGAAGCTAAATACATTTTCATATTTTTCTTTTGTTGAGGATAAATAAACAAAATACAAATAAATATTAAGAAGGTTGAGAGAATAACAAACGGCATAGAAATGCCATCCACACCCAAAGAAAATTTTAGATTTTCGTTATTAAACCATTCAAAAGAGTTCACAAATTGAAAATGAGGAATATCTTTATCAAAATTAAATGGAAGATAAAGGGAAAGAATAAAATTTGTAATAGTTGTCCATAAAGCAGATTTTTTTGCTTGAATTGCAAATCCATCATTTTCCATTGAGAGTAAAACAAAGATTAATCCAATCAAAGGAATAATAATTAAAATTGGTAAAATGGGGAGGTTTGACATAATTTAAAAAATATAAACGTAAAGACTCAAAAATAATGTTAAGCCAATTATTATGGAAAGTGCGTAATGATACAAAAAACCTGATTGAAAATTAGAAACCATATTACCAAACTTTTTTATCAAATTAGATATTCCATTTGGACCAAGATTATCAATCAAATCTATATCAATAGATTTCCAACACCCTTTTCCTAAAAAAATAATCGGTTTAATTATAAAAAAATTATAAATTTCGTCTATATACCACTTTTTCGAAAAAAAATTATAAATCCATATTAGCTTATTCTTTAAAATTGGTAAAAACTTTTTAAGTGGAGAATAAACAAGATAAGATAAGAAAATTCCACAAAATATCATAAATAATGGTGATTTTTTTATTAAAATAGGAATTGTGTCAATTAATGATTTATCATTCAGTTCACTATTTATAGAAAAATGATCAGACCAAAGGTTCACAGCATTAAATCCAAAAAAATAATCATGGGTAAACATTCCAAAAAAAATAGAAAAGAAAGATAAAATTACTAACGGCCAAATCATTATCTTTGGAGATTCATGAATATGTGCTAATACTTTTTCATCAGAATTAGTTTGTCCATGAAAAACATAAATTAAAAGTCTTAAAGAATATAAGCTGGTGAATAGAACTGCTATAACTCCACTCAAAAATATATACCCCTTAAAATTATTATCACCAAGATATATTAATTCTAAAATTAAATCTTTAGAATAATACCCACTAAAAAAGGGAATACCAACCAAAGCAATTGAACCAATTAGCATACATAAATACGTGAGAGGAATTTTATCATATAAACCGCCCATTTTTTTTATATTTTGCTCATCTGACATTGAATGAATAACAGAGCCTGCACTAAGAAAAAGTAGAGCTTTAAAAAAGGCATGTGATAATAAATGAAAATACGCTGCTGAATAGGCTGAAGCTCCAATAGCCATAAACATGTATCCAAGTTGACTGCAAGTTGAATAAGCGATTATCCTTTTTATATCATCTTGAAAAAAAGCAACAGTAGCAGCAAAAATACATGTTATTGATCCAACAAGTATAATTAAATCTCTGGCAAAACCAGATGCTTCGAGAATTGGAGAGACTAAAATTAAAAGAAAAACACCTGCTGTTACCATTGTAGCTGCATGAATCAATGCAGAAACTGGAGTTGGCCCCTCCATTGCATCTGGCAACCAAACATGTAAACCAAATTGAGCAGATTTTCCCATACAGCCAATAAAGAAAAGTATAGAGATTAATGTTAAAGAATGAATTTGGATTCCAAGAAAATTAAAATATGAATCAAAGTGAGAGTTTACTAGAACAATAATTTCATTAATATTAAGAGTTCCAAAGACCATAAACGTCGTAAACAAGCCAACTAAAATTCCAAAATCTCCTACTCTATTAACAATAAAAGCTTTTAATGCCGCCTCATTTGCAACATTTTTGTGATTCCAAAAACCAATTAGTAAATAAGAAGTTAGTCCGACCCCTTCCCAACCCAAAAAAAGTTGGACTAAGTTTGATGAAGATACAAGTAAAAGCATAAAGAAAGTAAAGAGTCCAAGATATCCCATAAAAATAATTTTTTTCGGATCATTTTCCATATAACCAACTGAATAAATATGGATTAATGAAGAAACAAAATTTACCATCAAAACCATTGATCCTGTTAAAATACTGTAGTTTATTGACCAATCAATACCAAGACTTCCTGAAACTATCCATTCACCTAGAAAATAAGTCGTTTGATTATCTAATCCTAAAAAAAGTATAGAGCTTAAAGAACAAACTACTGATAGAATTAATAATAGACACGAAATATAGTTTAAAACTTTATCTTTAAGTATTTTATTAAAAAAAATACATACAAAAAAACTTAAAAGAGGAAAAAAAATTGCAAATAAAAACAAAAATTTACCCTTTCATTCGACTTATAACATCTATACTAATTGAACCAGACTTTTTAAAGAAAATTGTTAAAATTGCTAAACCAATTGCTGCTTCTGCAGCAGCAACAACTAATACGAACAAAGAAAATATTTGTCCGAACAAATCATCTAGTATATATGAAAATCCTATAAAATTTATATTTGCTGACAGCAGCATTAATTCAATTGACATTAATATGGTTATTATATTTTTCCTATTAATAAAAATACCTAAGAAACCAATTGAAAATAGTAATGATGATAAAATTAAGTAATGTTGTGCATTCATAATATCAGTTTAGCTTAATAACTTTTTTTTTCTCAATTATTTTTTGTTTAATTGGATTTTGTCTTTTTACATTAAAATTATTGTCATGAGCTAAAACAATGGCTCCAATCATTGCTAATAATAGAAGGAAACCTGATATTTGAAAAATTATAAAAAAATCAGTATATAGAAATAAGCCAAGTGACTTGGTATTTTCATTTCCATCAAATATCAGATCACTTATTTTTATACCCACATTTTCATTTGGAACAATAGTTGTTTGATTAAATATAACAATGAGCTCTGCAAGAAATATTGTCATAAGTAAAAGCCCAAATGGAAAATATTTAAGAAACCCTTCTTTTATTTCTGATTCATTAATGTTTAACATCATAACCACAAAAAGAAAAAGAACAGCTACTGCTCCAACATAAACGATTAGAAGCGTCATTGCTAAAAATTCAGCATTTGAAATTAGAAAAATTACAGCTGCATTAAAAAAAGCAAAAATTAGAAATAAAACAGAATGAACAGGGTTTGAGGCAAAAACAACAAATAAACTTGATAAAACTAAAATAGATGAAAATAGATAAAATATTAGTAACATTATAAATAGCTTGAATCTTTTTCTAGGTTTTTTGATATTTCAACTTCCCATCTATCACCATTTGATAAAAGTTTTTCCTTGTCATAAATTAATTCCTCTCTTGTTTCAGTAGAAAATTCAAAATTTGGTCCCTCTACTATTGCATCTACTGGACAAGATTCTTGACAGTATCCACAATAAATACACTTTGTCATATCTATATCATATCTTGTTGTTTTTCTTGAACCATCACTACGAGGTTCAGCTTCAATTGTAATTGCTTGAGCTGGACATACTGCTTCACAAAGTTTACAAGCTATACATCTTTCTTCACCAGATTCGTATCTTCTTAAAGCATGCTCACCTCTAAATCTCGAACTCAAGTATCCTTTTTCAAATGGATAATTAATTGTTACTTTTTTTTTAAAAAAATATTTAAGCGTAAGTGCCATACCTGACAAAATTTCAATTAATAAAAGTTGTTTAATTATAAAAATAAATTTTTTCATCTAATACACATTATTATAATATAAATATACTGAAGTGATTATAATCCATCCTAATGATAAAGGAAGAAATAACTTCCATCCTAAAGACATTAGTTGATCATATCTGTATCTCGGTAAAGTTGCTCTTAACCAAAGAAAAATAAATAACAAGAACGAGATTTTGAATAAAAACCAAATATATCCGGGAATAACATTAAAAAAATCATTATTTAATGGTGGCAACCATCCACCTAGAAATAAAATTGTTGACATCGAACACATTAAAATCATATTTCCGTATTCACCCAAAAAAAACAATCCAAACGACATTGAAGAATATTCTACATTATATCCAGCAACAAGTTCTGCTTCAGCTTCAGGTAAATCAAAAGGAGCACGGTTAGTTTCAGCTAATGTTGAAATAAAAAAAATTACAAACATTGGGAAATGAGGTAATAAATACCATTGATCCACCTGAGACATAACAATTTCAGTTAAATTAAGAGAACCTGCTGTTAATAAAATTGAAATTATTATAAGCCCAATAGAAACTTCATATGATATCATTTGAGCAGCAGATCTCAAGGCTCCTAAAAATGCGTATCTTGAATTACTTGACCAACCGGCCATAATTATCCCGTATATACCCAACGAAGAAATTGCAAAAATATACATTATACCAACGTTGATATCAGAAAGTACTATTTTGTAATCTACTGGTATTACAGCCCATCCTAGTAATGCCAGTGTGAATGTAATAATAGGAGATAAGATAAAAATCAATTTATTAGATTTATCTGGTATAATTGTCTCTTTTGATAAAAGTTTTATACCATCAGCGAAAGGTTGGAATAAGCCAAAAGGACCAACTACACTCGGACCCTTTCTTAATTGAATAAAACCAATAACTTTCCTTTCAAAAAATGTAAGATACGCAATAAAAATTAGCAAAGGTATTATTATGAGTGTAATTTTGAAAATTATAAAAAGTACTTCAAAAAACATTTTATAACACAAAACTTTTAGAACAATTTGCCATTGTTGGTGAATGTCTGCTTACAGAATCAGTCATGTAATAATTTTTAATATTTGATTCAATCTCGTTATCAATAAAAGATTTACTAAAGTTTTTACTTTTAAAATCTTTATTCTTTTGAATCTCATTAATTTTGGAAAGATGCACATGACTTTCAAACATAGTAGATCTTAATTCTTCAAAATTTTTGTAAACTAAATCAATCTTTAAAATTTTAGATAATTTAAGAAAGAAATCCCACGAATGATCAATATTGGGAAGAGACATTTTTACTTGTCTAGAAATTTGAGGTCTGCCCTCTAAATTTACGTAAATTCCTTCTTTTTCAGTAAAACAAGATGTCGGAATAATTAAATCGGCTCTTTGTGCACTCAAGTCACCATGATGTCCCTGGTAAACAACAAATGTTTTTTTTGGTATTTGTTCAATATCTAACTCATCAGCAGTTAAAAGATAAAGAATATCAAAATATCCAGCATATATTTTTTTTAAGATATTTGATTTAGAAATATTCCTTTTATTATAAAAACCAATATCAAGTGCTCCAACTCTACCTGAATAAGTTTGTAAAACGTTAAAACCATTCCAATCATTTGATATATTAATTTTTTCGTAAATCTCTTTTGAAAACCTAAAGATTTCCTCACTGTCTTCTCTGCAAAGGGCACCTTGACCAATAATAAATAATGGTTTATTGGATTTATTTAAAAGCTTTTTTGTATCTCCTTTTAGCATTTCATTGAGAAATTTTGGTTTTTTTCCTAAATCTAAAACCTTAAAATTTGTCTTAAAGAAATCCCCAACTCTTATTATGGGGTACTTATTTCCAGGCCTATTTGATCTTTGTCTAATTCTTGAACTTAAAATTGGTGCTTCTTTCTTAATATCTGAACCAATTAGAAAACATAAGTCAGACTCATCTATTCCTGATATTGTTGAGTTAAAAACATAGGACGACCTTTCATTTGGTATAAAGAAAGAATTGTCTTGCCTGCAGTCGTAATTATCAATATTTAATTTATCAAGTAAAAGTTTAAAAGAAAATAATGTTTCACAATCAAGTGAATTACCGACTAATGAGGCAATTTTTTTTACATTTGTATTAATCAACTTATTTGATAGTTTTTGTAAAACATTCTCTTCGGAATCCTCAACAAGTTTTCCTTCAGAGTTACGAGAGTAAAATTTATCAATTCTTTGATAATTTAACCCATCATATGCAAATCTAGTTTTATCAGATATCCACTCTTCATTAATTTCTTCATTAATTCTAGGAAGTACTCTCATTATTTTATCTCCTTTAGAATCAATTCTAATATTACTTCCAACTGCATCAAAAACGTCAATACTATTTGTTTTCTTTAATTCCCAAGGCCTTGCAATGAATTCATAAGGTTTAGAAGTTAAAGCTCCGACTGGACAGAGATCAATAACATTACCAGATAATTCAGAATCAATGGATTTTTCAAGGAAACTTGTAATTTCTGTATTTTCACCTCTTCCAAGAGAACCCCATTGATCATTTCCTGCAATTTCTTCAGAAAACCGGATACATCGCGTACAATGAATGCATCTAGTCATATGAGTTTTGATTAATGGACCTAGGTATTTATCTTTTACTGCTCTTTTCATTTCAACAAATCTACTAATACCTGCACCATAGGCCATAGCTTGATCTTGAAGGTCACACTCACCACCTTGATCACATATAGGACAATCTAATGGATGATTTATTAGTAAAAACTCCATAACCCCTTTTCTCGCCTTTTGAACCATTTCAGAATTAGTGAAGATATTCATCCCTTCTGCAACAGGCATAGCACACGAAGCAATAGGTTTAGCAGAATTCTCCATTTCAACTAAACACATTCTACAATTTCCAGCTATAGACAATTTTTCATGATAACAAAATCTAGGAATTTCAACACCAGCAAGTTCACAAGCTTGTAAAACTGTAATTCCAGGTTCAACCTCGATAGATTTTTTATCAACAACGATTTTTATCATTTTTACGCAACATCTTTTCTACTTAAATTTATTCTTTTTAGAATTTCAGGTTTAAAATGCTTTAAAAGACCTTGAATTGGCCAAGCGGCAGCGTCTCCAAGAGCGCAAATCGTATGACCCTCGATCTGTTTAGTAACTTCCTCAAGAAGATCAATTTCTTCAATAGTACAATCATTATTAGACATTCTGTGCATCATCCTCATTAGCCAACCTGTGCCTTCTCTACAAGGAGTACATTGACCACATGACTCGTGCTTGTAAAACTCTGATAACCTAGCTATAGCTTTAACAACATCTGTTTGTTTATTCATCACAATAATACCAGCAGTACCTAAAGCAGAACCGGCTGATTTTAAAGAGTCAAAATCCATTTTTACATCTTCACATATTGTTTTTGGTAATAGTGGAACAGAAGACCCTCCTGGAATTATTGCTAAAAGATTATCCCATCCACCAACAACATCTCCAGCATATTTTTGAATTAAATATTTTAAAGGTACGCCTAATTCTTCTTCTACGTTACATGGATTGTTAACCTGTCCTGAAATGCAAAAAATTTTAGAACCTGTATTATTTTCCGTTCCTAATCCACAAAACCATTCTGCTCCTCTTCGCATTATAGTAGGGATAACTGCTATTGTTTCAACATTATTAACAGTAGTTGGCTTTCCATACAAACCAACGTTTGCTGGAAATGGCGGTTTTAACCTGGGTTGACCCTTTTTTCCCTCTAAACTCTCAATAAGAGCAGTTTCTTCACCACAAACATAGGCTCCAGCGCCATAATGAAGATAAATATCAAAATTGAACTTTGAACCACAAGCATTTTTACCTATAAACTTTTTTGAATATGCGTCATCAATCGCATTTTGAAGTATTTGTGCCTCATTAAAAAATTCACCTCTTATATATATGTAACAAACGCTTGCTCCAATTGCATAACCAGCTATTAAACAGCCTTCGATGAGTTTATGTGGCTCATTTCTAATAATATCTCGATCCTTACAAGTTCCTGGTTCTCCTTCATCAGCGTTGATTACTAAATAATGTTGTCTATCTCTTGTCTTAGGCATAAAGTCCCACTTCATACCAGTAGAAAAGCCAGCACCACCTCTTCCTCGCAGACCAGATTTCTTTATAATATCAATAACTTTTTGCGAAGGCATTTTTAAAAACTCTTTAGTACCAGACCAGTCACCTCGTTTTTTTGCACTTAAAATATCTGGACTACCTTTTCCATATAAGTTACTAAAAATTAGATTATTTTTTTTTATCATTGTTTTATCCTTAAAAGAGGTTCTGAACCTTTTCTAGAACTCTGAGGTCCCACTTTTATATTTTTATTTTTACTAATATTGTCAATTAATTTATTTAAGGTCTCAATATTAAGATCTTCATAATAATTTTGGTTTATTTTAACAACTGGAGCGTTTACACAAGCCCCTAAACACTCTACTCTTGAAAGAGAAAACTTATTATCCTTTGACCTTTCTCCTAATCTAATTCCAAGTTTTTTTTCACATTCTTTCAAAATTTTATCTGATCCTCTTAACATACACGGTGTAGTTGTACATATTTCAATATGAAAGTCTCCAACTGGGTTAAAATTATACATTGAATAAAAAGTTGCTATTTCTAAAACTTTTATTTCAGGAACACTCAAAAAATTTGAAATATATTCAATGGCTTTTTTTGGAACCCAGCCTCCATTTTGCTCTTGTGCTAGTGTAAGAAGGGGCATTATTGAACTTTCTTTATAGTTTTTTGGGTACATTTTCTTTATTAAACTAGCTTTCTTTAAGTTATCTTTATTAAAAGAAAAATCGTTCGGTTGTATATCCGCATTAGCAAATTTTTTAAAATTATTTTCCATTTATCTATCAATCTCTCCAAAAACTATATCTAAACTTCCAATTATAGCTACCAAATCAGATAACATGTGACCCTTGGATAAAAACTCTGTGGCTTGTAAAAGTGGAAAACCAGGGGCTCTTATCTTGCATCTATATGGCTTATTTGTTCCATCTGAAATTAAAAAAACACCAAACTCACCTTTAGGAGCTTCTACTGCAAAGTATGTTTCATTTTCCGGAACATGAAATCCCTCAGTAAAAAGTTTAAAATGATTTATTAATGATTCCATAGAAGTTTTCATGAGACTTCTTTTTGGAGGCACAATTCTTGGATCATTTGAAATAAATTCTCCCTGAGGAATTTTTTTTAAACATTGAATTATAATTGATATTGATTGTCTCATCTCTTCGATTCTGACAAGAAATCTCTCAAAGCAATCGCCGTTTGTACCCGTTGGAATTTTAAAATTTAAATCTTCGTAGCAGTCATAAGGTTGATTTTTTCTTAAATCCCAATTCAATCCTGAAGCTCTCAAACAAGGTCCTGTAAAACCTCTTTCAATGGCATCTTCTTTGCTAATTTTACCGATATCAACCGATCTTTGTCTAAAAATCCGATTGGTTTCAAGAAGTTTCTCTAGATCATCTATTTTTTTTGGGAATCTTTCAGTAAACTTTTCTATGTCATTTAAAATACCCTCTGGAAGATCTCTGTGAACACCTCCTGGGCGAAAATATGCTGAATGAAGTCTTGAACCAGATACTCTTTCATAAAACTCCATTAAAACTTCCCTTTCTTCAAAAAGCCACAAAAAAGGAGTCATAGCACCTACATCAAGAGCAAATGTAGTTAAATTTAAAATATGATTTAAAATCCTTGTTATTTCGGAAAAAAGAACTCTTATATACTGTCCTCTAATTGGCACTTCAATATCAAGTAATTTTTCAATAGCAAGTGAATAGGCATGCTCCTGACACATAGGAGAAACATAGTCTAATCTATCAAAATACGGTAAAGCTTGAATATAAGTCTTATTTTCAATTAGTTTTTCTGTTCCCCTATGTAATAAACCAATGTGTGGATCTGCTCGTTGAACAACTTCTCCATCAAGTTCTAAAACAAGTCTTAAAACACCATGAGCAGCTGGGTGCTGTGGTCCAAAGTTCATTGTATAGTTTTCTGTTCTACTCATTTTGTTTATCTGATTTTTCATCACCTGGAAGATATTTTCCCATCCCTTCCCAAGGGCTAATATTATCGAAATTTCTGTATTCTTGTTCTAATTTAACAGGTTCAGTTATAACTCTACTGAGCTCATCGTCATATCTAAACTGAACAAATCCTGTTAAAGGAAAATCTTTTCTAAGTGGATGGCCTTCAAAATCATAGTCGGTTAAAATTCTTCTTAAGTCTTTGTGTCCACTAAATCTTATGCCAAAGAGATCCCAAATTTCTCTTTCGTACCAATCCGCACATGAAAAAATTTCAGTTATAGACTGTACGGAAACATTATCAGAAATTTTAGTTTTAACCTTAATTCTTAAGTTTTTTGATACACTTAAAAGATTATACACTAACAAAAATCTTTCCTCATGAGACGGGTAATCTACAGCAGTTATATCAATTAAAGATTCCATGCTTATAGAGGGGTTATCTTTTAAAAATAAAATAATTTTAGGTACAAAATTTGGAGAGGCTAAAATATTTAACTCATCTTTTTTAATAAAAATTTCATATTCACAGAAATTTAAAATACTCTTAATAAGTTGAGACATTTCTTTAATAAATTTTTTATCTGGATATTTCATTTCTAATTATTTTTTTATCTCTAAGAATTTTTTTTTGAAGTTGTAAAATACCGTATAAGAGTGCTTCCGCAGTTGGTGGACAACCAGGAACATAAATATCAACAGGGACAATTTTATCACAACCACGAACTACTGAGTAAGAATAGTGATAGTAGCCTCCTCCATTGGCACAACTACCCATAGAGATCACCCATCTCGGCTCAGGCATTTGATCATAAACTTTTCTGAGCGCAGGAGCCATTTTATTTGTTAAGGTACCTGCAACTATCATAACATCGGATTGACGAGGGCTTGGCCTAAAGACTATACCAAACCTATCAAAATCATATCTACTTGCCGCCGATTGCATCATTTCAACGGCACAACAAGCTAAACCAAAACTCATTGGCCATAAAGATCCAGTTCTTGCCCAATTTATGATGTCATTGATTTTTGTCAATACAAAACCATTACTACTTATCTGTTTAGTGACATCGTCAAAATTATTGGCGTCAACTTTTTTTAATTCCAATCTAGAGCTCCTTTCATCCATTCATAAATAAAACCTACAGTTAAAACTAATAGAAAAAACATCATTGACCAAAAGCCAAGAGAGCCAAGTTCGTTAAATGCAACTGCCCAAGGAAAAAGAAAAATTATTTCTAAATCAAAAATTATAAAAAGAATAGCGACTAAATAAAACTTAACTTCAAATTTACCTCTTGACTCATCAAAAGGCTCAAATCCGCATTCATAAGCTGAATTCTTTTCAGGATAGGATGCCTGTTTCCCAACAACCAGAGAAGCAAATACTGCACCACAAGAAATCACCAGGGCCATTATTAAAAAGATTAGTATAGGTAAATATTCAATCATGTTCATAATATAATACTATAAATTAATTTTTACAGATTATTTATTTAAAATTGATGTAACCCTATCTATACTCTGTTTAAAAGTTGGATAATCTAAACTTAATTCTAGAGTATTGGTTTCTATGGATCTTATCGTATTAGATAGAAAGTCACACCCCACATTTTTTTCATTTCCTTTATAATGATACCATAACCCTCCCTCACCAACTTTGCAAAATGATTCTTTATCAATATAAACATGCTTTAAAATTACTATTTTTGCATTAAATCCCAGTGATCGCATTACATTTAACGCTAAAGGAATATTTAAAAGAGGTACTTCATAAACTTTGCCAGTGCTTGAAATAACAATTGTTTCATTACTTCCTAGTAAACCTTTTTTAGAGTCTGGAACAAAAATAAATATTTCATTCTGGTCTTTGTTATCTATTTTCCCCCCAAGTAAAGAAAAAGCAAGTAATTTAGATTCTGCAACATCTGCAACACTAACCATTGAGTTTTCTCCAAAAAAAAGTGTTCTTACTTCTTGAGGAAGAAGCGATTCAATAACGTTTTGCTGGTAACCATAATCATCATATAATGAATTTATTGCTGTATCTAAAGACATTGGTGATGGAACAATTTGAGATCTAATAAAATCTTGAGCAATTTTATTTGATTTGTTAACGGCACTGGCATAAAGCCTTAAAATAGTTTCATAAGATATTTGAAACTGGCCAATAATTTGATCACCATAAAGTGAAAAAAATTCGCATTTTTCAGGATGTTTTAGAAAAATCCTTGAAGACCTATTGATAAGAGATGCTAAAGTATTCCCTCCCAATGAAGTGAAAGTTTCAATTTCAATTTTTACAGGTTTAGCAGTTTTTAGTTGTTCAGCATAAAACCTTATTGACTTTTGTTCAATTTCTTCAGCACTTAACTGCGGTTGCCCCTCTAATTCTTTCGACATAGGGTTAAATTTTTTTAATTTGAAGTTTAATAAATCCAACAAATCCGAATCTTTAGATAATTCACATACATCTTCAGTATCATCAATTTTTTCTTTGTATGGACTAGCAAAATCTGTATCAAATTCTTTATCAGATTCATTATCTAATACATCTTGAGAAATGGATAAATTTGAGTATATAAATAGAAAAAAAAACAGAAATGAGAATAGTTTCATAATTTATTATATAATTTATACGATAAAATATTAAACAGTTTTAAAAAAAATAATGGCGGGAGTGACGGGACTCGAACCCGCGGCCTCCTGCGTGACAGGCAGGCGTTCTAACCAACTGAACTACACCCCCGATATTGTGGTGGGCGGTGAGGGGATCGAACCCCCGACATCCACGGTGTAAACGTGGCGCTCTCCCAGCTGAGCTAACCGCCCAAGAAAAAA
>MDTE01010760.1_pt1 | contig 15609 bp, 15 predicted proteins | sample 811231 | NCBI WGS metagenome assembly MDTE01 (sample SAMN05326651, study PRJNA326480) | marine metagenome | isolation source: seawater | place: Indian Ocean: Red Sea | collected 2010
TAGTTGTATGAATCTAAATGTAAGAGCTCCATTCATTTTATCAAAAGAATTCTCAAAAGACATGGTAGAGAACAATTGGGGCAGAATCGTGAATATTGCATCATCTGGTGCGTATAATGGATTAAAAAACACTATTATCTATCGATCATCAAAACATGCCTTGTTAGGTTTGAGTAGAAGTTTGTATAATGAATTGAAAGAACATAATGTACGAACTTTTTGTATATCACCTGGCCCAATAAAAACTGAAATGGGAAAAGATATCATCAAAAAAGAAAATCCTGATGAAGATTACAAAACTTTCATGAACCCCAAAGAGATAGCAGAATTTATAACATTTGTAATTTGCTTTGATAATAATCTAATTTCACCAGAAATTAGATTGGGTAGATCAAAATGAAAATTCCATCTAATTTATTTTCCTTAAAAAATAAGATTATTCTAGTAACTGGTGCTGGGAGAGGCATTGGAGAACATTTAGCAAAAAAACTAGCTCAAGAAGGAGCATTTGTTTATGCTATTGATAAAACATTTACATCAAAATCATCTAGAAATTCAAAAAATTTATCAAAAAAAATTTGTGACATAACAAACCAAACTGATTTTAACTATATCTGTAAACAAATTATAAAAGAAAAAAAACGCATAGATGTTCTCATAAATAATGCAGGTATTTCGTTAGCTAATAACAAATCTGGAAAAATATATCCAAAAAATAATTGGGATTCTACGCTAAAAATTAATTTAACTGCTCATTTTACATGCTCACAAGAAGTAATCCGATATATGAAAAAACAAAAAAATGGTTCAATTATTAATATTACAAGTATTAATGCTGAACTTGGTTTTCCACGAAACCCATCTTATGTTGCATCAAAGGGCGGTCTGAAAATGTTAGGAAAAGCATTAGCAAAAGATTGGGGAAAATATGGTATACGAGTAAATAATCTAGGTCCAGGTTATATTATAACTGATATGACATCTAAAACATATTTAAATAAAAAATTAAAAAATGAACGTGCAATGCATACAATGTTAGGTAGATGGGGTACAAAAGATGATTTAGTTGGACCATGCATCTTTCTAGCTTCTGATGCATCAAATTACATTACAGGACAGGACATTTATGTTGATGGTGGTTGGTTGGTTAATAGTATTATTACGGAATAACGATAGCTAAATTATCATCAACAAGGAATTAAAAAAATGGAAACAAACGATAAAAAATTAATTGAAGTTTTAAATAAAAACCGTGATAAAAAAATAATTCTTTATGGTGCTGCAAGTAGAGGAATTCGAGTTTTTTATAACCTGCTTCAAAAAGGAATTGATAAAAACCAAATATTATTTTGTGATTCAAATAAAAAAAAATGGAATACAGATTTCTTAGATTCAAAAATTATTTCGAAAGAAGAATTACTTTCATATCCAAAGGATACTTGCATAATTATTTCAAGTTCAATGCATTATGAAATCTTACCATATTTGAACGACTTGGGCCTTTCAAATGTACACTATTTTCATTCATTATTATTCGCTGAACAAATGTTTGAAAAATATGATTCCAATTTCATGAGAATTATGCAAGAAATAGATGAACAACGTGGTTTTGATTATGAGGAAGGTTATACATTATATTCATCAATGAAAGCAGTAAGTAATTTGAAAGGAAGTATTGCAGAAGTAGGAGTTTATCAAGGTAGTTCTGCTAAATTAATATCAGAAGTTAAAAATAATAAGAAATTTTATTTATTTGATACATTTGAAGGATTGCCATCTACATCATCTAATGACGAAGTACAATCAGGATGGCTTTCTAATACATCATTAGAATCTGTCAAACGATATCTTTCAAATTATAACAATTTATCCTTCCATCAAGGAATTTTTCCAAAAACTGCTAACTTAATAGAAGATGAATTCTGTTTTGTTCATTTAGATACTGATTTGTATCAAAGTACACTTGATGCACTCAAGTTTTTTTGGCCACGTATGGTGAAGGGAGGACGAATTATATCTCATGACTATAACGCAAACAATATTGGAGGTATCAAAAAAGCATTTAGAGAATTTTTTATTGATTCTCCTGAAAAAATTATTGAGATAGCAGATACTCAATCAATGATTATAAAATGAACAAGAAAAATATTACTGCAATAATTGCTGCAAGAACTGGTTCATCACGACTTCCAAATAAAGTAATGCTTGATCTTTTGGGAAAAACTGCATTAGAAAGAATGATTGAGCGTGTAAAAATGTCTAAAACAATAGATAATATTGTAATTGCAACTAGTACCCAAAAAAATGATAAAGTAATTGAAAAATTATGTAATGAAATAAACATTGAATGTATTACTGGTTCTGAAGATGATCTTCTCTCAAGATATCAACTCGTTGTTGAAAAAATTAATCCAGAAATTATAGTAAAAATGGGAGCTGATTCTATTTTGATTGATCCGCTAACCATAGATAAAGTTGTTAAGACTTTTTTATCTAACGAATATGATTATGTCAGTAATTATGGTATTCCAAAAACATACCCGGAAGGTTGTACTGCGGATGTTTATACGTCAAAAACCTTAACTGAGGCATTTCTTAATGCAAAAAAACCTTCTGAACGTGAACACATTAATCCTTACATTTGGAATAATCCTCAAAAATATACTTCATTCCGTGTTGATTATGAAAAAGACATTTCAAATTTTCGCTTAAGTTTGGATTATAAAGAAGATTATATAGTTATTAAAACAATTTTCGAGAATTTATATCCAAAAAATAATTATTTCACTTTAGAGAATATTATTGAATGGCTAGAAAAAAACCCTCAAATTAAAAAAATTAATTCTCATTACCAGGCAAGTATTGGTCTATTAAAATCATTTAAACAGGATAAAGAAGCAGGATTCTAGAAAATTTATTCTAAAATTAAATTATGCTATAGGTGGCTGTCTTTTATTATCTGGTATATCAGAGCAATCAAATTTTTTTGAAAGTTTTTCTTTGATATATGGATTATAATAATTGATCAAATCAAACGGAATAAAATCATCAGACGTTGAAGTATGAAATCTTCCTTGTATAGCACAACGAACTTTATTTGAATTATTTTGACCTGAACGATGAAATAATAACATATTAAAAAACACTGCATCTCCGGCATTAACTGGAACAACTAGATCATCATATTTTTCAATAAATTTTTGAGGTACACTGATCTGAGTTGTATATGTGGCATCTGGTTTTTGACTTGATGATAATTTTAACTGACCTTCTAAATGACTCTTAGGTGATACATGAATTGCACCCATTTCATCTGTAATGTCTGTAAGTGGAATCCAAGCTACTAGACCGTTCATTCCATCACGATTTTGTGGAAAAAATGATCTTTCTTGATGCCAATCTAATGTGTTTCTGGTATCACTAGGTACATCCAATCTACACATAGGTTCTGAAATTGACAAATCACTTGTTTTTATTCCTAATAATTTTGTAATATTATCTATCACGCTATCATCAGTAACTAATTGTGTTAATGATAAGCTAGTTTTCAGACTATCGTAAATTGCACCAAAATCATCAGGATTAGTTTTTCTTAATTCTATTAATTTTTCATGAAATAACTCTGTTTTCCATGGTTTATCTTGACTATAAAAAAAATCTTTATCTTCTGCATACTTGCAATATAATTTACAAATATTCTCCAAAAGTGAATTAATTCTTTTTCTTGGAATAAAATCCTTTATAATCACATAACCATTTGTCGCATAAAAATTAGTTAAATCATCCGTCATAAACTTCACTATCTTTTTTTAGTTATATTGCTTACTCATCTTGCTGTTAAGATATTTCATTGCAAAAATTTTTAATTATGAAATTTTCATTTCACATTATGAAAACATTATCTATAATTCCAGCTCGTGGCGGTTCCAAAGGAATACCCTTAAAAAATATAGTAAAAATAAACAAAAAACCTCTATTATATTTCACAGTAGATGCATCTTTGAAATCTAAATTTGTTAGTAGAACTATTGTGTCAACTGATGACAAAAAAATTAAAAAAGTTGCATTAACATTGGGTGCTGAAGTTATAATCCGCCCAAAAAAATTAGCTAATGATACAATAGGATTAGAACCTACAATTAACCATGTATTGGAATATCTCAAAACTAATGAAAATTATATTCCTGATATTATCTTAATTTTACAAAACACATCACCGCTAAGAAATTCTACACATATTGATGAAGCATTGACATTATTCAAAAAGGAAAAATATGATTCAATGCTTAGCGGTTTTTCATATTATACATTTCTCTGGAAGAAAAATAATGATTCAAGCATTAAAGCTATAAGCTATAATCCAAAGAAAAGACCAAACCATCAAAAAATGGATGAACAATTATACGAAAATGGCGCTTTCTTTATTACTACACTTTCTGCATTTAAAAAAAGTAATTGCCGTGTATCTGGAAAAATTGGATTCTATAAAATGCCAATTGAATTGTCCTATAATATAGATACAAAAGAAGATCTTCACAATGTAAAACGAATGATGAATTTTATGAAAAAATGATTTTTCTATACAGAAAAAATTATGAATTATTAACAATTAATAAATTGAACAATTTTTTTAAAAAGTTATGAAACCAAATATTCTATTTATTATTATTGATGGTTTACGACATGACAAGTGTTATGGAGAAACAAAAACATCATTAACCCCAAATCTTGATTCATTACTTACTAGTGGAGTATACTTCACACAAACAATTAGTAGTTCTGATGGAACTCGTACATGCATTGGAAGTATTTTTACTGCACAATATCCTTCACAAAGTGGACTAAGTACATTCACTAATCATAAAAAGTCAACTAGATTTTTTGATTTATTAAAAAAATCTAACTATACTCTTGCTGCAACAGTTCCTGATGTAGATTTATGGCAAACTTTAACAAAAAACTTTGAGTTCAAAAATTTAATTCCAAAACCATACGAATATTTGTTTGGTGGAACCGGAGAAAAAATTTTAAACCAATTACACATTCTTAAAAACTCTCAACCTTGGATTTATTATATTCATATTATGGACTTGCATAAGAGTGTAAATTTTGAAATTCCTGAAAACTTTAAGGATGAAAAATTTGGTAATAATGAATATGAAAAAATGATTTCTGGTATTGATTTTTGGATTGGAAAAATTCTAGAAAAAATAAATTTAGAAGAAACATTAGTAATTCTAACGTCTGATCATGGTGATTTTATTCCTGTATCTACAATTGAACATGAAATTACCTATATTCCATCATTAGTCAAATTCGGACAAAAAATGAAACAAATCACTCCTAAAAAATTACAACCTACTGGAGAATCTATATTCGTGAAAATTCGAGATTCAATTGTACCAGCAAGAAAAGCCTTTCTTAAATCAAAATTGTCTAAAGAAGAAATGAGAACATTAAATGTTCGTGGGAGCAAACTTGGGTGGGAACTTTTTGAAGAAGTTGTACGAGTTCCCTTGTTATTTTCTGGATATGGCATAAAATCACCCTTAATTGTAAAACAACAGGTAAGACAAATTGATATCATCCCTACAATTTTCTCAATTATAGGATTACCTCAAATTGTTCAAAATGTTGATGGTCAAACCCTTTTTGGAATCTTTAATGGTGAAACAGTCAAAGAAGAACCAGCATTAATTGAAAACCAATTACTTGATCCTCATGATAATGATATTGGAATAGGGATTAGAACTTCTAATTACAAATATTTTAGAAAACTCAATGATTCAAAAAGTAAATCATACTTGTATGATCTAAAAAATGATCCAACTGAGAAACAAAATATTAATCACAAAAATCCCGATATTGTTGATGAAATGGAATTATTATTAAAAAAATATAGAACAAAGCAAATAATTTCTCAGATTGATGAAAATGATGAGGAGTCATTAAAAATTAAAGAAGAACTGAAAAAAATGGGATATATCTGATGAATCCAAATATTTTATTTCTATTGATTGATTCATTAAGATCTGATAAAACATATGGATTTAAAAAAAAATCACAAACTCCTAATTTAGACAATCTAATTAAAAAAGGACAGTATTTCTCTCAGGCAATTAGTGCATCAGATGGAACATATGTTTCACTTGGAAGTATTTTCACTGGTCAACATCCATTTAATCATAATGTTACATGGTTTGAAAATCATTCAAACGCACGAAAAAATCTCTCATATCTTAAAGAAAATGGCTATAATCTTTATGCAACTGTCCATGATCATCCTTTTTTTGAAACCTTAACAAGAGAATTCAATGGAAAAGATATAGGAAAAAATTTTCCTTATGAAAGAATATTTGAAGGATTAGGTGAAAAAATTATCAATCGATTACAAGATCTAAAATCTAAAACTCCCTGGTTTTATTACGTACACATAATGGATCTACACGTTGCAAAAGAATTACCTTCTGAATTTGAAAAAGATGAATTTGGACAAGATAGTTTTGATAGACGATTATCTGTTATTGATCTCTGGCTTGGAAAAATTCTCCAAAATATAGATCTTAAAAAAACACTTGTTGTTATTACAGCAGATCATGGCGAATTTGAACATGATTTATCAATTGATTATGGAGAAGTTCCAAAACTCCAAAACTCGTTTAAAAAAATTAAATCTTCCTCACCAAAATTTGTAGAGCCATTAGGTGTAAAATTATTTGTATTTTTACGTGAAAATATTAAAAAAAGAAGATTAGAGAAAATAAAGAAAAATTTGACTGATGAAGAAAAACGAAATTTCTTTGAAAGAGGTCATGATAATTTATTTGACGATGCAATTCGTGTACCGCTAATCTTTTCTGGACATGGAATTGAAAACTTCAAAGTCAATTCGCAACAAGTTAGTCATATTGATATATTCCCAACAATTTTAGATATTATTGATATTTCAAAACCTGAGTGGCTTGATGGAACGTCCTTAATCCCACTTTTTAGAAACGAGAAAATTAACAATCTTATTGCTTATGTTGAAAGTATTCCTACAATAGATAAAGAATTAGGTGATTCAATAGGTATTCGAACTTCTAATTACAAATATTTTCGCTCAAGAAAAAATTCTAATGAAAATTTACACTTATACAACTTAATTCTTGATCCTAAAGAAACTAATAATATTGCAAATGAAAATCCAAAATTAGTTTTAGAATTAGAAGAAAAATTGACTAAAATTAGAACTAATGTTACACTCTCAAATAATACTGAGAAAATGAGTGAAGAAAAAATCGCTAAAGCAAAACAAATTCTTAAAGAATTAGGCTATGATAAATAGTTAATATTTACTTTCTCTGTTTATCCAATCAAGTAATTTTGTTTGCAATTCTTTTTCCAAATATAATCCCGTCCCAAAAAGATCTTTTTCTTCTAACGGATCATCTTCTAAATCATATAAACTCCACTCATTAGGTGTTTTAAAATAAATTAATTTGTACTTGTTTGTTTTAATACAAAAAACGTTAGGTTCCTCTGGAGATGGATATAATCCATGAACTGCACCCGTTTCTGAGAACACTTCCCTATTTTCATTTTTCTCTGTTACTCCATTTTCAAGCTCACTTGCAAAACTAATTCCTGGCAAATTATTTTCATAACTTATTTTACATAAATCTAAAATTGTTGGGAAAATATCTATGGTACTTTTAAGACTAGATATTCTTTGGTTTGATAAAATATTTGAACCCATAAATAAATAAAAAGTTCGTATTGTTTCTTCAAATGTATAAGAACCATAGTTTCTTTCACCAAATCGTTCACCTATAGCTGTTCCATGATCTGAAAAGAAAATAATTATTGTTTCTTTAGAACCTGATATTTTTGTAATAAATTCCTCAATTTTTTTTGCATAATCTACTGCCTTCAAAAATAATTTATCATATACTTCCAAATTTTTCTCTTTTTGTTCATAGAATCTTTTATCATCCCATTCATACTTTGGCAAAACTTCTGTAACAACTATGTCATGAATTAACGTAAAATGAATATATGAAAAAACTGGTCTCTCACCCGCCATCTCAAAACTTTTTTCCAAAAGTTCTTTATGGATTAAAAGTTGATCATCTCCAAGTTTATGTGCTTGATGAATATTATATCCTCGTTTTGAAACAACTTTATCATGAAGAAGATCACATGATGTAAAGTATCCATTTTCTTGCATAATTTCTGGTAAAACTTTAATCGAATCTTTTAGATCTAATACCTTGTAGTATGCATCAATACCATTATCTTTTCCATATAAACCAGAAAAAATTGCATTTACGGCTCCAACGGTATAAGGAATAGCCGCCGTTATATTATCAAAAAATGTACCTTTCGAAACTAATTCTTTAAAATCGCTTGAAATTCCGGTCCGATCCCACCTACAACCGTCTAATAATACAAAAATTACGTTTGGTTTCATTATTGATAACTCACTCGAAAAGGATTAATACTTTTAGTTAATCAAAAAATCCTATGTTAATAATTTCTCAAAATCTCTCAAATTATTCGATGCCATTTCCTGACGATGTTATATATAGAATTAATTTGGCTTGGATAAACACAATTGATGAACTAAATGCGATCCTAACTAAACATAAACAACATAAAATTTTTCTTGATTTACCAATTCATCGAACAAAACCCCCTGCAAATAGATATACAATTGAAGAATTAATTCCGACAATAAGAAATTTTTCTAATATTCGGTATTTTGCAGTTTCAAACACAAATCATCCCGATGATATTATTCCTGTTCAAGAAAAACTTCCTAATGGAATTATAGTTGTCCCAAAAATTGAAAGTGTATTAGGAATTGAAAATATTAAGGATATAGTCGATTCAATAATTGTTAAAGAAAAAATCATTATGCTTGATCATGATGATCTATACCGTTCTATTGAAAAAAATGATGAACCTATATCAAAATTTCATGATTCCATTAACACTTTAGTTGAATTTTGTGAAGGAAATAATGTTATCCTATTAAGAACTCGTGGTGTTATCTTCGCAGATGACTGATTTACAAGAATTAGATATAACTGATAATATTGCAATGGATATTGAACAGTTAAGCAATAATGGTTTCAAACCACTAAAAACTTTCCTAAATTCAAAAGATCTTCATTCTGTCCTTACAAAAATGCGTCTTACTAATGGTGAAATCTGGCCAATTCCTATATTATTCCCAAAACCAAAACAAATACAAATTAAAAAAAATTCAACTTTAATACTAAATTATAAAAATATTAAATTTGCAAAACTTATTGTTTCTGAAGTTTTTTCATATGATTTAAAAAAGATATTGAAATTATTTTTTGGAACAATGAATAATAATCACCCTGGTGTTGAACACGTTAAAAATAATGGAGATACTTTCATTACTGGAAAATTAATAAAATTTGTTAACCTTTCAAATATTTTAAAAATCAATTCTTTAAATCCTGAACAAACCAGAAGAATAATTGAAAAAAATAACTGGAAGAAAATTGTCGGTTTTCATACACGAAATCCTCCTCATCGTGCCCATGAATATCTCCACAAATGTTCTTTAGAAAATTCTGATGGATTGCTAATTCATCCTGTTTTAGGAACAAAGAAGAAAGGTGATTTCACAAACTCTGCGATTCTTGCAGGCTATCAATCTTACATCAAAAACTATCTTCCAAAAAAGAATGTCATTTTAACACCACTTTTAATATATTCTAGATATGCCGGACCGAAAGAAGCTGTTTTTACAGCTATAATCAGACGAAATTATGGTTGTACACATTTTATAGTAGGAAGGGACCATACTGGTGTAAAAAATTTCTATGGAACGTATGATTCACAAAAAATATTTGAGAACTTTCCCGACTTAAATATTGCAATATTAAAATTTGATGAACCATACTTTTGCAAACGATGCGATCAAGTAACCACAAAAAAAACATGTCGATGCACAATACCCTATCATGTAAAGATTAGCGGAACAGAAATTCGTCAAGCCATAGAACAAAAAAAATCACTATCTGAAAATATAATCAGGCCTGAAGTACTAAATGAATTGAAAAGAATCAAAAACTCATTAATATGACAAAATAATTTCTCTTGTGGATCTAATCATTTCTGATATACACGCTGATTTTACATCTTTGAATAGAATTCTGAATTTAGTTTTTGATAAACAATTTGAACAAAAATATGGTAAAATTTCTAGAATCTTAAATTTGGGTGATATCTTGAATCTAGGCACAAAACCCAAAGAAGTATTAAAAAAACTATCATATCTTGAAAAGAATTACGAAATTCTGTCTGTTATGGGTAATCACGATCAAGCGTTTTTTGATAATATGATTCTAAGAAAAACCAGTGAGGAAAGTTTAAGGGCACATAAAATGCTTTCAGCCAATGATCTAAATTTCTTTAAGAAAAATTCAAACGGAACAATTGGTCAAGATCAAATAATTGACTCATCCACAAACATTTCATTATTTCATGGTGGACCATTGAACCCAAATAAGATTATTCCAAATAATGACACCAATAATGCACTATATTATCAAAAAACTTGGCAAAGAATTTCTACAATAGACGAAGATTTTTTCCACAGTTCAGGTTTTAATTACATGCCATTAACTGCTTTTAATGAAATGAAAAACTTCTTAAAAAATTTCATTTTATTTTGTGGGCACCAACATAAAGAAGCAATTTATGAAGAATCTAATGGTAACGTAGAAAATCTTCTCAAAAAAATACCATCTACTAACGAAAAAATATCAAACACTATTCTCCAATCACGAAAAATTTCTATAAAAAAGGACAAAAATTATTTGATCCGTATTGGTCTTTCTGGGCCTGAGGGTTCCCATAATTCTGTAAATATTTCTCCGCATTTTGGTATTTTTAATAAGATGAATAATGAAGTTTTTTTATTCAATTTTTCCAAAATATAAATTTGATAGAAGTAACTTTATACTGTTAGAAATTATTTTCATATATGCTAGAATCGACTAATGATGAAATTACATCTTATCGATTAAAAATTGGTGCCAATTTTCTTGGAATTTTAAATGATATTAAAAGACGACCGATTGATGCTTCAACAGAACTCGGAGTTTCTGTTGAATTAATACAATCTATAATTGAAGGTAAGATTGATTTATCTCCTGAAATTGTTGATAAAGCAACAAAAATTTGGCCTGTCAATAAAAGAGATTTCTATATCATAGAAGATGATTGCCCAACAGGTGTAAAAATTATGTCCTTTGAAGATTCAAAAAAAAGTACTAGAATAATGAATAGAGCCCAAAAACCATATTATGAATATCGTGACACTGCAATGAGCAAAGTTGCACCATTCAGACCAGAATGGATTATGGAATTATGTACTGTAAATGATAATGATCCTAATAATGATATAATTCAATGGAATAATGGTCATTTCATGCACCAATTCACATATTTCATTGGTAATGTCAATTTTTACTACAAAGATGAAAATGGCAAAAAGCAAACAGCTGTAATGAATACTGGTGATTCAATGTATATCACTCCTTTTGTTCCACACACTTTTGCAACTAGAAAAAATTCTACTTCAAATGGATTAATACTTGCATTGACTTATGGGGGGAAAATTACTGGTGATACACAGCACGAATTATCCTCTCTTTCAAATGTTGGTTCTGAATTTGCTCTTGATTTTTCCTCAAAAGAAAAATCTGCCGCCTCATTATTGAACTATAATGTTCAATGTGCAAACTTAACCATAACTGAATTATCTAAAAGAACTTCTATAACAATAAATGAATTAAAACTTTTTTTAAATGGAACAAACATTCCATCTTTCTCTGAATATTCAAAAATTGCAAATGCATTAAATATTGATGTTAGAGATTTACTGCCAAATGATAAATTTGAAAAAAAGGTTATAATCAAACACAATTTAGATGGAAAAACTTGGTTTTTTCCTGAAGAAACTAAATCATACGAATTTCGTGAATTGGCTTCTACAACCACTCTACCATTTTCAAAAGCATTTGAAGTTAATGTTTTGAAATCTGATGAACGTGACTATGATTTAAAATCTGGTTTACATCAATTTGTTTACAACATTGGAGAATCATCCGTTTCTTTATCTTGGCGGTCAAATGAACAGGATCATAATCAAACAATTAATCCTGGTGATTCATTGTATATGAAACCATTCATTGAACATAAATTTTCTGGTAATGGAAAACTTTTGATGATGCGAGTTGGCGGTAAAATTGCAGGTGAATCTCAAAGGGAATTATCCATTATTGGAAAAGAAAATGCAAAAAGAGCCATATCTGAAACAATGCAATGGTTTGAACCTAGTGGAAAAAATTAACTATTTTTTGATCATACATAAACCATATTTTTGAATCTTGTCTTTATACCATTTACACTGAAAAAACGTTTCCTTTTTTACTCCCATAATTGCAGATGTTCCACCATCCACCCCAACTGCATCAATCACTCCTGCATCAATCATTTTTTGTGGAATTAATCCTGGGTTGGAACTACTTCCTACAACCAAAACCATACCTGATTTTTTATCTTTATCAAATGGAATTAATCCCCAACAACAAATTGGACCTCCTCTAGATGCCCATGAATCAGATGTTGGATTAAGAATTTTTCCATTTCTAATTACTGGATGACCGATAATTCCTTCAATTGCATCTTCAGGAATTTTATCTTCAATTTTGTAATAATGAAAAGAACCTGTGCCAACTCTTCCAAACCATGGAGAATTATCTTCACCTTTTTCAAGAATTTTTCCATTATGAATCACTGCTCCATATGGTCTCCATGGCCAAAGTGGACATAAATATGCAAATCTTAAGATTATTTTTAATGAAAAAATCTTTTTTGGACCAACTGGGCGCATAAATGGACCGTTTGTAAAAACATCTGCTTCAATTGCTTCTGCTGAATTTCGGTAATTTCCATTCAGGCAATCAAAAACTGATTTTTTTATTTCATTATTTTTTATCCAAATATTCATATCATATAATTCTGGATTTATAATAACAAAATTTATCCCAGAATCAATCCCTGAAAAAAAACCATTTTTTATAAATTTAGGATTCTGTTTGATTTTACCTATGAATTCAAAATTCAAAATAGTATCCAATACATAAATTATTTTTTATCATTCAAATATACATTTACAATAATCCTTTAATCTCAACTAAAATATTTATCAATTCATTGATATACTTAAAAGATGTTTTTGATTTCATAATTTAATGATAAATAAAAATTTAATCTTAATAATGATAGATGGCGGTCGTCTAGACTCTGCGTTAAATTCTCAGATTTTTTCAAAAATTAAAGAAAATTCTGTCTTTCTTTCACAATCAATTACTTATGGTCCTCATACAATAGCTGCAATGCATGCAGTTTTTAGCGGTTCATATGGTTCACGTACAGGAACTAATAGTTATTGGTCTACCTTTAAATTTAAAAAAAATAAATTTAAAACATTAACAGAATATTTACACGAAAATGATTATTACACTCAAGCAGATGTCATAAACCAATTAGTTATTCCAAAACAAGGTTTTGATGAATTTATTGTGCATGATGAGGATAATGATGACCTAACAATTAGACATAAAGACATACTTGAAAATTTAAAATTAAAAAATAAAAATTTTTTTGTGTATTTACATTTTAGTAATATCCATACTGGAATTAAAAAAGAAGTTTTGAATGTATATCATAATCATAGTCAGGAATTTTTTGATAATGTAAGTGAAAATAAAGATAGATACAGTACATTGTTCAAGAAAGCAGAAACTTATTTAGAATTAATTTTAAATAAAATTAAAGAATTGGAATTAGATAAGAATTCATTGATTTTGATAATGTCTGATCATGGTGTTAGTACTGGCGAAAGATTTGGTGAACACGCATATGGTGCATTTTGTTATGATTATACACTTAGAACATTTACATATTTTCTCTCAAATGATTTACCTCAACTTGAAATAACACAACAAACTCGAACTATAGATTTTATGCCTACAATTCTTGATTACTTGAATATTTCTCTTGATCCGAACTTTAGTAAATTAGATGGTGTTTCTTTATTACCATTATTTCATGGGGATTCAACTCCTGAAAATTATGCATTTACTGAAACTGGAAACCCTCTTTATGAAAAATCTCCACCAAAAGAACCAAATGTAAAATCAATTCGAAATTCAAAATGGAAAATGATATTCAATGAACATAATAATTCTAAGGAATTATACAACCTTGAATTTGATCCAAATGAAGAAAATAATCTAATCGGTACTGGCGAAAAGATTGAAGATATTCTTTGGAATGAATTAACTACATTAATTAACACTCGTGATTAATCTGGAATCTCTTCTCAGCATTTTTTAAATCTTGCATTGTATCAATTTCACACCATTTACCTGAAATAAAAACAGGCTCAATCTTAATTTTTGAATCAATTAATTCTTGTAACATGTCTGTCAAATATGATTTTAAAATTGATGATGCTTCATGAAATTTACCTTGATTTTTTTCAAGTATTTCTTCATATTTTTTTACAAAAATTTTTGAACCATTCTTAGTAAATTTAATTATTCCCAAAAACTCGCCTACAGACAAATCATTGTTTTTAATATTTTTTTTAATTTGTATAACATCTCCATTTTTATTAATTAATACATTCTCTGCTTCATATTCTGGATGGTCAGTTCTGCCCTCATAATTTACCTTCCAATTCATATCAACTGCAATTGAAATACTTTCTTTTGAATCCAAGATTTGTTCAAGAATTTTAAATTCAAAAATTATATCTGAATACAGAACTATGACATCATCTTTTAAGAAATCTTTACCTTCCATTAAACTACCTAAAATGTCATGTTTTTCATGATCTTTATCATTTACATAATGAACATTATTTATTTTAAATTTCTCACTGTATTTTCCAGTAATTACAATAATATTTTCAATCTTTAATTTCTTCAAAGCTTCAATTTGATAATCAATTATTGGTTTACCATTAACATTAATCAATGATTTTGGTATTGATTTAACATCATTACTGATACGTTTTCCTGAACCCGCTGCTATAATTATTGCATTCAATTTATTGCACTCATAAACCTACTTTTAATTATTTTTGGAGATATTTCTACCCGGGAACTTCTTTCTTTACTTTTTGTTACGAGTACATGTATCATAATAGGTCCCTTTAAGTTCTGACTCTTCTTCAAAACATTTTCTAGTGTTTTTTTTGTTTTAACCGAAAAAACAGTATAATTAGTCATTTTAGCAATTTTTGAAATATCTATTTTATCTGCAAATGTGGGTTGACCACCAGTTGATTCATGAATTTTGTTATCAAAAACTAAATGAATTAAATTATTTGGTTGTAATGAACCAATTGTTACTAATGAACCTAAATTCATTAAAATATTTCCGTCTCCATCAAAAATGAAAACTCTTTTTCTTTTTTTCTTTAATGCAATTCCTAAACCAATTGATGAAGCTAATCCCATAGAGCCTATCATGTAAAAATTTGTATCTTTTTCCAAACTTGAGTATAGA
>MDTE01032012.1_pt1 | contig 15607 bp, 12 predicted proteins | sample 811231 | NCBI WGS metagenome assembly MDTE01 (sample SAMN05326651, study PRJNA326480) | marine metagenome | isolation source: seawater | place: Indian Ocean: Red Sea | collected 2010
CCCAATAATTCTTTTGTAATTTTTTTTTGGTTTATATTTTTGAACTCTGACTTTTTTATCTTTGATGTGAGAAAGTATTTCGCAAGTTACTTTTGCTTTTTCAACCAGAGGTTTTCCGATTTTCACTTTGTTTTTGTTTATGGTCATGAGAACTTCTTTATAAACAATTTTCTTTCCCTTATCTTCAGAGATTTTATCAACAAATATAGTTTCTCCTGAACAAACTAACATTTGTGTTCCTGATGCTTTAATAATTGCCTTCTTCATATCTTCAATAAAATAAACCCGTAATAGACTATTATATAACTTTTTTTATGGAAAGATTTTTAGGACAGGTAACGAATTTCACTTTAGTGGTTGGTGTAGTTGGTTTTTTGCTTTGGTTTTTTTCGGCAAAATTAAGAAAATAATTCAATCTCCCTTCCAGAGAACTGCCAATAAAGCAAGGCACATTTCATCCAAGGATGTATTTCCGAGTCTGACATCTATAGGTTCGTTGATGTCATCATATTCCTCTAAAGCATAAGCGAGAAAAGGGTTATTCATAGTGTTGTCAAAGTTGCATTTAAACTCAAGGGTGTCCCCTCCCTTTATCCTTGGAACAAGCCATCTTCCTCCTGGAAATTTTGCATTGTAGTAGTACATTCTTTGGTAATAGAAGTTGTAGTTGGGTGTTGCAATCAGGCATTCTCTTTTCTTCTGGCCTTCCTCTGGATTCTTTCTGTGAAGTATGACTTCCATATTTTTTCCTGTGTAATGCATATGTGTTCCTATTCCGAAGATTGCTGTTTCAGGAAAATTGTCCGGAAGCGTGAACATGATTGTTTCCTCATGGTCTTTGACATTTGCAGGTATGACAAAATCAGGATACCCTTTTTCGTCGTACGGACCCGGAACAAGGCCGTTTGGGATTAGGTTGTTGTCTTCATCTAATCTGTTGTCGTGACTTGAACCCCAAACCCAAACATAAGATTTTAGCAAAGGTTGTCTTGTTGTTATTTCAAGTTCAAGAGTGGTTGAATCTTTTGGAGGTTCATCGTATTCTTGGTGAATATGATAGTGAATTTGCATGATTATCTTCGAACCTTCTGGAATTTCAATTCCTGAAGATTCAGGTGTTGGGACTCCATTGATTCCCGGTAGCCATCCTGCTAGAAGTGTTGCTGGGACTTCTACATCTCCAAAACAGTTGTAATACCCCTTCTCTCCAGCTATCTCAGAAGAAAGCCCTTTTTCGTCAAGCCAAACTCCGACATGATGAACGACCTCCTTGTTTCCAGGGGTTATCCTGAAGTTTGTCATCCACACATCTCCTTCTATCTTGGGGTCAAGAACGAAACATCTCAGCATATCGTCCTTACCTCCCCATTTTTCACCGACGACGGTGTATTCCGGGATTTTCATCTTTATGTCTGACCTGAATGAGATTTCCTTTCTTGTTTCTCTGTCTTTTTCAGACTTATCTCCAATGGGAAAATCAGAGTCGATCCATTTCTCAAGAAGGAGTATCTCCCTTTGTGTCAGGGTAGGGTCGTCTTTCCATCCAAGTTCGTTCGGTTCACATGTTTCTGTTTCTCCAGGGCCCCAAGGCGGCATCCTTTTGGCCTTTATTGCCCTGAGAGCACTTTTGGCTTTTTCCTTAACCTGCTCATATGTCTCCAAAGAGAACTCAGCAACATTTCCATCTGAATGGCATGAGACGCAATGGTCTGAGAATATTTCAGAAATATGTTCTTCCCAGGTTACTTCGGTTTCAACAAGAATTAATTCTTGATTGTTTAATATCTTATTTGCTTGGCATGAATTAAAAATCAAGGATATAAAAATTAATATTATTTTTTTTTTCATTTAAGAATCCCAATTTTTCATCTCTTCAGTAATGGCTTCAATCCTGTCTCTTAAAGCAGCAGCCAGTTCAAATTCAAGATTGTCTGCATGTAAGAGCATTTCTTTTTCCAGTTTTTTAACAATCTTTAAACCTTTTTTGTAATCTTTCGAATTTATGGATTCTTCCTCTCCAATAAGAAATATTTTGCTCATTTTTACAGATTTCTTTATACTTTCAGGCTTCTTCTTGTTCTTTTTATTATATGCTTTTTGAATCTCTCTTCTTCTTGAGGTTTCTCCTATTGAATCACTCATTGAAGGGCTTATCGAGTCAGCATAAAGAACAACTTTTCCATTTATATGTCTTGATGCTCTACCTATAATTTGAATAAGAGATCTTGTGCTTCTTAAAAAACCTTGCTTGTCAGCATCGAGTATTGCAATAGTTGAAACTTCAGGTAAGTCCAATCCCTCTCTTAAAAGGTTAACACCAACCAAACAGTCAATTTTTCCAGATCTTAATTGGTGAATTATCTTTATTCTTTCAAGTGTTTTTACTTTTGCGTGAAGCCATCCAGAGTTTATGTTTTTCTCTTGCAGGAATTCTGAAATTTCCTCTGACATTTTTTGAGTTAAGGCTATTATCAAAACCCTATTTCCTTTCGATTTTGCTTTTTTTATTTCTTCTAAAATGTCATTAATTTGTTTTTCTTTTGGTCGAATTTCTATTTTTGGATCTGTTAGATAGGTGGGTCGGATGATTTGTTCAGTGATTTTTTCTGATTTTTCAATTTCCCAATCTCCAGGTGTTGCTGAAACAAAAAGGGTTTTGTCCACTTTTTTCATCAATTCTTTAAATGTTAAAGGTCTATTGTCATAAGCGGAAGGCAGTCTGAAACCATGATCAATCAATGATTTTTTTCTAGACCTATCGCCCTTAGGCATTCCTTTAAACTGAGGTATTGAAACATGACTTTCGTCAATGATGGTTAAAAATTCATTTGGAAAAAAGTCTATCAAGCATGTGGGAGGCTCTCCTTCTTTTCTTTGTTGGAAATGTCTTGAATAGTTTTCAATACCTTTTACAGTTCCAAAAGTCTGTATTTGTTCGATGTCATAGAGAGTTTTTTCTCTAATTCTTTCTGCCTCTATTGATTTTCCTGCTTTTTTAAAGAATTTTTCTTGGTTTTTCATTTCTTTTTTTATTTCTTTGAAAACTTTTTTTCTATTCTTGTCGTCAATCACATGAAGTGTTGATGGAAATATCGTTACTTTTTCTTCAGAAGATATTTTTTCTCTTGAGATAGGATTAACTTTTTTTATTGATTCGATTTCGTTGCCGAACCATTCAATAATGATTGAATTTTCTTTTTCAGGAGCTTGTATTTTCATCATGTCGTTTTGTCTTTCAAATGTTCCACTACTTATTGAGCCCATTTCGTAGGTATAGCCCATTGAAACTAGTTTTTTTCCAACGATTTTTGGTTCGATTGATTCACCTTTTTTTAGACTCAGAATATTATCAATGTAGTCTTTTGGAGCACCTATTCCGTAAACACTTGAAACAGTCCCTATTATGATGGGATGTTTTGAGGTAATTAAATTCATGACTGCTTGATGTCGTAATCTTTCGATTTCTGAATTTATTTTTGCATCTTTTTCAATATATTTATTTTCGTGAACTATATATGCTTCTGGTTGGTAATAGTCATAATAAGAGACAAAATAACCAACAGCATTATGTGGAAAAAATGTTTTGAATTCTTCGTAAAGCTGAGCCGCTAAGGTTTTGTTGTGTGTCAAAACTAATGTAGGTAAATTTAGAGACTGGATCACATTTGAAACTGTATAGGTTTTTCCGCTCCCAGTAACACCTAGCAGTGTTTGCTTTTGTGTTCCTTCATTGAACCCTTTTACTATTTTTTCTATTGCTTTTGGCTGATCTCCTGCTGGAGAGAATTGTGTTTTTAAATGAAAGTTCAATTTTTCAAAAAGGTAAAAATTTTTTTCTCAAGTTCATCTATAGTGCCATTGTTTTTTATAACAATGTCAGCAATTAATCTTCTTTCTTTTTCGCTTGGCTGAGTTTTTTCTATCGCAAGAAAATTTATTTCTGAAAATGTATTTTTGTATCTTTTTAAAATTCTCTCAATTCTTATTTTTTGTTCTGCTTCTAAAGTTATGATTTTGTCAAAATTTTTTTGAAGCCCTGATTTTAACAAAATAGGAATTTCAAAGATGGATTTTTTTTTATTTAATTTTATTAAAGATATGCATTGTTCTTTAATTATTGGATGAATAACTTTTTCAAGAAAAGATAGTTTTTCGTTATTCGAAAAAATGATTTCCCTCAGTTTTTCTTTACAGAGAATTTTTTCTCCTATCTTGTTTTCCGAAAAGGCTTCGGGTATTCCAATCATTATTTTATTTTGGATTTCTTTTCTTGAATAAAGCTTATGGACTTCTTTATCGGCACTGTAGGTTTCAAAGCCAATTTTTTTACAGATTTCCAAAACAGTTGACTTCCCTGATCCAAATGAGCCCGTGAGGCCAATTTTTATATTTTTACTCAAAGTCTTTGAGAAGGTCTGATAGTGTTTGTCCACCCTCGATTTTGTCTCCAAAAGTTTCACCTCGAGGTTTTTTTGCTTCTTCTTTTGAAATTAAAGAGAGTGATATTTTTTTATTTTCTTTATCTATGTTTTTGATTCTTGCTTTAACTTTCTCTCCACGTTTTTCTTTGAATCCTTGTGGTATTTCTGTTTCATGAACAAAACCTTCTATTCCATTTTCTAAACCTAAAAATAATCCAGTTTTTGTTTTGTTTAAAATCATTCCATTTAACCAGTTGTCTTTTTCTAAAATATCATTATCCCAAGGGTTTTCTTTTGTCAGATTGTAGCTTGTGTCTATTTGCATTTTTTCTTTGTTTATTTTTATGATTTTGACATCAATTTCTTGCCCTTCTTTAAAAATGTTTTTTAAATCTTCATTTCCCCAAACTGCTTCATTTCTGTGAAGAAACAAATTCAAACCATTTGAATTGATTATCATGGCAAAAGTTTTATTTTTGTTTTTTTGGGATAAGAATTTTTTTATTTTTCCTTTCACAACAGACCCTTCTCGATTTAAAGATACAAATTCATTGAATTGATTTTTCTTTTTTTCTTCAAGGTAGCCAATTCTTGAAACTATTGCATCATCTTCTTTCATTTCTTTAATCAGGAATTTCACGCCCCTCCCAAGAAGAACATCCAAGTTTCTTGGAGGGTTCTTTTCATAAAGAGATCTAGGCATAAATAAGAGTTTTCCTTTCATTTCAACCATCATTCCAACTTGTTGTTTATTTTTATTTAAAACAACTTTTTCAATTTTTCCAGAAAGGGGAGTTTTGTTTTGAAAAGACTCTTCTAGAAGTTTTCTAGATTCTCTTTCCATTATTTTTTTTCTGCTGACAATAATTTTTTCTTTAGCTATTTTTATTATTTCAACCTTTAAGGATTCTCCTGTTTTTATTGATTTCAAATCTTCTCCAAATTGGTCTTTTGGAAGCCAGGCATCATTTTTTAATCCAACCGAAAGGATTATTCCCTTATTGTCTTTCTGGACAACCTTTCCATTTATTTCACTCCCTTTTTGAGGAGTTTCAAAATCAAAAAAGTCCTGATCCATCTCTTTCTTTTTTTGTTCAGAATTCATATTTTTTACCAATTTTTATACTAACCCTTAAAGGGATTCTTAATTCTAAAGCTTTTTCCATTGCTTTTTTTGCTTTGTTTATGCTCTCTTCCAGAATGTTGTCATTTACATGAAAAACAAGTTCATCATGCACTTGTAAGATTAGTTCAAAATCTTTATTCAAGCTGTTAGATATTTTAACCATAGCTCTTTTAATGACATCTGAACTCCCACCTTGTACACAGTTATTTATCGCTTGCCTTTCTGCCTCCTGCCTTTTCCAATCTTCTGTTCCTAAAAAATTCACATACCTTCTTCTCCCGTCAAGAGTTTCTGTGTATAGTTCTTGATTTCCTTTGATTTTTGTTTCTTTTATCCATCGAGAGACACCGCTGAATTTTTCAAAATATTTTTTTATTTCATTTTTTGATTTTTCAAGAGAACTACCTATCTGTTTCGATAATGCACTTGGGCCCATTCCATAAATGATTCCAAAATTAATGATTTTTGCGATCCTCCTATCTTCTTCAGAAATTTTTTCTTTTGATTTCTTGAGCATTAAAGATGCTGTTTGAGAATGAACATCTTCATTGTTATTGAAGATGTTTAGTAGCATTTTGTCTTTTGAAAGGTGTGCTAGAACCCTAAGGTCAATTTGAGAATAGTCAATTGAAACTATAGAAAAGTTTTTTTCTGCCTGTACACATTTTCTTACTTTCTTTCCATCTTCTGTTTTTATTGGCAAAACTTGAAAATTTGGATCTCTTGAAGCTAGTCTGCCGCTTTTTGTTCCATATGGATCAAATGTCGGGTAAATTCTTCCATTATCTTTTCTGTACTTTATAAAAGGAACCATATAAGAAGTAAGAAGCTTATGTTTTTCTCTATATTTGATTAGAAGTTCTATTATCGGGTGTTTTCCAAGAAGTTTGTCTAATACGGATCTTGCTGTACTCCTTTTTTTGATTTCAGGTAATTTCAATTTGTCAAAAAGCAATTCTCCAAGTTGTTTTGGACTTCTTGGATTAAGTTTTTGAGAGTTGGATATATCCTTTATTTTTTTTTCAAGACCTAAACATTCAAGATTGAATCTTTTTTCAAGATTTTCAGCTTCTTCCAAATTGATTGGAACACCTGTTCGATTCATTTTTTCAATGATTAAGAGAAATGGTTTTTCTACTTTTTCATAGTAGTTTTTTATTTTTTCGTTTTTTTCAATATTCTGTTTAAGTTTTTTGAATTCAGGTAGATAAAAAGATGGGTTTTCAGGCATTTTTTCATTGAATGTTTTTTCCCAAAGGTTTTTCATTGAGGGATTTTCTGAATCTATAAAAAAAGCATAAGATTTTAAATCAAATGCATTTATGAAATCTGAATGATTTATGTTTATCTTTTTATTGGCAAGATCAAAACCAATTATTTCATGGTTTTTTGTTAGGTAATTTTTTATATTAATCTCTGTTGTGAAAAGGCCTTCGTTTTCCTCAGGCCTAAATAAAGATTCTTTTGTATAGCATATCCAAGATTTTTCGTAAGGTAAAAGAAATACGGTTTTTGATTTTTCCAACTCTTTTTTTATTGCTTCTGCATCTAAGTTTTTTATTTTCATCTCTTTCGATTCTGTTTTATTTCGATCTAATCTGAAAGATTTACCAATCTGCTGTGTTTTTATAGCTCGGTCAATAACAAAAGTTGTCATTCCTAGTTGAAACAGTATTTCTTGCGCAGATTTATTTGTTAAATCCATCTTTGATATATTGTTGATGTTGATTTTTAAGTCTGAATTTAGTGTTGCTAGTTTTTTGCAAAAGTAAGCAGATTCTTTATCGTTTTGAAGTTTATTTTTTTGAGATTCGGGAAGTTCCTCTAAATTTTCATATATTTCATCAAGATTTTTATATTTTTGTAATAGTGTTTTTGCTGTTTTTTCACCTATCCCTTTTACTCCTTTTAGGTTGTCTGAAGAGTCTCCAACAAGACCTTTGAAATCAGGTATAAATTCGGGATTGAATCCATACTCCTCAGTAAGTGTTTTTTTTGTTATTAGTTTAATTTGTGAAATTGACCTTCCTGATCTAAGTATCGAAACCCCCTTTTCTAAAGTTTGTAATAAATCTTTATCATTGCTGACAACGATTGGATCAATTTTTTTTTCTAAGAGTTTTTTTGACAATGATGCCAAAACATCATCTGCTTCATATCCAGGAGATTCGATGCAATTTATGCCTAATTGATTTAAGAATGTCCTGAAGAATTTTATTTGTTTCAGTAGATTTTCTGGTGTTTCAGGTCTTCCAGCTTTATATTTCGGATATTCTTTTTTTCTCCATGTTGGTACAGATGAATCCAATGCCACGATTATTGTTTTTGGAGAGTATTTTTTGTTCAGTGAGTCTAATGTTCTAACAAATCCAAACAATGCATTTGTAGGTTCTCCAGAAGGAGATCGCATATTTGGTGGGAGACTGTAAAAAGCCCTAAAGAGAAGATTTAAACCATCTATCAGTAAGGCTTTTTCGCTCAATTATTTATATACCTTAAATTTTTCAGCTTTTAATTTTGTCCAGTAGTCATGCAGTGCCTCTTTAACTTTAGGAGCTAGCAGTATTCCCCCGATTATGTTCGGAAAGGCCATTGAAAGTATCATGAGGTCTGAAAAATCAATAACATTTCCTAATTTCATAACTGTTCCAAGAACAACAAATGCAAGAAAAATAATTCTGTAAATAAATGCTGTTTGCATTCCTCTTCCGAAGAGGTATGCCCAGGCTTTTTCTCCATAATAACTCCAACTTATCATTGTTGAGTATGCAAAAAAGAAAACACAGACTGAGAGAACAGTTGGGAACCATGAGAAAGTTGATTCAAATGCTGCAGTTGTCATTGAAACACCTTCTAAACCTTCAACATTGTAGACACCGCTAACTATAAGTATTAATGCTGTCATAGTACATATAACAACAGTGTCAATAAATGGACCAATCATCCCGACTATTCCCTCTCTTACAGGTTGATCAGTTTTGGCTGCTGAATGTGCAATTGCTGCAGACCCTATTCCAGCTTCGTTCGAAAAAACAGCTCTTCTTATTCCTTGAACCATAACTCCAATTAAGCCACCATATGCCGCATCTGGATTGAAAGCCTGTGTGAATATAAGGTTTAAAGCGGGAATAATTTGACTGTTGTTTTTAACCAAAACAACGATTCCGGCAACAAGATATAACCCACACATGAAAGGGATGATCTTTTCAGTTACTTTTCCAATTCTTTTTATCCCTCCAATTATCACTAATCCAACAAGAAATGCCATAAAGCAACCAAAAGCCCATGCTGCTTCCTCGGAGTTGCTAAGAGATGGTATAACTCTGCTCATTGCTTCAAATGTTTGGTTTGCTTGGAACATATTTCCTCCACCTAAAGATCCTCCTATACAAAAGATTGCAAATATTACAGCAAGGATTTTTCCAAGGGTTTCGAAACCCCTTTCTTTCAAACCTAGGGAAAGGTAGTACATGGGACCTCCATGGACTGTTCCGTCTTTGTCTACTTTTCTGTAGAACTGAGCTAATGTACATTCATGGAACTTGCTTGTCATTCCAAAAAGACCTAGAACTATCATCCAAAAAACTGCTCCAGGTCCCCCGACTCCTACAGCAACTGCGACGCCTGCTATATTTCCAAGTCCAACAGTTGCAGACAAGGCGCTTGTCAAAGCTTGGAAATGAGAAATTTCTCCAGGATGCTTAGGATCATCGTATTTTCCTGCAATAACAGCCAAGGAATGTTTAAAGCCTTTGAAATTAATCCAATTGTGATAAACGGTGAAAAATATTGCACCTAACATAAGAACCCAAATAATTACAGGTATTTCTGCAATTGGATAGAACAAAAAACTCGCCATCTTTTGAACAATCTTTCCAAAAGAATCATCTATTCTTTTAGATAAACTTTCTTGAAATATTAAACTTAAATGATTTAAATTACTCATAACAACCTCCACTAATTGCAATAAAAAATTATGATAGGCTAAGTATACAACGGCCGGAGTGGCGGAATGGTAGACGCGCTTGCCTCAAAAGCAAGTGTCCAATAGGGCGTGAGGGTTCGAGTCCCTCTTCCGGCATTAGTTTTCAATTATCATCAGAACTTGATCACTTGAAACTCTTTCACCTTCAACAACAAGAAGTTCTTTTATTTTCCCTTTTGCTGTTGACGCAATTTCATTTTCCATTTTCATTGCCTGAAGAATACATAAAACATCACCTTCTTTAACTTTTTTGTTTTCATTTACATTTATTGAAGATATTATTCCAGGTATAGGGCTTCTTACTTCTATAAGGCCTGAAGAACCATCGTCTTTTGTTCTTGTTAAAAAGGAATAACTCGTTTCTCTTTCAAGTTTGAATTTCGTACCGTCTAGAAGAAGTTCAATTCTTATTCCATCTCTAGAGTAATTTACTGGCATTCTTTTTTCTCCAATGATTATTCCAACAACACCTTGTTCGCGTCTTATTATTTCAAAAGGTATTTTTTCCTCACCATTGAAAGTAGCGGTATTTGTTCCAAAATCCACAGAAATATCATGGATTTTTCCTTTCGAATCTCTGATTTTTAGTTCCAACTTTCTTCTATTTCCTCGTTCTGATTTGAATTCCAATCTTTTTCTTCTTCAGAATCTTTTTCAACATTTGGATGATTTTCTTCATCAGCGAGCAATATCGCAGCAGCCAATATAGATTCTTTGTTTTCTTCTTCACTTGGTTCAGTCAGCCTGCTTCCTTGATATTCGACAAATCTTGTCCATATCTTTCCATTTCTGAAACTTTTATGAGCCAAAAGTCTTCTGTGGAATGGTGCCGTTGTAGTAAATCCTCTTACGACCATTTCTCTAAGGGCACGTTCCATTCTTGTTATTGCTTCTTTTCTTGTTCTTCCATAAGATATTACTTTTGCTATGAGCGAATCGTATATTGAAGGTACTGTGTATCCTGGACATAAATGTGTATCAACTCTTATTCCAGGACCTGCAGGAAGTATCAATTCCTCAACCTTTCCTGGAGTTGGTGCAAATCCAAACCTAGGATCTTCCGCATTTATTCTGCATTCAATAGCATGGCCGCTTCTTCTAACTTGTCTTTGAGAAAAAGGAATTCTTTCTTTTCCAGCTATTCTTATCCCAGCTCTAATTATGTCAATTCCAGTTATTTTTTCAGTAACAGGATGTTCAACTTGGACACGTGTGTTTACTTCTATGAAATAAAAATTCTTTCCATCAACAAGAAATTCAACAGTGCAAACTCCATGATATTTTGCTGCTTTTGTTAAGGCTTTTGAAGAGTTGATCATCCTTTTTCTCATTAAGTTCGACACAGTAAGAGAGGGAGCTTCCTCAAGTAATTTTTGATGTCTTCTTTGTATTGAGCACTCTCTTTCATAGAGATGAATAAACCTTCCGTGAGAATCTCTCATTGCTTGTATTTCTATATGTCTTGGTTTTGATAAATATCTTTCTATGAAGCATGAACCATCTCCAAATGCAAGTTTGGCTTCGGATTGAGCAGATTCAAAAGAATCTTTTAGATCTTTTAAGTTCTCGACAACTCTCATTCCTCTACCTCCTCCTCCGGCAGCGGCTTTAATAAGGACGGGAAAGCCAATTTTTCTAGAAATTTTTATTGCTGTTTGTACATCGTTTACAACTCCTTTTGATCCTGGAATTGTTGGAATTTTTAACTCTTTAGCTTTTCTTCTTCCCCAAACTTTATCACCCAATTTTTCCATTGAGTCTGAATTTGGGCCTATAAAAATAATATTTTCTTCTTCACATCTTTTTGCAAATTTTGCATTTTCCGAAAGAAAACCGTATCCTGGATGTATTGCTTCAACATTCGATTTTTTTGCTGCAATAATGATTTTTTCAATATCTAAATATGTTTCTGCTGCTGACCCAGGACCTAGATTGTAAACACTATCAGCAACTCTTGAAGGAAGGGAATCAATATCTGTTTCACTTGAGGCAATTACACATCTTATTCCCAATTCCCATCCTGCTCTTATGATTCGTAATGCAATCTCTCCTCTATTCGCAATAAGCATGCTTTTGATTTTGCTTTTTTTAGCAGTTCTCTTTCTTGGGGTAATTCTTCTGAAAGCCATTGAAAACATTCTAACTCTAAGAAATGTTTATAAAGTTATAGAATTTCAAATTATGAGAATTGCTCATTTAGGTATCGTTGTAAAAAGTCTTGACAAAGCCTTGCCTTTATGGATTGGTGTTCTTCAAGGGAAACTTTCCTACAGAAAGAAATACAAAAGAGAAAATGTTGAGATAGCTATGTTGAAAATTGGAAAATTAAATATTGAATTGCTTGAACCTTTTGGAGACGGAACATTAAAAAAATTTTTATTAAAGAGAGGAGAAGGTTTTCATCATATAGCTTTTAGTGTTAAGGATTTAAATGAAACAGAAAAAAAATTCAATTCAATAGGTATTGAAACAATAGAATCTTCAAGACAGGATGGTATTGGAGGCGGTGGAGCATTATTTTTTAATCCCAAATTTACAATGGGTATATTGATGGAAATAATAAAATGAAAAAAAGAATCGAAAATCTAAGAGGGCTTGTTGCAAAGGCGAAACTTGGTGGTGGAAAAGATGCAATAGAAAAGCAACATGAGAAGGGTAAACTTACTGCTAGAGAAAGGCTTGAGGTTTTGCTTGATGATGGATCTTTTAGAGAATTAGGTATTTTTATAAAATCTTCCCCCTTGCCGATAGGAGAAAAAAAGGAATTTCTCGGTGACGGATTAGTCTCTGGTTTTGGCAAAATAAACGGCAGAAGAGTTCTTGTTTACAGTCAGGATTTTACAGTTATGGGAGGTTCACTAGGTGAAAGACATGCTGAAAAAATAGTCAAAATTATTCAAACTGGAAGAAAGGTTGGGGTTCCTGTTATCGCGATCCAAGATTCTGGTGGAGCAAGAATACAAGAGGGTGTTGTTTCTTTGGCCGGGTATGCAAGCATTTTTAGAGAAAACACACTTTCAAGTGGTGTTGTTCCTCAGATTGCCTGTATTCTAGGACCATGTGCTGGAGGTGCAGTCTATTCTCCTGGACTTATGGATTTTGTTTTTATGACAAAGGGGACTAGCCATATGTTCTTGACGGGTCCAGATGTAATTAAGACAGTTTTACATGAAGATGTTACTTTCGAAGATCTTGGAGGAGCTTCAGTTCACACTCAAAAAAGCGGTGTTTCTCATTTTGTTTCAGAAAACGAAGTTGAGTGTTTGAAATCAGTGAGAGATTTATTGGATTACATTCCTGCTAACAACAAGATTTCTAAATCCAAAAAGGAATCAGGTTCCCATAATGTCCAAAGGAGAGAAGGGAGATTGAGAGAAATAATTCCTGATAGTTCTGATAAACCTTACGATATGAAAGAGATTCTTAATCTTGTTTTGGATGCGAAGTCTTTTTTTGAAATCCAATCTTCCTGGGCTAAAAACATAGTTATCGGCTTTGGGAGACTCGATGGAAATGTTATAGGGATTATTGCAAATCAACCAAATGTTTTGGCAGGTTGTTTAGATTCAGATTCCTGCAATAAAGCCGCTAGATTCATAAGATTTTGTGATGCTTTTAATATTCCTATAGTTTCTTTTGTCGATGTTCCTGGATTCCTTCCAGGAAAAGATCAGGAACATAGAGGGATTATCAGACATGGAGCGAAATTGCTGCATGCTTATTCAGAATCAACTGTACCCCTTTTAACAGTTGTTACAAGAAAAGCTTATGGTGGTGCTTACTGTGTTATGGCACCAAAACAACTAGGTGCTGATTTAAATTTAGCTTGGCCTTCAGCTGAATTTGCTGTAATGGGTGCTGAAGGTGCAATAAATATCATTTTCAGAAAAGATATAAATGAAGCAAAAGACAAAGATAAAAAGCGTAAAGAATTGATTTCAAATTACGAAACAAATATAGCAACTCCTTATATAGCTGCTGAAAGAGGTTATGTCGATGAGGTTATTGATCCAATAGACACAAGACCAAAATTAATTGAAGGTTTAAGGTTCTATAAATCTAAAAGAGAAAATCTTCCTCCAAGAAAACATGGAAACATACCACTCTGAAAAATAAATCAAATTTATTAATATTTTTATTTTCTTTTTCTTTTTTAAATTTTGTTTTTGATGAAGTTTCTGAAATTGACTGGCTTACAAAAAACATTAAAGAATTTTCGGAATTAGAACCCGGAAAAGACAGCATTTTCCCAAATGATTTAAATGATGATTTCTCATCTTTTTATATTGCTGAAATGATTCGTGAAGAGAAATATGAGAAGGCAAGAAAACATTTTCTTTTATGGTATGAATCATGTGGTTCTTCTTGTTTTGATTTTGGAAAATTTGTTATCCATTTTTTAGAAAAAGATGTTTTTGACATTGATGAATCAAGCGCTTTCATCGAGAGGATTTCTTTTGAATTAACTTATGAGGAAAAGTCTCAGATTATGCTTGATTTATTTTTTCAAAAAAAGATTTTGAATCAAGATTTTTCAATCAAAGAGATTCAACCTTATTATGAAAAGATAAATCCTTCATCCTCTCTTAAATTGAAAAGAGGATGGTCTGAATTGATGATCTTCTTGCTTGAAAAAAATTTCCAAAGAAAAAGATCAGATGTTGAAAATGTTTTTAATTTCATTAGAGTTTGGAATATTGATTTTGACTATCAGAAACTTGGAAAACTTTCTCCGCATTCTGATTTAAAAAATTTCATTTTGTCTTGGGGAAATTACAAATCATCAAAAGTAAAAGATGCAAAGAAGAATTTGAAAGACTGGGATGAGGAAGGTATAGCAAATTATCATTTTCTTGAGTATCACAGTTTGAATTCAAGAATTTCTTCTTCTCTTGGACAGACTGAAGAAGCTCTTGCATCTCTTGAAAAAATGGCGATAAGTGGAGGGGGAGAAGATGGGGTGTATAGAAAAGCTGGATATCTTTTTTATCTAGGGCTTTTTGATGATGCCGAAAAGGAATACAAGAGGTATTTGAACAGGTATCCGGAAGGGCCAAGGGCAGATTTATGCAAATATCATCTTTTTAGACTCAATGCTATAAAAAATCCAAATATTGCTCTTTCTTATATTTCAGAGATTAAGGATGTCGATCTTCAGCCAAATAAGCTTTATTGGGAATACAGGTTTGGAGGTCATATTCAAAAAAAAGAAGAGCTTTTGAGAAAATACCCTTTTTCTTTTTTTAGTTCATATATTTTTGAAAAAGAAGGTTTTTCTGAAAAAGAGTGGTGGGATTTGGTTTTTTCTAATTCAGGAAGTGTTGGTTTTAAGGAAGATGAATTAAGTTATTATGAAGATTTAATCCCCGAAACAGTCTTAAAAGAGGTAAGTTTCAGATATTCACAAGGAGAAAGAAGCTACAGTAATCTTTTAAGGATTTCGTCTTTGTTAATGAAACTGCAAAAAGGAATCAAGGCAAGGCTTTATGCCGGTTTTTTGTTGGATGGAATAACTAAAGAAAATTTTTCAGAAGAGAGTATCGTAAAAATACTTTTCAACTTTTGGCCAACTCCATACGATGAAATTTTTGGTGGTTTCAATTTTGGAAAAAATGAAAACAGGCTGCTTATGTATTCTTTAGTTCATAGGGAGAGTGCATTTCAGCCAAATGCCATATCTTCAGCAGGTGCTATCGGGTTAACACAGGTTATGCCTTCTACTGCCTTGGGGGTTCTTAGAAGTCTTCATATGGATGCTTCAATCGAAGAGGTAAAAATCCTTTTGAAAGAACCTAGTCTAAATTTTTTGGTTGGTTCGACTTATCTGGACGAAATGCTTGAAAAATATAATGGTGATATTGTTGCTGCTTTATTTGCCTACAATGCAGGATCATCAAGGGTTGACTCATGGCTTGACCGTATTGATGAGAATGAATATGAGGATTTAAAGGATCCTTTAAGAATATTAGAAATACCTCTTTCAGAACCAAGAATATACACAAGATCAATCCTTACAAATCTATTCATGTATCAAAGATTAGATGGTTATGCCTTAGAGTAGCAGTTTATTAATAG
>MDTE01061277.1_pt1 | contig 15601 bp, 19 predicted proteins | sample 811231 | NCBI WGS metagenome assembly MDTE01 (sample SAMN05326651, study PRJNA326480) | marine metagenome | isolation source: seawater | place: Indian Ocean: Red Sea | collected 2010
GCAGCAGCATCGTTGTATGCGGCATGCAGACAATGTAATGTTCCAAGAACACTAGATGAAATTGGACAAGCAAGTAGAACCGGAAGAAAAGAAATTGGAAGAACCTACAGATTCATGGTCCGTGAACTAAAAATGAAAATTATGCCAACAGGGCCTGAGGATTACATCTCTAGATTCTGTTCTGGTCTAGGTCTTGATGCTGAAGTTGAATCAAAGGCTCACGAACTTATCAAGGCAGCACAAGAAAAAGAATTGACTAGCGGAAGGGGTCCAACCGGTATCGCAGCATCAATTATCTATATTGCAAGTGTACTATGCGGTAAAAGAAGAACCCAAAGAGAAGTTGCTGAAGTAGCAGGAGTTACCGAAGTTACCATCAGAAATCGATACAAAGAATTGATTCAAAATCTCAACATCGAACTTGACATTTGAGTAAAATAAAATCAACTCCTAATAGGGGGGCTCAAATGAAAAGTCGGAAAAGGGTATCTGAACAGGTGTTAGATTCTCTAGCACAAAGGCTAGTTGAAGCACTTGAGAACGGCGCTAAGTCTTGGCCGTTACCAGAGCCTCCACTGTTTGACCCAGATTTCCCTCCAATCCATCCCACTGATGGAAAAGAATTGTCAGAGAAAGGGGTTGCTTTACTACAAGCCGACAAAGGAATGTTTGACAGGCATTTGTCAATCGTGGTTGATCTAATTGTTCCACACAGAATGAATCTTTCTGATGACCCTTTTGAGGTCCATGAAAAATTCCTGTTAAGAAGATTAGATGTTTTGAATGAGAGATTACTTTTTGCTATGGCGACAGAATGGTTCGCTCAAGCATTGGATAGGTCTTGTCCAGATCCAGACAAATGGTGGTTAGCGATTTGCTTACTAAACGGACTAAGCGATGCATCACATGGCCAACCAGTGCACCAGGGGTATCATCTGGTTGAGTCAATCGCACTTGCTGAAAGGCCAGGGACTTGGCATACACAACCCGAGGTGACCAATTCAAACATTGATTGGAATCCTCATGCAGTAGTTCCTAGAACGACAGCGGTCATCGCTCATGATGCTGGCGCAGAAGCAGCCAAATGGATGTTGAGTCAGTTAGAAAACGGCGGCGAAGAGAAAAGAAAACTCTTGATTGAATGGTGTAAATTACTTCTAGAAAGAAAGGAACTGATTGAACCACTAGGAATTTCTGAAATTCTAGTCAGAAGAGCGTCTGACAAATCTGATGAAGTATCAACTAGAGTTGTATCATGTCTAGCTCGATTAATAGAAGGCGATATTGATTCAGGAAAAGAGTGTATTCGAATACTTAGCCAAAGAGAAGATATTTTGACCCGTAGGGCTATGGCTGATGTGTTAACTAGATTGTTTAGAAGGATAGCACACGATGCGATTCCACTTTTGGAAAAGATGTTAGAAGACGATGACGATAGTGTTTTGGCCGCTGCAAGCGCAACAGCAGGCGATTTACGATTCCTTGACAAAAATATGTGGGCTGACAAAATTCTAGAACTGTGCAGTCATTCTTCGACACTTGTAAGAAGAAACATAGTTCATACAATAAGAGATTACATGGAAGAATTCAAGGATGATTCACGAGGAATTATTCCTAAATTATGGAAAGATGGGGATGAGGTAGTTCTTACAAGATTGAAAGAACTATTGATACGAATGGATCAGGTTGATGCTAATAGGTTTGCATCCACCATAAAATCGCTCGAAAATCTAGACTTAGAACCTCTGTGGGCGCCAATGCGAATCAAGAATGAGTCTAGAGTTAAACAATGGGAAGAGTGGTTAAACGGGGACGCAGAAATGCCAACAAACCCAGTTATAGTTGAGAGACATGTTTCTGATATGACTGAAGGCGAATTGCCTGAATTAGACGATGCCCTAGATATCCTAGATGATTTGGGATTCCTTGATTAATCATTCAGACTCATCACTAGCCTCTGATAGTGGGCCAATTACTGACATCCAAACATAGACACCGTTTGTCAAAGTCAAAGTGCCAATCAACGTAACTATTAGCCCCGCAGGTTCTGGGAAAAAATCAACTCTTCCAATGATGTAAGCTCCAATCATCATCACAATTCCTGTAGCAATTACCCTAAGTGAAGTTTTTTCCGGATGTTTCCATAAGTCCATTGTCGGAACCAAACCTGTTTGACCAAATGTAAACCTAAACCAGGCCATGTAAAGCATGGTTAGTCCTATGAGTCCTATTGAGCCGGAAGTGAAAGTAGCATCATTCCAAGGGCCTTTTGGCGAAAGGTCAGTGAATGTGAAACCAACTAAGATAGCACCGGCAACCGCCATTGGTTTCCAGTCAACATTACCTCCCATGCCTCCTCCACGGGGCGTGACCCTTGAAAGCCATGGCGCTATCGTAGAACAGATGGCGGCTGTTGAGGATGCAATCATTGTTGCGGGCGGATTAGGTTCAAGGATGCTTCCAGCAAGCGGTATGGTTCCAAAAGAATCCTTACCACTAGTCGACATCCCAGCAATTTCCCATCTTGCCAGAGAAGCATCTCATGCAGGGGTAAAAAGAATTCATATTATCTCGTCACCAGCAAAGGATTTCTCATCTATTATCGCTGACAATTCTGAATTAGAAAACATTAGGAAAGATATTGATTCAAACCTTATTTCTCCCTTCAATGATGTAGACGTACAGGTTCATATTCAAAGCGTAGCAAGAGGGTTAGGGGATGCAATTAACTGCGCATTACATTCAATTAGTGGCCCATTTTTGGTTTTACTTGGAGATAATATCGTACTGGATAATTATTCAACGCCGAGTAATTACATTCCTTCAAATGCATCTAAATTATTAGTTGATAATTTCCAACAAAATGGTCTACCATGTGTTGGTCTAATTGCTGTTGAAGACCCTCAGAATTATGGAGTTGTATCGCTGAATGGGAATCGAATAACCACAATAATCGAAAAACCAAATCCTGAGCAAGCGCCGTCAAATTTAGCACTCTGCGGCAGATATCTATTCACCGAAGATACCGCAACCCTCCTCAAAAATTATTCATTTGAAGATCATGGAGAATTGCAATCGATAGCAATACAAAAACATTGGATGAACAACAACGGACTAATCGGTGTTGAATATGAGAATTTCAAGTGGTATGATTCTGGAAATCCAAAGTCTTGGATAAGGAGCCAAATCGATTATGCCCTAAACCGAGAAGATTTGGCGGATGATTTAATCGGTTTCATCTCCAAAATCACTCAACGCTGACCAGGTTTCCAAAATGAAAGGGATTCTGGAGTTTCATCAGAAGCGGCTCTAATAGCCAAATGGTCTGCTCTTTCATTCCATCTGTGGCCACTATGTGCTTTTACATGCTCCCAAGAGAGCCCCCTCAGTTCGCTAACTTCATTCCAAAGATTCTGGACATGGCTAACTAATTCCCTATTTGCCTTTGCTTTCCAGTTACCTGTTGCCTGATTTCCTGCATATTGCGAGTCGGTTTTGATAATAATATCTTCATCTCCTCCTTCGGTTAAACACCAACGCAATGCTTCTGCAAAGGCTGTAAGTTCAGCGGTATTATTGGAGCCAACTTCGGCGCCAATGAAATTTTCTTCATCATTATTGGTTATGACTTTACCATGGAATTCATGTAGAATATCACCATTTCCTCTACCTAAATCGTTTGAATCTTTTATGATAACAACACCCCATCCGGCTGGGGTTTCTTTGTCTACGTTCTGATTTCCCAAACAGGATCCATCAACGTAGATGTATAGCATTACATTCACTCGCCAATCTCAGATTTATAGTCTCCCGGAGACATCAAACCAGAGACCGCTGCAGGGTCGTTAAGTTTCATTTTGACAATCCAACCTTCGCCATATGGATCTTCATTCATTAATTCAGGAGTGTCGTCCAATGCATCATTTACTGCTGTTATTTCTCCACCTAGTGGTGCAAAAATAGGAGATGCAGATTTTACAGACTCAACGATTGCGAATTCTCCCATATCATCACAGGTTTCACCAACTTCAGGTAATTCGATGTAGACGATATCTGTCAAAGCATTTTGTGCATGATCGGTGATTCCAATAATCACTTCATCGCCATCAACCTTCAACCATTCATGCTCTTTAGTGTAAAACAAACCTTCTGGGACTTCACTCATGTCTCTCCCTCAAAACGTGGGGATTCGTCAAGGCAATCAAACCTTTCTCACAAAGGGTTAGTGCATTTGGGGCAGATATTCCAATTCGCATCGCATTGATTTCCACAATTACTGCAAATCTTTTGCGAGTTATCCGATATCATTACTGAATCATTAAGAACAGTATTTCCAACCTGTCCAATCTGTACAACAGGCTTGCTGTTCTCAAGATGGTCTTGTCTTATTTTCCCTGCTTGAACATACATCCCTGCTTTTTCATAGGCTTCAGCCGCCCCTTCCCAGTTTCTAGCAAGTTCTAGATTTGCAGCCTTTTGTGCCCACATTTGCTTGTTATTGCCAGAGGCAGGTTGTTTCGTTGGAGCTTTTGGAATATTCTGTTGAACTGGAACTTGTTGAACAATATATTTTCCTGGCTGTTGAATAACTACAACCCTTTCGTCATTCTTCGTACTCAATGCGCTTATTGCAAAGATAACTGAAAAACAACAAGATACTCCAAAGCATACGTCCATGGAAGAATTACTACGAGTAAATTCGTCTGAACCATCCCTGCAGTCCTCAACTCCGTCATTTTCTAATTCTTGATTAGGATCTGGAAACAATTCACCATTTGAGCATTCATAGTGTGCAACACCCTCGACCTGAACATATTCTCCTCTTTTTTCTCGCGTTTCTTCATTGACGCCAACCGTGAAAAATATGACTGAAAGAATTCCTAGGATTATGCATAAATTCCAAAATCGGGATCTTTTTTTTGCCCCTTTATCTTCAGGAATTTTGAATGACATCACTCTTCCTCCAATTCTTTTGATAGCATTGAATGCTCTAGTTTAGCCCAGGCATCACCTAGTTCTTCTTCTTTTTTTGTAAAGGATAACTCGCTCTGCACTTGAGCTGACAGGGAAGAATTGTCTTGATTAGGAAAGACATTAGAAAACACACCATTTTCTTGAATAACCAATATTGAGCATCCTATTAGAGAGATGCCTATTAACGGGAATAGTAATTCAAGCCCAATAGAATCTATTTTTGCAACTCCAGAAATATATGCAAAACCAGTTGCTAATAACAAACCAAGCCCACTTCCAAACATCAAGCGTTGAGCACTTGCGGCTGGGTTCATGCCCCTCCGATTGAGTAATAGCGCAATAAACCACCGCTAATCAATAGGTTTCTCTCATCAATTTGTGTATTTTGTATGGAAGGAGAGCGCGATTAACAGGAGTAACTTCTAGAATTCTTGCATCATCTCTTCTCCTGATATCTTGGAGGAGTGGATGTCTGCTCTTTTTGTGTAGAGCTAAAAGGGTTGGTTTGTCCATCTCTAATGCTGACCTGACTACTTTCACAAAGTCCTCAGATTCTACAGCGAACTTACCAATTTCATCAATCACAATAACTTCCGAATAATCTCTCGCATGCTCAATAGCGGGTATAGCGACGCTTTCTAGCGCCTCTGTATCAATTCCATATCCTAAGACCCTCATCCTACTATCGATGTTCTTGTGAGCCATTACGGCCTCAGCACCAGTTCTGATATCGATTACCTTGTAGCCTACCCTTTCTGAATTTTCAGAGATTGGCTCAGTTCTCATACCACCAATGATGTCCGTTTCATGACCGTCCCCGCCTCGAGCATTTATCTCACGAATACGCTCGTCAGTAAGCATTTCTAGTACTTTAACGAGTACTGCAGACTTGCCAGATCTTGGCAAACCAGTTATCCCAATCTTTGGATGTATTCCCATTTGTCCCAACACCACCTGCGAAATTAATCGATTCGCTGTTTCACTCGAGGTAGGTATTGATAATAAAATGTAGGGGTAAAATACAGTTTTTTCATGAATACGGAAATGAAAATCCATAATCCAGTACTTAGATAATCTAGTTTTTGATTATATGATCATCTCCCAACATTGGAGTTGAGATTAATTTTCTTCCTTTGGCACTATTTTTCCAACATTGAGAAACCCAGTCTAAAATTTTAGACAATTTTGCTTTGCTGATACCACAAGATTCAGCAATCGATTCAAGGGATTTTAGTTCCCTTTTATCATAATCTCCGTCAACGGATGCTAATAGTGCAGCATCCCTTAGGGCTATTTTTTTCGCAGTGTCGTCCATTCCGTCTGTAATGGATTCAAGAGATGGCGGATTTGTGAGTAACTGCCTAACCTCTTCCCTACTCTCTGGATGCAGCATCATTGCGCCCATTGCAGATTCAATAGCAGATATTTCTTCTCTGACCAATTCTCCGTCAGCAGCAGCGACTAGAATTAGAACACAGGCAATTTTCCTTCTCTGCTCTTCAGGAAGAGAGAGAGCGATATCTGGTAGCAGAAAATCACCTTGATAGATTATTCAGAAGGTCGTATCCTTCTTGCATCCAAGCATACCCTTCCACAGTCCATGTTAGAAGCTCGTTAATCGCATTCTCTTTTAGATTCAAGTGTTTTGCAATTTCGTGAAGAACTTCCTTTTCATCTTCATCAACAGTTCCATCAGATGCAGCCATCAAAACAGCATCTCGTAAGGCTAGCCTTCCGGCTTCTTCCCCTAAACCTTCAAGACATTCCTCGAGCGGAGGAGGGTTTTTGAGAGCCTTTCTAATGTGCTCTCTCTGTTTTGGAGACAATAATGCTGTGCCAAGCCTTTGTTCGAACATAGACATTTCTTCGATAGTTAATTCATTGTCAACTCTTGTCATAAAAGCCAACAATTTTGCATATGCAAACCTCTCTGTCTGTGGAAGTTTGTGTACTGTGTCAGGCAGCATGGAATGTGCGTGTAAGTTGTAACCTTTCAATGCCTCGCTAAATCGGTTAGTTCAAATGCAGAAAATTGTACCAACATAATGTGCCCAAAGTCGAGATTTACACCAATCGTGGCTGCCCGTCTTGTGTAAACGCTAAACAGTACTTGGATCGTAAAGGAGTCCAATATGAAGAAAAAAAGTTGGGTAAATCTAAGTCAACAGATATTGAATTCAAATTAAGGAGCAGGGGCGCTAAAACAGTACCGCAGATTTTCATCGATGGAGAACATATTGGCGGTTACGATGATTTGCTGAAATATGATTCAGCCAACGAATTGGATTGGAGATTGGGCTTAGAAGAGAGACCCAAAGCTAACCTATTACAAAAAATCCTTAGGACTCTAAAAGGGGAGAAGTACTGACTTGCTTGAACGCAACTTGCTTTTGCCCAAAATAGTTCAAACCTCCCCAAACTGCATAATTTAAAACCCATATCAAACCAATTTGGAAGACAAAACCTGCAATTTCAATTTGATTACTAACGGCCAGCGACACAACCTCTGTTGCTATGTAATAACTAGCCATTGAGCCAAATAGTGTAAATGCATAAACGGACATTGAAGCCGGTATTGTCCACTTCAAATCTCTATCAGAATTGAATGTTAAAATTCTATGAGTCCAATGAGCGATATAAGAACTCAGAATCCAGGAACTCCCCCAAGATATTGTAGGCCAGATCCCATTATCGGGGAGAATCAAGAAGAAAATCTCCCAAAGGATAAGAAAAATTACTGTATTTACAGCAGCTGTCGAGAGATATCTGACAAACGAGCCATCCTCTCCAATCATCAATCGTCCTCCGTTGCAACATCAGACATCTTTCCAGTCTCTATTTCTCTAAGGCGTTCATTATCGTCCTGAATAGACTGAAGGAATGAATATTCCACTCCCAATGATTGTGCTAGATGTTGTAATGCGAGCGTATCTTTAGGGAGGCATTTGCCGCCGAACCCCCTTCGCAAACCCATTATTGGCTCTAGATGAGAATCCCCAATCATTTGGTCTTGAGGTGCTGTAATAATGGTCTTGATAATGTCGTAATCAACATCCATCTTTTCGCATATATCATAAATTTGATTTGCAAATATTACCTTGAGTGCGTAGTAATTATTTTTTGTATATTTCACCATTTCAGCTTCCGTTGATGATGTAATGAAGAATCTAGCATCGTCTAAAACTCCCGCCAATTTATGATGCTCATGAACCAGCTTTGCAATATCTTGATGTGTGGTGCCTACAACTAGAATTCTCTGATTTTTGAAATCCTTAATTCTATTCCGCTCTACCAAAAATTCGGGTGAATATGCCAATTTTAGGGTTGGAAATTTTTCTTGTAACTTCTTTGTTGTACCTGGGACAATAGTGCTTTTTATCACGGCAGCAAAACCATTCGGCAACTGCTTTAGTACGGATTCAACAACAGATGTATCACATCCTCCGTCTTCATTGGATGGAGTGGGCACTGCGATATACGCAATATCACAATTATCAGTCACATCTGTAATTGATGTATTTAGTAATGGGTCGTGAAGGAATATCTCGTGAATGTGTTCGAAGCAATCCCGTATTGTGCCGCCAACAATTCCGGCTCCAATGATTCCTATCTTCATGATTAGATCTCCTAAAATATTCCCTGCTTCACTAATTTTTCAGCAATCTTGAGATTTTCTGGAGTTCCACAGTCTAACCAACTGTTGTCACCTATTGAAATTATTCTAGCAAGGCCTTGTTTTACATATTGTCTAGAAACGTCCGAAATTGAAAATTTCTCCTCAAGGGAAACCTCATCAAATCGCTCCCAAAACGTCTCATCGAAGAGATAAATTCCACCTATTGCAAGGTTGCTGGGAGGGTTTGCGGGCTTTTCTTCAATATCCACGACAACACCATTTTTCAGCACAGCAATTCCAAAATCTCCTGGTCGATCTACCTCTCTGGAAAGTAGTAACGCTCCTTCATTGAATCTCCGAACTTCTGGATTTAGGTCAATGTTGGTTAGATTATCAGCAAACCAAAGCAATAGATTGCACCCTTCATTTCCATTTCTTGCTAAATTTATTGCATTTGCAACGCCCATAGGAGTTTCTTCAAGCACGAAACTTGCTTTATCTCCTACATGATTTTGTATATCCTCTATGAACCTATTCGCAACAATTGTAATTTCCTTTATTCCGGATTTTTCTATTGAATTGATTATGTAATCTATTATTGGTCTTCCATTTAATTCGACCATCGTTTTATTTTTATTCTCTGTGAGCGGCAATAATCTGCTACCGTGACCACCGGCAAGGATTATTGCTTTCATGCTCATATGCTCATCAACTTAGTATATTGACTCATTGGGATTCATCGTTTGATTTAGCCACTTTTTCGAACGCGCCCTCTTCAGCATTCTTTTCAAAGTAATCAGTTCTAACCAAATCTCCTAATCTATCAACGCCGTACTCGATTAAATCCTTATCTTCTGATTCACTCTTCTCCCATCTTTTTTGAGCATAATCTGCATAGTCCTTGTTAGCTTGTTCGACCAATTTTTCAGTTTTAGTCAAATCATCTTCCATCCCTTCATATTTCTCACCCTCGGCGATAGCATCTCTTCTTTCAGGCTCTTTCCCTAATACAAAATCAGTCTTACCCCAATCTGGTCCAGATGGATCTTTTCCTCTTGTTCTAATAGGATTTACTTGCTCCATATCACTTGCAATCCATTCCGATAAATGTTGAATATATGCTTCAAACCTCTCTTCCTTGTCATCGATATCTAACAGGTGAGTCATGTCGTATTTCTCGGCGAAAAAATCTTCTGTAAAGTTCACAAGATTTGCTAGGATTATGATTAATAGGCCGCTCCCAATAAAAATTAGATGAACATCTATAACAAAAAAATCATCCATTCTTAGGGAAAAAACCGCTCCTATGAATGCCAACAATATGCCCAAAACAAGGCATATAGGATACAGAATTTGTAGTCTCCTTAGACGCCCTAATTCTCGAATTGAATCATGCATTGCATCACATCAGCCCATCAGGGCTATGATGTCGTCACTCATGCTAGGTGTTGAATTATTCTCTTGCGTGAGTACTGAATCCTTCATATTGATGCTCTGCCGAGGAGTTAGAGCCAACTTCTCTAATACGACGGACAGAACTTCTTGGACTCTCGCCGTTTGATCTCCTTGAGAAATTATCATTCTTTCAAGTGATTCTAGGGTCTCAACTGACCTGCTTGCAGAAAGGTCGATTGCTCTCTTTTGAGCCTTTACTGCCTCCTCTTGCCTCGCTAGTAATTCTCTTGCAGCGGGGCTGCCTATAGCATCTCTACGATGTAATTCATCTAGAGCATGTCTTAGGTCAGTAGTTGTATTATCAAGCGCTCTCTTCATTTGTCCTAATTCGCTTATAGCGATGTTTAATTCATTTTGAAGGTTAGAAGCCTTATGCTTCAGATGCGCCCTTGCATTAGATTGTACAGTCGATTCAGTAATGAACGCGGCAAAAATCCCAACGCCAATCGAATACTCTCTTGGGAAATCTAGGGAAATCATCATTGCCCATGCTAATATTCCCATTATTGCCGCTCTTCCTATTGCCATCAATATATTATATCTCTACCACAGTATATATTATGCAAGCAGGGAGTCCATGGGAGCCCTAGTTTTCTTCAACGGAATCCAAGGTATGTGAGATAATCCAAGGCGATATTTCATCCAAACATTCCTGTGGACACTCAAACTGTGGGTTGTGCCCAATGTTTGGGAATCTAACCAATTCTGAATTAGGTAACTTAGAATCATACCATTCGCCCATGCTAACAGGGCAAATCGTGTCTTCTTCTCCCCAAATTAGCAGTGTATTAGTAGAAACCTCTTCGATCTCTACTGCATCAAAATCGTCCCAAGTTTCTGCAAATTCTCGGAACATTGCATTCATGCTACCTGGGTATCGCGAAAAATCCCACATTCTGTCAATTTCTTTGTCTGTAATTGATGACCCATCAAACACCATATCCATCAGAGAGTCTTCTGCCATTTTTCTGGACCAAAGACGTCTAATCAGTGCACGCCCAAGTGGATTCTTCATCAATTTGAGAGCCATAGGAGGAGATGTTTTTTCTTTTTTAGGAGCACCACTTGCTGAAATCAAAATTAGACCTTTGACCTTGTCTTCGTTTTCCATTGTGTATTTCAGCGAAATACGACCTCCCATAGAGTGACCAATTAGGATGAAATCGTTAATCCCAAGATGCTGAATTAACAAGGATAGATCCGAAACATAATTGTCAAGCTTGTATTCATTATCAGGCGCAGGACCTGTCAAACCATGTCTGCGTAAATCAAAACTTATCACCCTGTAGTCCACGATTAGTTTCTCGACGAGTTTGTTCCAAGTGTGCAAATCTTCTGTGTGTCCATGAGCAAGTATGATTGGAGGGTATTTGGGGTTACCCTCGTCTCGAACATGGAGATTAACCCCATTTGGTAGTCCAATAAATTGTGAGGGAGGCGAACCGTATTTTTTCTTCAAGGCTCCTATATCCTCTTCCTTGTTACCGAGGAATAGTCTTCTTATTCTCCCCATTATTTATTTGAAGAATTGGTTTAACTTAATAATTTTCAAACATCCAAAAATCAGTCTTCAGATGGGATAAAAATATCTTTAACTAAATTCTATTTTCAAGTAATATGGAGCATCATATCGCAAATTGGGATTCAATCTGTACTGAATTTTCTAAGATGTTTAACAAACTCGGAGAAGTCAGAATCACTGAAAGCGCCCTATCTTATTCTTCGGTCAAACCTCATGTTACAACCGCTATAATGTTGACAAGAGATGGCCAATTGGTTGCTAATATGCCATTGCATAATATTGATTCAAAATTTGAGAAAGTAATTTTTGATGATTCTCTTGAATCTATCCGACTTGTTGGGGCTTCATTCAATTACACATACACTATTCCAAAAGAAATTCTAAAAATTAGGGATGCATTCTGATTGATTTGTTATTATGTTCTAATTTTATACCAAAGCCCAACGCCGGCGATAGTCATAACCGCTCCTACTATAATCAAGCCAATCGCAAGATTAGAGTTTAATGAGGCTTGATAATTCCAACTGACATCAAATTTCTGTAATGTTTGAGAATCTTCACCACCAGCAACAAACCGATACTCTCCTGGTTCAGGTTGCCAAATTATTTCTCCATCTGAGTCTGGACCTCCCGCAATCATTGTAATGGAATCTTTCGGGCATTCATAATAATCATCCTTTAGTTCACATTTGCTGGCTTCGCTTGCTTTAGCAATACCAATCCAAACCCCTGATTTTTCCCACGTAATTTCGACATCTACATTCGCAGCAACTGCTTCCTTTGGAATCTCCAAAACTTCTACAGACATGCCCCAGTAACATGTTACGTCATCATCCCCGACTATTGGCAAACCATCTTCTACTGTACAGGGAGGTAGCATTGCGTCTACAACATCCGAATCGCTCAATTCTTGAGTCATTCCGAATGATGAAAAGACGATTAGTAGAATTCCAACTAACGCAATAGATATAGCAATAATTTTCTTCATAATCTCACTTAATTTCGTATACTCATTTCTCCTTTATCACTAACACTAAAATCTAAATTCCAATTTTCTGCAAGTTTATTTAATTGCTCTTTAGTCAATGAGTATTCTTCTTTTTCGGACATTCGCTCAAACTCCACTAACCATCTAAGTTCTAATTGGTTTAGAACTTCGAGATTATCGCCATTTCTACTATTTACTAAAGAATCGATTTCTTTGGTGGTGTCCTTTGATATTGTACGCAAATTTTCTCTCATTTTATCAAGAGAAAGTTCTGACGCAATAGGCTCGGTAATCGAAAATTCAACTGATTCCTTCACCATATTGCCACCTTGATCCGTGTAAGATATGGTGTAAACGTAATTTCCAGGTGTAAATTCACCAGGCAAGAAATCTTTGTTAGGGAAACTTGTGTAAACATCTTCATTTGTTCTAGAATTCAATCTTGGATAATTCCAAGTTGATATGCGATCAATATCCGATTCTCCATTATCCCAAACTACCGTTCCATCTCTCTCGAGAGTTTGTTTAATCCCTGAAGATTCAATCAATTCCATATCAAAATCCGAAATTTTTGACTCGAAAGAAATAGATCCTGCATTCATGCTGAATTCCTTTTTACCATGGAAGGAGAGCTCAATTTCAGGAACGTGATTCTTTACACTGAATGTATCTGAATATATTACTGAGGTGTCAAATCCATTCGTTGACCGAATTCGGATTTGTACATTTTCTCCACCTGGTAATTTAGAAAAATCAATCGATTTTTCTGAATATTCAGTCATACCACCAAGCGGCATCCAGAATTCACCATTCCAAGAATATTCAACTTGAGAGAGAACCGTATCCTCGGTTCCTCCAACACTCCAATCAACAGTCCTTACAGAATCTAAATTTTCAGAGATGAAACTCTCATCCAGATTAACTGTAAATAAGGATTCAGAAGATTCTATTGTCTCAATAAGTCTGTTGCTATCAAATAGTTGAATTTTAGAAATTCTAAAATCATCGTCTTGAACCGCGAAGATAAATGGTGACCTGTGTCTGAGATTAGTTTGATTTCGTAATGAATCAGATGCCGCTACTCCATCATCATTTTGCTCATCTCCATGGGTGTGGTCCCCGTGGTCATGATCTCCGTGGTCGTGATGATTGTCAGCATTGTTTGGGGGGTCAAAATAAATTGATTGCACAATTTCTCCAGATTCATCAGTGGCTAAAATCTTGAACCTAGCACTATCTTCTAACTGTTCTCCATAGTTTCTGTGTTCTTCCGATATTGAACCATCGAAAGTCCAGGAATTTCGAATGCTAATATTTGTGCCATCGCCATCCATCGAACCAACAATTAAACGCGTAGATGATTCATGCATGTCTACACTCCTTCCATTGTATGGGTTAGCAGGATTACCCTCTTGCCAATTGTTGAACTTGTTAAACATCCACTCCCACCGGTGCGTAGAAACCCATTGAAGGAAACCACCTTCAGTCATGTATGGGACTGTAGGTACGCCAGCTACTATCTGATTCATTGACGCTTTACAATTAGACATATAGTCAGGATAATTTTCTGGTACCAAGGCATTTTGATTTGTCTCGGGATTACTCGCAAGCGAATTCCAACCTAAGTCTTTAATCGTCATCTCAGGCCCTAGATTATAATACCAAACTTTGTCCATTCCAGATGTGCCACATGGATCTGCAGCCGGAGAATATCTTACATGAGCGCCCCATGCTTCATCATCAGCATCATTACAATCTGTGGACCACGGGTTTGCCGGATCGTAGCAATACGGACCTAGGTTATGTGTCATTTCATGAGCCGCACAAGTCACAGTGTGGACGTCACAAACACCTTGCACAGAGTGTAAAGAACCTATCAAAGGAGTCCAACTTGCCGTCGAAGTAGAAGTGCCAAACCAGCCACATGCCCAAGCTGGACATGCAAGGCCACCATAATCATCGAAACCAGGATTACCAATAAGGCCTGGAGTTACTTGATCGTAAGTTGGAGTCATACCGTGAATTTGGTCAGCATTAGCATAAGGAGATGAAGGAGAATTGTAGAATTGCATCCACCAACCTTCAATCGCAGCCATGCATTCATCAGCACCGTGATGATAAATACAATCTGGAGTCATCGGGCCACCAAAATCAACAACTTCGATACTTGATACTGGCAGTAACATTTCTGTATTTTCCATTCTTTCAAAGGCCTCATTTTGAGGAAGATATTCTAAGTTAGGTGGCTGTGTAGGATCCATATACCAGCCATTGACTTGCTCTCCAACTCTTACTGACCAGACTGTTAAATCGGTCGTATGCACGAAATCTACTGGTAGAGAATATTCATTATTACTCCAATCGATTTCAGCATAATCCATATTTCCGGAGGGGTAATATGGCTCAACAGTTGCTTTTAGTGTTACACCTCTCAACGTGAGGCCTGTTGTTGAAACATATTCGATATCCTGCGTCCAGTGAGGAGGTAACACAAAATTTGCAGAATCTGTGAATGCTTCTCTTTGCGGGCCATCTACTGCGATGTGTACTTTTCTGAGGTGATCATAACAACCCCAGATGTAATCACACAATTCTAGTGTAACCACCGAACTTGCTGTAGGTGACATTGTACTATCAACATAAACTCTAGCAAGAGTGTCTTTTCCAGATACTAAACTGATATCGTTATTTTCGGTTTGAATTGCTTGAGTAACTTCTATTCCGGTAATTGCCAAGTCATTATGCGGGGCATTAATTGGAAGAACATATTTGAAGTAACTTGTTCTTGAATATTCCCAAACGGTAAAATCTTTAAAAATAACAGTAATTTTAAGTTCAATTTGATTTGTATTCAAGAACAAATCATCAGAAGATCCTTCAATAGTTAATAATTCATTATTGGGGTCGTAAACAGCCTCTAATTGATCAAGATTACTGCCTGTGAATGTTGGTGATTGAGCACCCACGGTCATATCTACGACATTAGAATAGGTTCTTGAACCTACATCAACTTCAACCTTTTTTACAGGATTTACATCCTGATTAA
>MDTE01028260.1_pt1 | contig 15599 bp, 13 predicted proteins | sample 811231 | NCBI WGS metagenome assembly MDTE01 (sample SAMN05326651, study PRJNA326480) | marine metagenome | isolation source: seawater | place: Indian Ocean: Red Sea | collected 2010
CCGCCAGCGGGTGGCATTGCTGGATGGCACCAAACTCAACTGCGGTGTGACCGTATTCGTTTCAATTCGAACGAACCAGCACACGGCCGCCTGGCTTAAAAAATTTGCCAACGTCGTGACCGACTTTCCCGAGGTAGTTGAATTTTATCGTATGAGTGGCGAAATTGATTATCTTTTAAGAGTTGTCGTGCCTGATATTGCGGCTTATGACAACTTCTATCAGCGGCTCATTAAAGCCATTGATTTGACTGATGTCAGCTCCAGCTTTGCAATGGAGCAGATCAAATACACGACATCCTTGCCGCTCGAGTACGCCTAATTTAGAAAATTTCGGAATCCTTTGGTTGCAAATACCATCAGGCATCTAAGATGAGATTACCTTTCGGAACGCTAATACATGTCAGACACGAACCAGCTTCAGGAGGACTTCCCGGTTCGTTGATGTAGGATACATCACCCTCCTTGATCGCCGTAATGCAGGTTCCGCAGTTACCTGCCCGGCACCCCGAGTCGATCATCACTCCTTGCTCCTCGGCGAATTCCAGAATTGAGCCGGCAACAGGACTCCAGGCAGTTGTCTTACCGCTACGAGCAAATGTGACATTGATCTCTGCGCCAATATTCTCCGCCTCAACCGCTTGCGCCACCTCCCGCTTAGCCTTTTTCACAGATGCCGGGCCGAATGCTTCAAAATTGATGCGATCTTCTGGCACACCCCATTCCTCGAGGCCTTCCACAATCGATGTCATCATCGGCGGCGGCCCACAGAGATAAAACTCAAAATTTTTGGTTGGCAAAATTTCCTTGAATAGATCAACAGTGACACGCCCTTCATGGTGAAAAAATTCACCCACCAGATCATCAGTATGTGGTTTTGAGTAGCAAACGTGTATATGCACGTTTTCATGCTCAAGACTAAGCTTGTGCAAATGGTTCTTCATTGCATGGTCACTACTATTTGTGACCCCGTAAAAAAAATAAGTTTCGCGTTTAGAGCCGGTCTCAACAATTGCATTTAGCATGCTCAGCACCGGCGTCAGGCCAACACCGCCACCAATCAAGACAACCGGGGCGTGCTTTGTTGTATCTAGAAAGAAATGTCCTGATGGTGCCTTAACGTCAAGAATATCCCCTGCTTGCACCAGATCATGGAAGTAGTTTGATGACAGGCCTGGCGGTACATCTGGATTATCTCGGGGCGACGGCACACGCTTAATGGTAACTCGATAGTACTGTGGATGGTTTGGACTATCAGACAGTGAATAACATCTAATGAGCGGCTTTGGTTGATCTGGATGATTAATTTGGAATGTCAAAAATTGTCCGGGCTCGAATGGAGGCAATGCTTTGCGGTCATGAGGTTGAAGATAAAATGAACAAACACCTTCAGCTTCTATCTCCTTTCGCTCAACCTTAAATTTACGAAAGCCATTCCAAGATAGTTCAGAACGCTGGCGCTCAAACTGGCGACGGTCCGCAATTTGACTGATCTTTTCACGTAAACAATCTATTTCAAGTTGAGTGCTTATTTTTTCTAACGCAGTCTGCCGAAAATACATAAAACCAAGGCTTACTAGGTAAAACGTAAGCCCAGCAAAAAATGCTACCGCGAAAAAATTGACGGCTAAATTCATAAACTGGTCAGTCATTTTTCAATCCCCAGTTCTCGGGAACCTCTCAGATTAGTTTGATGGGGACATCCCATTATTTTCCAGGGGCCATTTTGGCTTCTCAAGAACCATCTCGATCTTATAGTTCGGCTCAATATGGTACTGGTGACATAACTGGCAATTTTGAGCCACACGACTACGTGCGTGGCAGCTAGTACATGTTTCCTTGGTTATGCCCAAAAAATTGCTTGCGTAAGATGATGGGTCAGAGGCTTCGTACTCTCGTAAAGATCTATCAAAGCTCCCACGGAAATCAGATTCGGCATTCATTTGATGACATGTCGCGCAGCCTGGCTTGGAGTTTTCTACCGATATGGGGCCAATTTCCTCGTCGTGAGCTTGCTTGCGCCTAGCCTCAACTAAAGGATGAGAACTATGAGAGTATCTCTGGTGTGGCCCTACCTCTTCGCGAGTTTGCTCATAGTTCCAATTGACAGCAAGAACCTCGTCAACTTGGTATACTGAGTGGCACTTAAGGCATGCGCCTGGGCCGTTCTTTGGAGACAAAAGAGACTCCCTCATAATCCGGGCGCGCTCTTTTTCTTCATCCCCGACTGCATTTGAATAGGCGTTGATGCTGAACTCAATCCAGTTGCGTAAAACCGGGTCCGCATGGCGAGTGGGCTTATATTTTAACTCAGTGAAATCACCGTACCACCCTCCATAAGATGGCTCATCGAACGGCAATTCATATTCAATGTTCGATGCCCAAGCACATGCCAACCTCTTTACAACTTCTGGATTTAAGCCAGAAAAGAGCTTCTTGCTTTGCTGGTTTCCTATACGCTCATTAGTAAATTCAGATATTTGAAAACTTCTTGAAGTAATGATGGAGCTCAAAAAATCCCTGAACAATTGATCATAGTTATCGATATCATCAGAGTTATATCCAAAGATGAAAGATGAAATTACATCTAATTCATCACCTGAAATACTCTCGTACTCGTCCTCTACTAGATTTTCCTCACTGATAACTGCCTCTATGTATTCAATCGTTGGGCCACAAGCTTCTATCAATTCATCATCTTCGGCCGTTCTCTCCAGGAGCTCGGGCAAGTTCAATACGACTAGTTCGCGTGCTGCAATCTGCTGATCGTGGCACCCCTTACATCCAATATCGTACCCCAATGGAGTTACCCTTCGATCGGCATTGGGCTCGTCGTGACAGGTGATGCAGCTCTCGGGGATTAAAGGACTGTGTTTGCTGAGTTTGGAGTCAGAAATTGACGATAAATATTTATCACTAAAAAAATGTTTCCCAATATGTGAAACGTGATCAAACTTTATGGATGGGCGAATGAAATACGGAAATCTCTCTCTAAATTGGGGATGTCCGGAGTCAAAGGCATCAAATTTATTTTCGTGGCAAATTGAGCACTGCTCATCGCTAAGAGCTGATATATCGGCGTCAGACCCTTTATGTTCTGTATGACACATGACGCAATCAGTTCTCATCACTGATTGCGTAGCAGATATTGTCTGGTTATGTGCTAGGCGGGCCGGCCCCTCAAAAATGTGACAATCTAAACATTTTGAGGTCATGTCATTGTCGACAAACGCAGAACTTAACCAGTACCAACCAGAGCTTTCATGAGGGGCATGACAAGCGGAGCAGGATTTAGAACTTGGACCGACAAAGTTTAAATGATCCCCCGTCAACGGTCCGGGATTTAAAGCGCTGAGCGCAGGAACCGAGCCATTCGGTAGCCCGTTGAATACAATGAGCAAAGCCGCAATAAGACCGAAAATGATAGCAGAATAGCGACCGCGTAGCCGTCTCAAGCTCCGGCGGGGAGTACAAGGAGACTGGCCCTCTTCCGCGCCACCACAGGTACCGTCAAAATTAGGCCCTGAGAGACAAGGCGTTCCCCAATTTGAACCGCGCCCGCAAATATACTTATTGTTGGGGCGCTCATACGCACTCGTTTGATGACTAAACTTTTTAGGGTCGATCATAATGCGTAAATGTGCACTAACAGAATATGCCACACCGAAGTGACTAGGAGTGCCACCGTCAGTGGAACATGAATAAGCAGCCAGCCCTTCATTACCCCTTGATAAACATAATGTGTGTCTAGTCCATTCTTGTATTCAGCCAGTTCAATTAATTGGTCCAAGTAAACCTTCTCATCATCACTCAAATAACGACGAACCGCTGCATCTTGTTGTCGCAACCATTGCCGCCCATGCTGACTCCCAAATACATGGTGGCTAAAAAACCGAGGACGTCGAAAATACCAAGCGAGCGTGTCCACGTAGTGTCGTCCCAACGTCTCGCTTTCAGTCTTTTCTGTACACTCCAGAACTAGATCTTCAACTTGATCTCTAAGTTCCGAAACTTCCCTTGGTATACGCTCGTAAATAACCTCCACACCGGTTTGCGTCAGGCGTTTTGGATAGGTGCGCTGGATGACGTAACCAAATACGCCTGTCAGGACCGTGGCGTATATCAACAGTGCGAGGAGTTGCTCGTATAATCCAAGAGGCCACAGATTTCCTACGTGCAGCCAATACACGGCAGTGACTAGAACGCCCCCAGCCGTATGAAACAGTAACCATGTCTCAGCCTTTCCAATAGGCAGCATGGAGAGCTTTTTCCGGATATTAAATAGGGCAAGAAAGACCATTAAACAGAGCAAACACCACCCCGTAATAACTTCGGCTGACTCGAGCGACACACTCGCGCGCCGGGCTTCATAGAATAGGAACCCAAATATGATTAATGCCGTGACCCAGACGAAGCCTGTTCGCAGTCTGGAAACCATATTCACGGCGAGTCTTCCGCGAGGGTCTCGGGTTGGAAATCAACACGGCTGAGCGCGCCGTGCGGACAAGCCCTGACACAAGCTGGACCACCGGGGTTAGTTGCACAAAGATCACACTTCGTTGCCTTTTGTATCGGCAACTGAGTGTTTGGGTTGAGGACTAGGCTCCCGTCACGGCTGCGCACATCCACCAATCGAATGTTATTGTAGGGGCACGAGTTCGCGCAGGTTCCACATCCAATGCATGTATCGTCATTAATAATAACCATTCCGCCGACTTGGGACCGATGGATCGCACCAGTGGGACAGCCAATCATGCACACCGGGTCTGCGCAGTGCATGCAAGCATTAGCGACCATCCAGTGATCAAAAGTCTTCCCGTGTCTCACAAAACGTGGGTTGCCCCCATGAGTGGATGCACAAGCACGTACGCAGTCGTCACAACGCACGCAGCGATTGAGGTCAATCAACATCGCTTGTGTACCATTGATGAATCGTTCGTCTACACTCCATTCAAGGAGGGAGTCATCAGAAACCGAACGATCATCAAGGCTCACAAATGTGGGCGGGCGACCAGAAATATTCGGGAATACGTGTTCTTCCAGGATGGGGGCTGGAACCCTTAGAACATCTACATAACCAAGGGCAGTGAGAGATGATCCAAGAGCTACATCTGTGCTGCTCTTCCACGAATCATAAAGTGCCCGTAAGCCGTAATGCTGCCCCGCACCAAGGTATGCCACTGTGCGATTACTTTTCCCGTAATTGACAGAAACCCTAGCGAATCCTGCCCGGATTAATAGCAAGCCATCTGCATACTCACCTTCACTAGCAATTGGCACCTCATGCTCGGGCCCACTCCGACCTGAACTACGCATCTTCTGGTATGAAATATGCCAGTCAAATGCTCCATAGGTCTCAAACAGCGTGGCAGACACCAACTGCTCGAGAACATCATCTTCAAGACCCGTAAATAAAGGGGTCTCCCTCAAATGAACCTTTAGTGCATTCTCACGATATCGGGTATCAATTTGGCGCCTAAACTCCTCATTGTATTTTCGGAGCTCGCGTAACCCCTGCCAACGAATTTCAAGAAGTACAGAGTCCGTCTCCGAGAATATCGTTGCGGTCCTTGGGATCCTACCGAGTGCCGCTAATTCCCCAAATACGGCACCCTCTTCAAGTATAGCTGTGCGAAATTCATCCAATACGGCCGGGATATCCTGCACGAAGACACGAGCAGCATCTGAATCTTGCCGACCTTCCCTCAGGTTTTGCGTGCCATAATTTCGAGTGTCGCGAACCTCTGGGATATGACTGTTACTAAAGAGTTGGCTTAACGCACTGAAAACACCACGCTTATTAATAGATTGCCGCCCAAGCAGGCCTTCTGGGCCCTCGTTGCCCACAAATACGCGCAACGAGCCTTCCAAGACAATAAATGCTGAATTACCGTAGTCACCCTCACGCACCACTATGTCACCGGCGTGGAAATTCACTATTCGGGTATCATTTTTTAAAATCCCCTCAAACGGCGTGTGCGCTGGGAATAGATCCCTATCCACCGTCAAAAATGCGGAAGTATTGAGAAGGCCGGACACCTCCTCATCCGTCAGATCAGGATCGAATGGAGAGTCCCAACGCTGGGGAGCAGATTCCAAAGCAACAACCATACTTCCGTCCCCGACGCCTATAAGCGCCTCTGTCTCATAAGATCTTTAATGGCAGAACACTCAAAGAATGCAATCAGAATGATACGTGGATCACCCTTTAGGTGACTATTTGTACGAACTCTTATCGGGCACCAATCCACCAACTTCACCCGTCAGATCCTTTTCGGCAATGGCATCCACTAACTTCCGCGCGTTGGCTTCATTAGGCTCAGCAACGAGAGCTGCCGCTTCCGGAACGCTCTTGACGGACGACAATGCCGCCGTGGCATCCGCGGCACGCTTGTTCTGCGCTTCCTTATATTTGGCGTCGCTCGACCTGCCCGCCGCTTCCTTGGCCGAGACAAGCTTCGCGGCCTGGCCCTCAACGAAAAGACGGGCCAGCTCTTGCGCTGTCATCTCTGCATTTTCATTCACGTTTGGCGGATAGAATCTGTGTCGAACCGTTCCCTGTGAATATTGAACAAGCTCGAATTCCGGATTGATGGGGTGACCGGCCCCCAACATCTTAGCCAGCGTGTCGCCGTCCAGATCGGGATGGTTCAGACCATGGCACGTCATACAGTTTTCCGCGATACCGTAACGGTCACTCGCCAAAATCATACCCTTGGCCTGGGAATCCGCGAGCCGCTTCGCTTTGTGCTCAGGTGTTTCAGTCTCCCGCTTAACATTGGGCCCGCCGTAATCATTGTGGATGTCGAGCCATTCGGATGCCGGCGTGTGACAGCCTTCGCAACCGGGACCCGACTTGGCCCGTGGTTTAGCAGTCGCGTTCTTCTGCACCATGGAGTAGTGGCAGAGCGTGCACGCCTCACTGCCCTTCATCCGCTTGGCACCAACTGCTTTCAGGATGCCTTTGGCTTTGTCCGATCGGTGGACCGAGCGAAACGAACTGAAGTGCTTGGTTCCCTTCCACACTTCGTGCTCCGCACCATGGCACTCGAGGCAGACCTTGTCGCCAAGAACGTATCCTTCAGCAGATGCGTTGCTACCCCAACCCAGGAGCACCGCAGCCGCCAACAAAATTATCGAAAGCGCGTGAAACCGCCAAATCACCATTCCATGTCACCTCCTACTGGGCCGGTTCTCATCGACCATGGAACCGGTTCTTTTTTGAAGGCTACGGTCTTCTCATATTCCGGTCAACAGCCGGTAAAAGACCTCTTCAACAATGGAATTCTGAAGCCGGTCTACATCACCTCATCACTGGCATGACATATTCCGCGCCCTGCCGAATTCCTGTGGGCCAGCGCGAGGTGACCGTCTTGAGTTTCGTATAAAACGTAACCCCTTCCGGGCCATGCATATGCAGGTCCCCGAATAGGGACCGTTTCCAGCCGCCAAAACTGTGGAATGCGAGCGGCACGGGTATCGGCACATTGACCCCCACCATTCCAATCTTGCAGTCATTGCTGAATGTCCGCGCCGCGTCCCCGTCCCGTGTGAATATCGCGGTGCCATTGCCGTACTCGTGCTCATTGACGATTCGCAAAGCTGAATCGAAATCGGGCATGCGCACGACCGAGAGAACAGGGCCAAATATCTCCTCCTGATAAATTCGCATCTCGGGAGTGACATTGTCGAAGATGCTCGGCCCGATGAAGTGCCCATTCTCATAGCCTTGTAACGTGAACCCCCGCCCATCGACCACGAGATCGGCACCCTCTTCGACACCTAAGTCAATGTAGCCGCGTACCTTCTCCAGATGCTGAGCCGTCACCAGGGGCCCCATCTCGGACTCGTCATCCATTCCCGGCCCGACCTTCAAGGTTTGGGCGCGGGGAGTCAGCCGCTCCATCAGAGCATCACCGGCCTCACCCACGGCAACCGCCACGGAGACCGCCATGCAGCGTTCACCGGCAGATCCGAACGCCGCACCCATGAGGGCATCGCTGGCCTGATCCATGTCCGCATCCGGCATGACGACCATGTGATTCTTTGCGCCGCCGAGCGCCTGCACACGTTTTCCGGATGCCGTACCCGTTTGATAGACGTACTCGGCGATGGGCGTCGAACCGACAAAACTCACCGCAGCGATATCGGGATGATTGAGAATCGCATCGACCGCGACCTTGTCACCGTGGACGACATTGAAAACACCCGGCGGCAGGCCCGCCTCTGCGAGCAACTCTGCCATGAGATTCGCGGCAGAGGGATCCCGCTCCGATGGCTTCAAAATGAACGTATTACCGCAAGCGATAGCGACCGGGAACATCCACATCGGCACCATGGCCGGGAAGTTAAATGGGGTGATTCCAGCACATACGCCCAACGGTTGGCGCATGGAGTACATGTCGACACCGGTTGCGACGTTGTCAGAGAAAGCGCCCTTCAACAGGTGTGGAATACCGCATGCGAACTCTACGACTTCGAGGCCTCGAGTTATAGAGCCCACCGCGTCGGAATGAACCTTTCCATGCTCCGCCGTGATGATCTCGGCCATGGCATCCATGTTCTCATCCAAGAGCGCCTTGAACTTGAACATCACGCGTGCGCGCCGCAGTGGTGAAGTCGCCGCCCAGCCTGTGAAGGCCTCACGTGCCGCGGCTACCGCAGAATTGACCTCACCTTCCGTTGCCAACGGCACACGAAGCGTCACCTCTCCGGTTGCGGGATTGTCGACGTCCGAGAACCGGTCGCTCGTACCTTTGATGAGATTGCCGCCAATGTGGTGGCGCAGTGTTTCCATATCCTGAATCCTCCCTGGGAATTCAGACGTGTGTAATGCTATGCCGCCAGCGCGTCCAGGGGTGCAACGAATTCCTCTCCGGTGTCGCGGGCGACCGCCTCGTAAGTGATACACCCCTTGAACACGTTGAGGCCGTTTAACAGGTGCGCGTCTTCCTCCATGGCACCCTTAACTCCCTTATCCGCCAATGAAACGATGAACGGTAAGGTGGCGTTGTTGAGCGCGAACGTCGAGGTCCGCGCCACGGCACCAGGCATATTCGTCACGCAGTAGTGCACCACGCCGTGCTCCACATATGTGGGTTCGGTGTGGGTCGTGGGGCGGCTTGTTTCCATGCAACCCCCCTGATCTATCGCGACATCCACAATCACGGAACCACGCTTCATGCCCCGGACCATATCTTCGGTCACGAGCTTGGGTGCGGCGGCCCCGGGTACGAGGACAGCGCCTACAACAAGATCGGCCTCTGTCACCAGCTGCTCAACGGCATCCCTGGTCGAATAGATCGTGTTCAGCGTGGGGCCGAACTGCAAGTCAAGGTCGTAGAGGCGCGACAACGAAATATCGACAACCGTCACACTGGCCTCCAGTCCCATCGCCATACGCGCCGAATTTGTGCCGACAACGCCTCCACCAAGGACGCAGACTTTACCGACCGGTACGCCCGGCACGCCGCTCAGCAGGGTACCCCGACCGCCCTGCCTCAGTTCCAGACAATGAGCGCCGGCTTGTATGGCCATGCGGCCGGCCACTTCGCTCATGGGCGCCAACAACGGCAAACCGCCACGATTATCGGTCACGGTCTCATAGGCCACCGCGATACAGCCTGTGTCCCTCAGTTTTCGCGTAAGATCCGGATCCGGCGCCAGGTGAAGGTATGTGAACAGCACCTGGCCTTCGCGTAATAGAGGCATTTCCTGAGCAAGGGGCTCCTTCACCTTCACGATGAGATCGGCAGCTGTGAACACATCCTCGGCCGTCTCTACCACCGTGGCCCCGGCAGTGCGATAATCCGAATCCTCGAGACCGATGGCGTGCCCGCAATCGCTTTGGACAACGACATCGTGGCCATGCAGCACGAGCTCTCGCACCGATGTGGGTGTCATCCCAACCCGGTATTCCTGATTCTTGATCTCTTTTGGGACTCCGATTTTCAACCTGACCTCCTCGCTGACACTGTGCGCTGCCGCACGTCACCCGTTCGCTCAAATGCCTGGCCTCAATCGAAGCCTTTGATTACGTCCTCCAAGGCACCCGCGATCTCATCGATCTGCGACTTGTCGATGATGAGCGGTGGAGACAGCAGAATGGTGTCGCCTTTTCCGCGGATGAGAACTCCTCGTTCGTAGGCCTCCAAGAACGCTCGCGTTCCCAGCGGCTCCTCACCGTTTCGGGCGGGCTCGAAATCCATGGCGCCGACGATTCCGATATTACGGATGTCGACGACTCGGGGCAGATCCTTCAAGGAGTGCAGTGCCTCTTCCCAATACGGCGCGAGTTCGGCGGCATTCTCGAAAACGCCTTCATCGCGATAGAGGTCGAAGGTGGCGATCGCAGCGGCGCAGGCCAGTGGATGGCCGGAGTAGGTATAGCCGTGACAAAACTCAATGGCATCTTCCGGTCCGGACATGAAGGTCTGATAAATTCCCTCGCGAACCACGACGGCGCCCATGGGAACGGTACCACTGGTGATTCCCTTGGCCAGCGTCATGATGTCTGGAATGACTCCGAACTTCTCAGCCGCAAACGCAGCGCCCAGACGACCAAAGCCGGTGATCACTTCGTCGAAGATGAGCAGGATACCGTACTTGTCGCAGATCTCGCGCAGCCGCTCCAGATAGCCCTTGGGCGGCGGCAGAACCCCGGCAGAGCCGGACATGGGCTCGACGATCACCGCTGCGATTGTGGAAGCGTCGTTAATTGCGACAATGCGTTCGAGCTCATCGGCAAGCTCGGCACCCCACTGCGGCTGACCCCGGGAGAAGGCATTCTTCTCGATGTTCAGTGTATGGGGCAGATGGTCAACTCCCGGAAGTAACGGACCGACCATTTTGCGATTGGCGGCAATCCCACCAACGGACAGGCCACCGAAATTCACGCCGTGGTATCCCTGTTGCCGCCCGATCAGACGTTGCCGCGATCCCTCGCCCCTTAAGCGATGGTAACCGAGCGCAATTTTCAAGGCAGTGTCGGCAGACTCTGAACCGGAATTTGTAAAGAAAACACGGTCGAGATCGGCCGGCGTCAACGCAGCGATGCGTGAAGCAACTTCGAAAGCGAAGGGCGCGCTCATGTTGAAGGCTGGCGCGTAATCGAGTTCACCGGCACGAGCACTGATGGCCTGAATGATGGGCTCGCGACAATGGCCCGCATTCACACACCACATGCCCGCGGTCCCATCAAGCAATCGCCGCCCATCGTGTGTTGTGTAGTGCATGTCCTTGGCGCCGACCAAGATGCGCGGGTCCGCCTTGAATTGGCGGTTCGGCGTCATTGGCATCCAATATGACTCGAGGTCGTTCGGCAGGCTCGTCGTGCTCAGGCTGGCATCCGCCATGGTCATTCTCCAGGATTCACATCAGGAATTTGCGCGAATCAAACGTAACCAATTCAGAATTGTATTGTAAGCGGTGCACGTACCGGATGGCGTTTTGTTGCCGACGACTTGGGTCGAGATTTCGCCCTCCCAGTTCCAGATCCGGCACCGCTGTTAGAGAACCCAGAACCGGTACCGCTGTAACTGAACAATGAGTGCCAACCGTCCACGAAAAAAAGGCCCCGCTACTGCAGGGCCTATCACCTCCAAATATGACTTAAACGAACCCGTCAGGAGTTCTAACTCTCTCGGATCCCTTGAACGACGATCCTGCTATTTCGCTGGACCTGTTGGCATCAAACCAAATTCGCCGGCTGCCCAGCTTAAAACAGCCAGTATTACTAAAGAGACAGCGATCACGATGACGGTTGTTTTCAGGGTCCCGCCAGCACTCTGCTTCCCCGAAATTTCTCCCTCCGATTGATCGCTGGTAGCAGTGTCAGTCTCATTATTCTGAACCGACATGGGTTGCTCCCTTCATTAAAAAAAGCCCCGCGGTCCCTCACGTCGGTGCCGTTGACACGAGCAGAGTGAGGTTCCGCGGGGCCGACATCACCCTAGACCTATGCTGGCGGCCAAACCAGACAAATCGCTTCATGCCCAGGACGGTCGAACAGGAGACGTTCTAGAGATCTCGGTGAAGCAATAGCGTGGAAACCCTTCGGGAAGAGCAACTGGGGTCAGACCCATAAGCCGTTCTCAGGCCCGTCTTTCCACCCAAGCAGTTATCGGCGATAGTGCGCACCCTGACACAGAAGATTTGCCATGAGCCTTGTGCACCGCACGCCGGATGAGCGGTTCGCCGACTTGGCGAGATACGCCTTCGCGCCCAATTACATTGAAGATCTTCCGGGATTTGCGGGCCTGCGTGCGCATTATCTCGACGAAGGTCCTGTCGACGCCAACGACATATTCCTCTGCCTTCACGGTGAGCCGACATGGGCTTATCTCTACCGGCGAATGATCCCGGAATTCGTGAATGCGAATGGCCGGGTGGTGGTACCCGACATGTTCGGGTTCGGACGTTCTGACAAGCCAGCCGATGAAGCCACTTACACGTTCGACTTTCACCGCCGCTATCTGCTCGAATTCATCGACCACCTCGATCTCAAGAATATCACGCTCGTTTGCCAGGATTGGGGCGGTCTCCTCGGGCTAACGTTGCCGATGGATCTTCCCGGCCGATTCATCCGCTTGATCGTTATGAACACCATGCTGGGAACCGGCGACGAACCCTTGAGCAAGGGCTTCCTGGCCTGGAGGCAATGGGTTCGGGACAATCCGGACATGGCAGTCGGCCGCCTGCTCAAACGTGCTTGTGCGCATCTAAATGACCAGGAGGCGGCGGCTTACGATGCACCATTTCCTGATTCGCGATTTCTCGCTGGGGTCCGGCGTTTCCCGGAACTTGTTCCGGACAACCCGGAAGCGGATGGCGCAGAAGTGTCACGGCGCGCCCGAGACTGGTGGCGGAATGAATGGCGTGGCCAGGCATTCATGGCTATTGGAATGGCCGATCCCGTGCTCGGTGGGCCGGTCATGCACGGCCTGCGCGAGGACATACGGGATTGCCCACCCCCGTTGGAAATGGCGGACGGTGGCCACTTCCTGCAGGAATGGGGCGTTGACGTCGCCCGCGCGGCGCTCGCGGCCTTCGCACGCGGCTGACAGCAGTAGTCATTGCGACAATCGTCACCCGTGACATCGTCCTCACCTCAACCCACCCAAAGCGGCGACCGCGTGCTGCGCGGCATCTTGTACATGCTGCTCGCGGTGACACTTTTCTCTGGCCTCAACGCTTCGGTGAAATTCCTGACGACTGACTACTCCACAGTCCAGGTGCTGTGGCTGCGGTATACGGGTCATATTGTTTACGTGTTCGTCCTGTTGGCGCCACGCGGAGCTCTGGGGGCCATTCGGTCAAACAGACCCTGTATCCAACTGTCGCGTTCCATGATGATGATTGGCGCTACGGTCTGCTACTACACGGCACTGCGTTACGTCTCGCTCCCGACGGCGGCCGCTGTCAACTTCACATCCCCGCTGATGGTCGCCCTCCTCGCCATTCCCCTGTTGGGCGAGAGCGTCGGAATGCGCCGCTGGGCCGCCATTCTCATGGGTTTTGCCGGCGGCCTGGTCATTGTCCGGCCAGGGCTCGATGTCGTTCATCCGGCGGTGCTGTTGGTTTTCGGAACCGCATTCTGTTACGGCATGTATCAGGTCCTGACGCGAAAGGTTGCGCCGTATGACTCCTCCCAAACCAGCATCATATACACAGCACTTCTCGGTTTCATTTTTACGAGCCTGCTCGTGCCTTTCGACTTCAGGCCACCCAACAACTGGATCGATGCACTTGTTTTCTTCGCGCCGGGGTTTTTCGGTGGCCTCAGCCACTTCTGCCTGGTCAAGGCTTACGAGAACGGCCCAGCATCGGCGATTTCGCCATACAACTATACGCAACTCGTGGGCTCGGTCACTCTGAGTGTCATAATCTTTGATGAGTTCCCCGACTTCTGGACCTGGGTCGGCTGCGGCATCATCATCGCGAGCGGCCTCTATCTGATGCACCGGGAAAGTATCGCCCAACGGGCGAGCGCCAATACAGGAACGGGTTCTCAGTAGGACGAAGAGAGATGAGCGTGAATATCCCCGAAGGCTACGAGGCAGAACCTGGAGACAATGCGTTCGCGGCGCTGGTGGGCCCCATCTTCCAGAAGAGAGAGGGCGACGCCATCAAATTCCTCTTTCAAGCCGAGGAAAAGCATCGCAACCCTCGCGGTGTCGTGCATGGCGGTATGCTTATGACCTTCATGGATAATCTCCTTGCCCACACAATCGTCCACGTTATCGGCGACGTTAAGAAGGCTACGATGAGCCTATCGTGTGATTTTGTGGGGCCTGCCTACCCCGGGCAGAGAATGGAAGGCTGGGGAGAGGTTACGCGCGCAACACGGAGTGTGGTTTTTGCGCAGGGCTCGATCACCGCCGACGGTGCACAGGTGGTCACGGGCTCAGGTGTTTGGAAACTCTTGGGTCGTGGCTGACGGTTAATTGCGACCCGTCAACTCCTGCAGGATCTCCGAGTGAACATTGAGGTAACCATTTGAAAGATGCCGGATACGTGGTGCCAGAATCGCGTGCAGTTTTGGCAATGCGTGGAAGGGAATTCCGGGATGAGCGTGGTGTTCCACGTGGTATGGCATATTCCAGGTGAGACGGCGGACCAGAGCATTGGTCAGTGTCGTTCGCGTGTTCTGCGTCATATCCGTGACAAAGGGGCAGCCCGTGTGCTCGGAAAGAAGATAGAGCCGGAGGAAGGGTTGCCCCACCACGATCGGAAGTACCCAAAGAAGTAGAAGTTCCTGCCACAAGTTCAGGGCCACAGCCGCCGTTACCAGGGTGCCGTAGATGGCCCAAAACGAACGCGCTTCTCGCACGACGATGGTTCGGGAACGGGATGGAACAAACGCATCTTCAACCCAGCCGAATGCGTGCCTGAGCGTCGCCGTCAGGCGGTCACGCCAATAGAAGAGGCCCGACACCCAGACAATATACTGCGGCAGTGATTGAGGTTTCGGTCTCGCCAGTTCGGGATCGCGGTCAGGATCTTGTGTCCACCGATGATGGGCGAGATGAAAACAACGGAACCATGCGGGTGGCAGAACCAGAACGAGTCCTCCCAACCAGGCGACAATCCAATTCAGTTTTCTGGAGCAAAATGCCGTGAAGTGAATGGCCTCGTGTTCGCCCGAGAACAGAAAGACGAGTACGACGGCGTGCAGGGCAATCGCAATTGGCAGCCACGCGCTGTACCCGGCAGAGAGCACCAGCCAGCCTGTGCCGCATGATGCGACCAAGTGCCCCGATATCTGTACAAGGCCAGCCACATCCGATCGCCGGCTCAGATCGCGGATGATTACAGGCGGAATGGTTGTTGAGTGAGTCATCTGCCGAGCCTATTGCGTCACAATATTACCGCCCGTCACAGAAGAGAAGGTTGCGCCACAGGAACCAAGGCCGCAATCCCATAGTTACATTCATGAACAATGTTTATTTTTCTGACAACTCTATGTACAACCTTTCAAAACTCGCTCCAGTTAAGAAAGATTGGTGAAATGTCAGACACACAACAGATCGACAATTTCACGGAAGCACGCCAACAATCTGTTCGGGCATTCAAGAAATCAGTGATACTGGATGCCGCCCAGC
>MDTE01029523.1_pt1 | contig 15597 bp, 19 predicted proteins | sample 811231 | NCBI WGS metagenome assembly MDTE01 (sample SAMN05326651, study PRJNA326480) | marine metagenome | isolation source: seawater | place: Indian Ocean: Red Sea | collected 2010
ACTCAGTTTTGACCGGTTATGATAGTGAATAATCATTCCTAATGATTTAGCAATCCTAGCAATTTTTTGTCCAATTCTACCCATTCCCAAAACTCCAAGCCTTGTTCCAGTTAATTGTTTACCAATAAGATAATCTGCAGACCATTTCCATCCACCTTCTCTGGCAGATTCAATTCCTTCTGCAGCCCTTCTACAAGCGCCTAATATTAATAAGATACCTATTTCAGCCGTTGCGTCTGATAATACTTCGGGAGTATTAGTAACAACTATGCCTCTTTTAGATGCAGCTTGTAAATCGATATTACCAAAACCAACTGCAAAATTTGAAATTATTTTAATAGAATCTGGTAACTTATCTATCATTTCTTTATCAATTTTTTCTGTAAGGGATGATAAGATTCCATCACAGCCTTCACTCATTTCTATAATTTTCGATTGTGAATATAGCTCATCATTTGGATTTAACTTTGTTTTAAAAATTTTCACTGCTTTGTCTTCACTTTCTCTTATTAGTTTCCTGGTGATTAAAATGTTTTTCATTTTACTAATTTAATTAAGGTCGAAAATTTTACCTGGATTCATTATGTTATTTCTATCAATACTTCTTTTTATTAATTTCATTACTGGAATATTGTCACCATGTTCTTTTAATAAATATGCTTTTTTATGTAATCCTATACCGTGTTCACCTGTTATAGTTCCATTTAATTCCAAAGTTTTTTTGATTAGTAAATCACTAAATTCCCTAATTTTTTCATAGGTTTCGTTTTTTTTTGGGTCATAGGGTAAAAGAACATGAAAATTACCATCACCTAAGTGACCAACCATCGGAGCTCGTAACCCGAGTTTTTTTGTGTGTTCCTCAGCAAAATTTACACATTCAGTTATTTTCGAAATCGGAAGACATACATCAGTCGAGTAAACTCTACCATTATTTATTAAAGCTTTTACTGAATAGTAAACATCCCATCTGGCTTTCCATAATTTATTTCTTTCTTCGAGGTCTTTTGCCCATTTAAATGAACTTCCATTATTATCTTTTGAAATTTCTTCAACAATTTTAATATTTTCTTTATTTGATACTTCAGATCCGTGAAATTCAAAAAATAATGTAGGAACTGGATTAATATTCTCTAATTTTGAATAATTAATACTGATTTCCATTTGATCTTTATTTAGCATCTCAATTCTTGCAATTGGCACCCCGTATTGGATTATTTGTTGAGCAGTTTGAACTGCACTCTCTAAAGATGGAAAATGACATACAGCACTCATTATACTTTCTGGAATCGGAGATAGTCTTAATTGAATTTCTGTAATTATTCCTAGGGTCCCTTCAGAGCCGATAAAAAGATTTGTTAAATTATAACCAGCAGACGTTTTTTTAGTTCTACTTCCAGTTTTTATAATATCACCGTTAGGAAGCACAACTGTAAGACCAGTTATAACTGTTTTCATAGTGCCATATTTAACAGCCATAGTCCCTGAGGCTGAAGTCGATGCCATACCACCTATTGCTGCGTTTGCACCTGGATCAATTGGAAAAAAAACTCCATCTTCCCTTAAATATTCATTGAGCTGTTCTTTGGTAACGCAAGCTTGTACTCTACAATCAAAATCTTCAACATTAACACTTAAAATTTTATTCATTTTTTCTAAGCAAATTGTAATTCCCTTTTCATTTCCAACTACGTTTCCTTCTAAGGATGTCCCTGTTCCAAATGGAACAACTGGAATTTTATGCTCATTACACAAACTTAATATTTTTGAAACTTCTTCATTAGTCTCTGGAAAAACTACTGCTTGAGATAATACTGGATCATAAGTATCCTCACCTCTAGCATAATTTGCTCGGGTAGACTCTGATTTTGAATATCTACCGTCAAGAATTTTTTTTAATTCGGTATGAACTAGATCATTCATGAAAATAATATTAATAAAAATTACTTAAAAAATATAGCTTATTTAGTTAGCATATTCTTTATATTTTCTAATGCTTGAGAAATATTATCTCTAGATGCAGCAAAGCTAAATCTAACATAATTTTGGCAAGTTTCACCAAACGCTGATCCTGGTACAATTGCTACCCCAGCTTCATGCATAGCTTTTCGAGCAAATTCTGCGCCATTCATTCCAGTTCCGATAACTTTGGGAAACGCATAAAAAGCCCCTCCAGGTAAACTACATTCAACACCTGGTAAGTCATTCAAACCTTTATGAATTAAATCTCTTCTTTGGGTAAATTTTTCCATCATTTGATCAATTGAGTCATCTGGTCCATCTAATGCGGCAATACCAGCAAATTGAGCCGCTGCGTTAACACAAGAAACGCTATTAATTAATAATTTATTTACATGTTCAACTAAATGATGAGGCCAAAAACTCCAACCCAGTCTCCATCCTGTCATTGAATAAGCTTTACTCCATCCTTCTAATACTATTAACCTTTCTCTCAACTCAGGATAATTAAAAAATGAGGGCATCTCTTTACCATCGAAAATTTGCCTACTATAAATTTCATCACTTAAAATTGTTACATGAGGATGTTTTTTTAAACCATCAGCCAAAAAATCAATATCTCTTTTATCAACAAAACTTCCTGTAGGGTTATTTGGATTAATTAATATTAACAATCGTGTCTTATCTGTAATTAAAGATAAAATTTTATCAGGATTAAATTTTAAATCTTTGTCCTCTGTTAAATCATAAGTAACAGATTTTGAGCCTGTATAATTTATCATCGACTCATAAATTGGAAAAGCTGGTGTCGGGTGTATAATCTCCGCACCTGGTTCACCAAAACATTGTATAGCATAATGCATTGTTGGCTTTCCACCAGGCATGATAATAATTCTTTCAAAATCTACATCAACGTTGTAACGTTTTTTAATCCATCTAGTTACAGCTTGTCGGCATTCAGGAATACCGTTAGACATAACATATCCATGATGTCCATCATCTAAAGCTTTCTTAGCTGCTTCAACAACATGTTTTGGAGTTTTAAAATCAGGTTGTCCTAATCCTAAGTGGATCATAGGTTTTCCTTGAGCTTCTAATTTTTTAGCCTCCGCAAGAACAGTAAATGCAGACTCGGTTCCTAATCTTTCTAAACTTTTTGCTAGTTTCATATTTTCCCCTCTATTTTCTATAGATTAATTTTGAACTATTCAACTCTTTTAAATTGCTACATCCCATTAAAACCATATTTCTATTTATCTCATCATGCATATTTTTTAGGAGATGTTCTACTCCTTGTTGGCCTCCTGCGGCCAAAGAGAACAAAAACATTTTACCAAAACTACAAGCTTTTGCACCAGCTGCGATTGCTTTTAACACGTGAGTTCCTCTTCTCACACCTCCATCTAAAATGATTTCCAACTTATCGCCTACAGCATCAGATATTGCTTTGACTTGATCAAAAGGTGATCGTGATCCATCAAGTTGTCGACCACCATGATTTGATATCATGATAGCCGTGCAGCCAATATCCACAGCTTTTTTTGCATCTTCGACTGACATAACTCCTTTAAGTGCAAAAGGTCCATTCCATTTTTTTGCACAGTACTCTGCATCTTTCCATCCCATTAATGGATCGTACTGCTCATTAATGTATTCAATTACTGACTTAGCAATATTGGTACCTTTGTCTGTTTTTTTTTTAACATTTGAAAGCTCAAATTTTTTTCCAGTTAAATAATTAAATACCCAGCTTGGTCTCTTTGCAAAACTTATTAAACTTTGTAATGTAAATCTCGGTGGAGTAGTGAAACCCGTTCTATGATCTTTTTCTCTATTACCTGCAACCAAAGTATCTACTGTCAAACACATTGCATCAAATCCTGACCTTCTTGATCTGTCAATTAAATCATCAGTTATTGATTTGTCTTTATGAACATATAATTGAAACAACTTTGGACCACTAGAAATATTTGATATTTCCTCAATAGAGTTATTGCTCATAGATGACATGCTATAAAAAATTCCAAATTTTTCTGCTGCTCTTGCTGAAGCTTTATCACCATCAGTATGATAAAGTCTTTGCATCGCAGCTGGAGAAAGAAAAATTGGCATGTCTATTTTTCTTCCAAATAAATTAGTTGATAAATCTGGTTTACCTACATTTGCTAAAACGTTTGGAATTAAATCACAATCATTGAACGAATCTGTGTTTCTTCTAAGAGTAGTTTCATCATCAGAGCCACCATCAATATAATGAAAAATAGGTGAGGGTAATTTTTTTTTTGCTAATTTTCTAAAGTCATTAAAATTGTGACAGTCTTTCAAACTCACTATCTTCTAAACCTTAAGTTACTTCTATTTAGATCACTTATTTTGGTGCATCCCATCAGTTTCATATCTCGAACTAATTCAGATTTATATTTTTCTAAAGCTCTTTCAACACCTGCCTGGCCGGCTGCTGCTAATGCGTAAAGATAAAGTCTTCCTCCTGAGCAAGCTTTTGCGCCTAATGATAAAGCTTTTAACATATGGGTGCCTCTATGGATTCCTCCTTCACAGATAACATCTAATTTATCACCAACTGCATCAACTATTTCAGCAAGTTGATCAAAAGGAGATCTGGAGCCATCAAGTTGTCTTCCTCCATGATTAGAAACCATAATGCCAGTACAACCGATATCTACAGCTTTTTTAGCATCCTCAACACTCATAATTCCTTTGAGAGCAAAATGTCCTCCCCATTGAGAACAAAGTTTTTCTGCGTCTTTCCAATTCATTGATTGATCTAGCATAGTAGAAAAATAATTTCCTATAGATGTATTCGTACTTGTCCCCTCTTTTACGTAATCTTGAAGATGAGGTAATTCAAATTTACCTTTTGTTAAATAATTTATTCCCCACATTGGTTTTGTAGCAAAACTAAACAAACTTGATAAAGTTAGTTTAGGTGGAGAAGTAAATCCAGTTCTTAAATCTCTTTCACGATTACCACCTGTTATTGTGTCTACAGTTAATGCCATAACATCAAATTTTGCTGCTTTTGCTCTTTCCAAACAAGAGTCATTTAAACCTCTATCTTTGTGGAAATAAAATTGAAACATTTTAGGTGTATCAATCATAGAAGAAATTTCTTCAACACTAACTGTAGCTAAGGCAGAGACACCAAACATTGTATTAAATTTTTGTGCTGCTTTTCCAACTGCTCTTTCACCATCATAATGAAAAAGTCTTTGAAGAGCTGTTGGAGACAAATAAAAAGGTAAGTCTAATTTTTTTCCAAAAATTGTAGTAGATAAATCAACATTCTCCACACCTCTTAACACATTTGGAACTAAATCTACATCATCAAAAGCACTTGTGTTTCTAGCATAGGTGATTTCATCATCTGCGGCTCCATCAATGTAATGAAATATAGGTGAGGGTAATTTTCTTTCAGCTAATTTTCTAAAATCACTAAAATTGTGACAATCTTTTAAATTCATTACTTTATGTTAGAAGTTTTTAATAAAATTAAACATATAACTATTTGCCCCAGGATTTTTATCTCCTAAACTGGCATTTGATACATGGTTATATGATACGCCAATGCTTGAATTTTCAGAGGTTGAATAAGAAATTTGCACTTCAGATTTAAATTCCAAAACATGTCCCAAATCTTTCCCATCGCCTTCATGATAAAAACCAGGGGCAAAACTTGGTGTAAAAGCCATTTTATCACTCATTTCCATATTCCACTCAATACCCGTATAAATATATGCTGCAGAATTTTCTGTGATAAATCCTCCTGTAATTGGAGATACATTTCCTAAAAATGTATCTCTATTTAAATTTTCATCTTGATGTTGAAAACCAAATAAATACGCACTCTGTTTATCATCACTAAAATCAAAATTTCCAGTAAAAAAATTTATTTGATGTCCATTATTATTCTCATCTGCTGTTGTTAAGTTACTTATACTGAATATAAGAATTAAAGTTATGAAAATCTTTTTTAAAAAAAACATTTTTCTCATTAATTTATTTATTAATTTTTATTAATTTTTTAAATATTATTGCACCACCTAGTAAGAAGATCAATAGAGGTAAAAGCCACAATAAATAAGTATTTTTGTTAAATTTAGGATCATATAAAATCCACTCTCCATATTTTTGAATCAAAAAATCATTAATTTCATTTTCTGTAAAACCCTCATCAATTTTGTTTCTAACTACAATTTTAAGACTATTAGCAAAATCAGAATCTGATTCGAAAACTGATTGACCTTGACAAATTAAACATCTTAAGTTTTTGGTAATTTTGTTTTGTAATTCTATTTCATCAGCTTGGGATGAATTAATATTCAACGATAGTAAAATAATTATAAACAAACTAAATTTTTTCATTTACTATACGTTCAATTTCTTCAGCTAATTCAGAATTAAGTGGACCAATGATCTTTTTTAAAATTTTATTTTCATAGACCAAAAAGGTTTCTGGTACTCCTATTGCACCCCATTCAATAGCTTTTGTTCCATCCTTATCTACTAAAATTTTTGAGTAGGGATTTCCCAATTCAATTAAAAATCTCTCTGCATTTTTATAATTATCTTTATAGTTTATACCAATAATTTCTAAACGATTATTTTTACTTAAGCTAACTAAAAATTGATGTTCATCTCTACAAGGCACACACCAAGAGGCCCAAATATTTATTAAGTAAAAATCATTATTTCTAAATATATCTTTTGAATAAATTTCCTTACTTTCAAAAAAAGTCATCATAGAAAATTCAGGTATTTTTTTTAAACTATTTTGTGGTTCATAAATATTTGATTTTTCTAAACCTTTATAAAATGTTGTAAAAACAAAAATCAAAATTAAAATTGACAAAAAAGAAAGTATTTTATTTTTCATAATATTTTTTAAATAAACTTATTACTCCTCCTAAGCTAATTAATAGTACTGACAGCCAAATCCAAATCATGAAAGGTTTAACTTGATATCTAACATTAAAATATTCTTTATTATTTACTGTATTAATGGTGATAAACTTATCAGATAAAAAAGAAGTTTTAATATCAGCTTCACTTGTAATTATATTTGGCTGATTGTAAATTCTTAATTCAGGTTCCATGTTTGACTCTTTATTATTTTCTTTAATAGAGAATTTACCTACAAAGGACACATAATTTTTTTTTTTCAAACTTTTTTAAATCTTTAAAAAAAATTTCATATCTGTCGTTATTAAACTTCTCACCAACTTTTAAATTTGTGATAACCTCACTTGAAAAAAAATTATTAAAAAGAATACTTAAAATAAATAAACTAAAGCCAAAATGCGCTATATTTTGAGAAATATTAATATTTTTTTTTAAAATAAAATCTCTTATTGTTATAAAAAAAAGGTACAGCGCACTTCCTATTAAAACTGTATTGATTAAAAAATTAATATCTAAATTTCTAATAATAAAAAAAGAAACTAATAAAGAAATAACAAATAATAAGATTAAATTTAGCTTTTTTTCAAGTCTTGTCTTAATCCATCTTAGTTGAGGTCCTATTGCCATAAAAATTAAAAAAGGGATAAGAAAAGGAATTATTAACTTGTTGTAAAATGGTGGGCCAACTGAAATATTTTCTGACGATATAACCTCCAAGAAAATTGGATATACAGTTCCAATTAAAACGACTGCTAAGAAATACATCATAAACCAATTATTAATTACTATGGCTGTTTCCTTACTAAATAAAAAAAAGGAATTAAACTTATGTTTATCTTCTTTATGAAAGATAAAGAAAATTAATAAAGAAATAAGAATTAATATAAATAAAAAAGTTAATATATATAAACCTCTCTCTGGATCATTTGCAAATGTATGAATGGAGTTTAAAATTCCAGATCTTACTAAAAAGGTTCCACACATACTTAATGCAAAAGTTGAAATAGATAAAATTATTACCCATGATTTTAGCTGATATCTTTTTTCTAATACTAAAATACAATGTAACAATGTAGTTAAAGCAAGCCATGGCATTAAAGATACATTTTCAACAGGATCCCAAAACCAAAATCCACCCCATCCTAATTCATAATAAGCCCATATAGAACCAAGTAAAATTCCTAATGTTAAAAAAACCCATGACAACAAAACCCATTTTTTTATGTGAGTTGCCCATGTGTTTGAAATATAATTCAAAGTTGTTGCAGCTAGAACGCTCGAAAAAATAATTGAGGATCCAACATAACCTAAATATAATATTGGAGGATGAATGGCTAAAGCTGGGTCTTGTAAAATTGGATTAAGACCTAATCCTTCTTTTGGTGCAGGGATTAAATAATTAAAAGGATTTGATGATTTAATTAAAAAGACAAAAAAACCTATAATAATTATTTGCTGAAATAATAAAGTTAATATTCTATATTTTTTAAGCAATCCTTCCGATTTAATTAGAAAAATAAAAATAAATAATGTTAAAACTAATAACCATAATAATAAGCTTCCTTCATGATTACCCCAGGTGCCAGTTATTTTATAAAATAAAGGTTTTGTAGTGTGAGAGTTATTAAAAACAGTTTCATTACTAAAATCAGAGTAAACAAATGAAAGTATAAGCCCTAGAAAACTTATAATAACTAAAATTAATTGAATAAAAGAAAATATTATGATTTTGAAGTCTAAAGGATATTGATTCTTAAAATTTTTAGTTGAAAAATAAAATAAAGGTAATGAAATAACTAAACCAAAAATTAAAGAATAGTAGCCTAAGGTACTGTAAATCATTTATTTTCTCCTAAAGCCTCTTTAACTTCTGGGGGCATATAATTTTCATCATGTTTAGCTAGAATCTTTGAAGCTTGAAAGAAATTCTTGTCTTTTAAAAATCCTTCAGCAACTACTCCTTTCCCTTCGGAAAAAAGATTGGGTACAACACCTGAGTAAGTCACATTAATCTCGTTTTTAAAATCAGTTATTATGAACTTTACTTCTTTTTTAGTAATTTCTAATGAGTCTTTTTTAACCATTCCACCTATTCTTATTTTTTCATTTTTATTTTCATAAATTAATTGAACATCGGTAGGAGATTTAAAATAAACTACATTTTCCTCAAGAGATTTTAAAATAAGAAAGATAGATAGAGTTAAAGTAATTAATAGTAAAATAATAAAAAAAAATCTTAACTTAACTTTTCGACCATACATGGTTCAAAAGTTAATAATTTTGGTTTGTAGATAAAATTTCTCTATTAATATTTTGTGATTTTGCAATTTCGGCTTTCTTAGGGTCTAAAGCCCCAAATTTAGAAATAAATTTATTCTTCTCTCTCACATATTGAACTCTTATGACCAAGTATAAAATTGAAAAACTAAAAAAGGTAAAAATAAATGCAGACCAAACATATGTTCCGTATCCACTCATATAAAATAAATTTGTTATCATAACCTATCTAAACCCTTATTTTTAATTTTTATCATTTCTGTATTATATTTCATCAAAAAAATTAACAATGAAAATAGTGTAAATGCCGCAGTCATAATCATTAGCGGAAACATCATTGAAGAATGTATCGAAGATTTTGATAAAATGTTAATTGAAGCAGGTTGATGAAGTGTGTTCCACCAATCAACAGAATATTTTATTATAGGTATATTTACAATTCCCAGAATAGTTATAAAAGTTGTAATTTTTAAAACCTTATCTTTATCTTCATATATTCTCCATGCAACTAAATACATTAAATAAAATAATGCTAAGATTAGCATCGAGGTTATTCTGGCATCCCAAGCCCACCAAGTGCCCCACGTTGGTCTGCCCCAAATAGAGCCTGTAACTAATGCAATAATATTTAATACCAATCCAGATGGAGCCAAACTTTTTGCAAATATAAATAAATACTTATTTCGAAAAATAAATCCACTTATAGATAGTAAAGTTATTGATGAAAAAATACCTAATGAAATCCATGCTGCTGGTACATGCACATACATTATTCGAACTGAATGGCTTTGTTTATAATCCTCTGGCGAGAAAATGAGAGCTTCAATAAGTCCAATAGATAAAACTATTACAAATAAGAACATTACATATTTTGGTGCTTTAGATGTAAATAAAAAAATTTTATTTGGTTCAAATATTTTCATCATAATTTATAGAAGGGTTGTATTACGAAAAATTTATCTGATCAAGAATGTAGAGGGAGATAATAATGGGATAAAATTTAACACTCTTGACCAGATACTGAGTAATCATACGAATTTCATATGTCTAAGTTTTGAAGCAATTGTGTTAAAAAAATGAATCTTAATTTGATGGCTTAAAATAACTAGATCCTCTTTTTCCTGAAAATATTTCTTCAATTAATGGATGTTTAATCGGTTCCTCTGAGTCATCTGTTAAAAGATTTTGTTCTGAAACATATGCCTCATACGTAATTTCATCATTTTCAGCTAACAAATGGTAAAAAGGTTGGTCTTTTCTGGGTCTTACGTTTTTAGGTATTGATTGATACCATTCCTCAGAATTATTGAATTCAAAGTCAACATCATAAATTACGCCTCTAAACTCAAAGTGTTTATGCTTTACTATATCTCCAATAGAAAATTTAGCTTTTTGTATTGCCATTAGTTTTAGTATGGGTATTTAAATATAAAAATCAATAAGAAAAATTTATAATTTCTGAATAAATATTATTTATGTTAATATTTAATAAGTGAACAAATCTTTTTTAAAGTTTCTTACCGATTTTGGACCATTAATTATTTTTTTTTACTTTTATTATGAGAGTGAAAAAAATTTAAAAGTAGCTATTCCACCTTTTATAGTTGCGACAATAATAGCATTGGTTGTAGTCTGGTTTTTAGAAAAGAAAATTCCTAAAGTCCCATTAATTAGTGGAATACTAATAACTTTATTTGGAGGATTAACGTTATATTTTGATAATCCTGTTTTTATTTTTATTAAACCCACAATTATAAATATTTTATTTGGTGTAACTCTAATATTTGGAAAATATTTTAGTGAAGAACCAATTTTAAAAAAAATAATGGGAAAATCTGTCCTATTAACAAATGAAGGGTGGGAAATTCTTAATAAAAGATGGATATATTTTTTCTTTGGATTGGCAATATTAAATGAATTGGTTTGGCGTACACAATCAGAAGAATTCTGGGTTAACTTTAAAGTTTGGGGTTTATTGCCGATTACATTTATCTTTACTGCTTTTCAAATAGGATTAATAAACAAATATAAAATAGATGAATAACAACTTAAGATTAGTAATAGATAATATTAATAAAAAAACAGAGGAAAGAAATTTTTTTGAAAAAGAGGAATTAAAAATAATTTTAAATCTTTATGCAAAAATGGTCTCTGAAGGATCTTGGAAAGATTATGGTCTAAGTATTTCAACTAAACAGGTAGGTTTTAGTGTATTCAAAAATGCAGCTGAAAATGCACTTTATAAAATATGTAAAAATTTTAAACCAAAAAATAAAAATCTAAAGTATTTAATTACTGACACTAATGGAAAGGTATTAAAAAATTCTTTCGATCTTAAATTGCTTCTGAAAAGTATTAATTGGAAAAAATTGTAGAAAAAAATTATCTTCTTTGACCAAAAAGTCTTAAAAGCATAATAAATAAATTAATGAAATCTAGGTAAAGAGTTAGTGCTCCCATAACAGCTTTTTTACCTATTAATTCTCCAGTATCACTTGCTGTGTACATATTTTTTATTTTTTGAGTATCATACGCTGTAAGACCAACAAAAATTAAAACACCTAATATAGAAATTACAAAATACATCATTGAGGATTTCATAAATATATTAACAATAGAAGCAATAATAATACCAATCAGTCCCATCATTAAAAAAGATCCCAACTTAGTTAAATCTCTTTTAGTTGTATAACCATAGATACTCATTGCACCAAATGTAGCTGAACATATGAAAAATACCCTTGTTACACTCATACCAGTGTAAACTAATAAAATTGATGATAATGATAAGCCCATTAAAGCGGCAAAAACCCAAAATGTCATTTGTGCTTTAGATGCACTCATCTTGTTTATTCCAAAGCTCATGTAAAATACTATTCCTAAGGGAGCTAACATTACTAGCCATTTTAATCCGGACATGTAAATTGCATTACCAACTTGGGTTAAGCCTACAATAGATCCTAAATCATTTGTAACGACTGACATCTTAAAAGTTATGAGTGCTATTATACCAGTCAATAGTATTCCAGTTGCCATGTAGTTATATACTTTTAACATGTAGGCTCTTAAGCCCTCATCTGTCACTGCAGCTGTTTTTTGCGCAGTTTCTTTTGCTCTGGCTAATATTCCTTTTTTATTAAATTCCATTATGAGTTAGATATATAGTCTTTTACTAATTATTCAAGATACCTTAAAAGATTAATAAAAAATAACTCAAAAACCTAAATGAATTACAAAAAATTAGGAAATACCTCACTTGATGTAAGTACAATTTGTCTCGGTACAATGACTTGGGGCGAACAAAATACTGAAGCAGAAGGTTTTGAACAAATGGATTATGCGTTAAATCAAGGAGTGAATTTTTGGGATACTGCAGAGCTATATGCAATTCCACCAAAAGAAAATACTTATGGTAAAACAGAGGAAGTAATAGGAAATTGGTTTCAAAAAACAAAAAAAAGAAATGAAGTGATCCTAGCAACAAAAATTGCTGGACCTGGTTTAGATTGGATAAGAGGTGGAGGTAATCAATATGACGAAAAAAATTTAAATGATGCTGTCAATGAAAGCTTAAAAAGATTAAAAACAGATTATATTGATCTTTATCAATTGCACTGGCCAGAAAGAAAAAGTAATTTTTTTGGAAAACTTGGATATCGACACAAAGATGATGATGATTGGAACAAATTTGAAGATATTCTTAATTCCCTGAATAAAATAATTAAAAATGGTAAAATTAGATATATAGGACTCTCAAATGAGACAGCATGGGGTCTATCAAAATTTTTAGAAATCTCAAAATTAAAAAATCTTCCTCGGGTAATGTCAGTTCAAAATCCTTATAGTTTATTAAATAGAACTTATGAGGTTGGACTCGCTGAAATCTCTATTAGAGAAGAAAGTGGACTTTTGGCATATTCTCCTTTAGCTTTTGGTTATTTGTCAGGTAAGTACAGAAATGGAAAATTACCAAAAAAATCAAGAATGAAATTATTTGGTGATCAATTTAACAGATATAAAACCGAAAATGGTCAATTAGCGATTGAAAGATATTATGAGATAGCAAATAAGTATGGATTAAATTTTGCACAAATGAGTTTAAAATTCTGTGAAGTACAACCATTTGTTACAAGTACAATAATTGGAGCTACGACAATGGATCAGTTGAAAACAGATATAGAAAGTGTAAATATAAAATTATCTGATGAAATTATTGATGAAATTAACGAAGTACAAAATATTTATCCCAACCCATGTCCATAATTAAAAAAAGTATATTAATTTATTTTGTTTTTACATTGTTCTCATTTACCCCGTCAAAGGGAGAAGATTTGAAAGAAATAGGAAAATTTAAAGATTGGCAAACAATGGTTTACATTGAAGCAAATGGTAAAATTTGTTTTGCCCAATCATCTCCTGTTTTGCAATCACCTAAGTCAAATAAAAGAGAAGCAAAATTGTTTGTAACCTTTAGACCAAATGAGAAAATTTCTGATGAAATAAGTGCTAGTCCTGGATATGAATTTAATAAAAATAATTCTGTAATAGCTCAATCTGGAAAAAATAAAATTAAGTTTGATATTATGCAACAAGGTTTTGCATGGATAGCAGATAATAAAATAGAGAGAAAAATGATAAAAATAATGAAAAAAGGTTCACGTATTATGATTACAGGATACAATCAAAAAGGTTCTCAAACAATTGATCACTACTCGCTTTTAGGTTTTACTAAAGCATACAAAACTGCAAAAACTGCATGTAGTTAATTAATGGAATTAAAGAAGAAGATTGTTTTAGCTTATTCTGGAGGTTTAGATACTTCAATAATTTTAAAATGGCTTCAGGAAAACTATAATGCAGAAGTTATTTGTTATACTGCAGATATTGGTCAGAATTTTGATAAAAAAAAAATAATCAAAAATGCAAAAAAACTTGGTGTTCAAAAAATTATAATCGAAGACTTAAAAGATGTGTTCGTTAAAGATTATGTATTCCCAATGATAAGAGGACACGCTGTTTATGAGGGTGTTTATTTACTTGGAACTTCGATCGCTAGACCACTAATTGCAAAAGATCAAATAAGAGTAGCTAAAAAATTTAAAGCTTATGCTGTTTCACATGGTGCAACAGGAAAAGGGAATGATCAAATTAGATTTGAATTAGGTTATCATTATTTTGGACCTGGCATTAAAATCATCGCTCCTTGGAGAATTTGGAAATTAAAATCAAGAACTGATCTTATAAGTTATGCAAAGAAAAGGGGGATATCTATTCCTAAAGATAAAAAAGGAGCACCTCCTTTTTCAATAGATGATAATTTGTTTCATACTTCAACTGAAGGAAAAGTTTTGGAAAATCCAAGAAAATCTGCACCAGAATTTATTTTTCAAAGAACAGTCTCTCCTGAAAAAGCACCTAATAAACCTACATTCGTAACAATTAATTTTAAGAATAGTAATCCAATTGGTCTTAATGGAAAAAAATTAGCTCCATCAAAATTATTAACAAAACTAAATTACTTAGCAGGAAAAAATGGGATTGGTAGAGTAGATTTGGTTGAAAATAGATTTATTGGAATAAAATCTAGAGGAGTATATGAAACCCCAGGTGGAACTTTATTGGTCATTGCTCATAGAGCTGTAGAGTCTGTAACATTAGATAAAGAAACTATGCATAAAAAAGATTTGATTATGCCAAGATACGCAAAACTTATTTATAATGGTTATTGGTATTCAAAAGAAAGATTTAAACTTCAAAAAATTGTAGATCTTAAAAGAGGTAAAGTTAATGGATCGGTCAAACTTAAACTTTATAAAGGCAATGTCATAATTGAGTCTAGACAAACAAATAGTTCTGCTTACTCTTTAAAAAAAGTTTCTTTTGAGGAAAATAAAACTTTTAATAAGTCAAACATAGAAAGATTTATCAATTATCACAAAAAAAAATTAAGATACTAGGGATTATGAATTTTGATGCTTCAAGGGCAAAAGCTATTGAGAAATTGGATAACTTTGTTGAGAAGAATCTCTCAGAATATTCAAAACTAAGAAATTTTGATTATGGGCCTAATAATAGATCAAACACTTCTTGTTTATCTCCATATATCTCTCATGGAGTAATTAATGAGAAGGAGGTGATAATAAAATCATTAAGTAAATATTCTTTTTCAAAAAATGAAAAATTTATTCAAGAAGTTTTATGGCGAACGTATTGGAAGGGTTGGTTAGAATTACGACCTAATGTTTGGACAGATTACTTAGTTGAGCTAAACAAAATTCGAGAAGAATATAAAGATAACCAAAATTATAAAAATGCAATAGATGGAAAAACCGATATTGAATGCTTTAATTACTGGGTAACAGAACTTAAAGAAAATAATTATTTACATAATCATACTAGGATGTGGTTTGCTAGTATTTGGATTTTTACATTAGAATTACC
>MDTE01196034.1_pt1 | contig 15596 bp, 15 predicted proteins | sample 811231 | NCBI WGS metagenome assembly MDTE01 (sample SAMN05326651, study PRJNA326480) | marine metagenome | isolation source: seawater | place: Indian Ocean: Red Sea | collected 2010
ACTGTTGCAGTTGCAGCAGTCACAATGGGTGCATGTATTATAGAGAAGCACTTTACTATAGATAAAGGACTACAGGGACCTGATCATGCTATGTCCCTTGGGCCTGACGAGCTTCGAGATTTTGTTTCTACAATCCGTGAGGCGGAAGATTCCATAGGTGATGGAGAGAAAGTCGTACATTCTGATGAGTTGGAAATTCAAAAAGTTTCGCGTCGCAGTATATTTACATCACGGTTTATTCCAGCAGGTGAGCGAATTGATATTAATAATGTGACATTTAAACGCCCTAATGTTGGTATAGACCCTAGATTGTTGACGGATGTACTAGGTAGAGTTGTTATGAAGGATCTAGATGTTGATACTCCAATAACATGGGATTTGTTGACATGATTAATGTTTTATATGTGAGTGGATCACGTGCCGATTATGGTCCTGCAAGGCGTGTGTTACAAGCAATTAATGAGCATCCTGACTTAGAGCTGAAGATATTAGTTACTGGAATGCACTTAGATCCGCTACATGGTGAAACTTTGCAGGAAATTGTTAGCGATGGTTTTAAGATAGCAGAATTGGTTAATGGTCGTGTAGAAGGAGATTCAGTGACTGAGATGGCAGCATCGCTTGGTACTTATCTTACTGGTATGAGTTATGCTATATCACGTTTGTGTCCTGACATAGTCTTGGTTTTAGGTGATCGAGGAGAACAACTTGCTGGTTGCATAGCCGGTGCTGTTCAGAATACAGTTGTAGTACATTTGTGTGGTGGTAGTATTTCAGGTTCAATTGATGATTCAATACGTCACGCAATTACTAAATTTGCTCACTATCATTTGCCTGCTTTTCAGGAGCATGCTGATCGTATCATTCAAATGGGTGAGGATCCTAAGAAAGTGCACGTAGTTGGTTTGCCCGGCAGTGATATATATTCGGATGTTGTATTGTCTCGTAAAGATATTTGCTCTAGATTTCATTTACCTTATGAATTACCCTATGTCTTAGTTCTTCAGCATTCAGTTACTCATAGTTATGCTGATGTGAGTATGCAAATCAATGAGACATTGGAGGCAGTCAGTAGAGTGAAGTATCCCGTTTTGTTGGCTAACCCAAACGATGATGCCGGTGGAAGAATCATTCTGGAAAAGATGCATGAGTTTGCTGAATGTTATGATAATTTGAGCGTTTTACCACCTTTAGGTAGTCGAGAACTTTTTGCTAGTGTGATGGCTCATAGTGGAGTATTAGTGGGAAATTCTAGTTCGGGTATAGTTGAAGCAATGAGTCTTGAGTTACCAGTTGTAAATGTTGGGGATAGGCAGCAGGGACGGGAGCATCTCGCATGTCTAATTAATGTGGGCTATGACAGAACAAGAATTTGTGATGCTATTGAGAAGGCATTGGGCGATGATACATATCGATCCAAGTTGATGGAATTTACTGCAAATATGCCTTCGTTTGATACACCCAGTGTTGTGGTTCAACATTTACTGAACGTGGATTTTGGAGTGTCAGTGCTGCCTAAGCTATTTGTGGATTTACCTACTACATGAGAACTAAATAATGCTGGTATGTTTAATTTGTATTGCATGTTTCACTATACATTCGCACAAGTAGGTACTTTTACCATAGAGGGTAAGTGTGTAAAACTATAATGAAAGTTTTGATATTAGGTGGAACAAATTTCATTGGGGTTGAGATTGTATCATTATTGTTGGATAAAGGACTCGAGGTAACTTGTTATACTCGAGGTAATAAAAAGATTAATAGAAATGCTTCTCATATCAAAGGGGATCGTAATAATCAATCATTATTGAAGAAAGCCGCAATGAATGACTATGATATTGTTATTGACAATATTGGTTTTTCAGGTGAAGACGTTAACTTGACCATTGATGTATTTAAAGGAAGACTAAAGCACTACATACTAACTTCTACTGCTGGAGTGTATTTATCTGGAAAGCAATCCCCTTTTTTTGAAGGGAATAATCCAATAGACCCAAATACATTACAAGTGCCAGATTTTGAGCACAAATCATATGTGATAGGAAAAATAGAGGCTGAATGGGCGTTATTTAACCAAAAACTAGTGCCATTTACGATTATAAGGCCACCAGTCGTTATTGGACCAAATGATCCTACCATGAGATTTGATTTTTATATAAAGAGAATTTTAGATGGTGGTCCAATACTAATTACTGATTGTGGGAAGAATAGGTTTAGTTTGGCTTATAGTAAAGACTTAGCTTTTGCGTATTATCAGGTCATTTGTCAACAGGATGTCACTTTTGGAAAGGCTTATAATATATGCAATTTGGGATCCATTGATTTATTAAACCTTCTTCGTGAAGCAGCCAATTCCATGAAAAAAAAGCTTACCACGGTAAATATTTCAAATAAACAATCTCAACTATTAGGCGCTTCATATTTCAATCCAATGGCATCAAAAAATATGTTTTTCAATAATTTTATTACTATGCCTAATAGAGCATGTGCTGAGATAAATTATAAGCCACTTCAAATTGAAGAAGCTATTAGCCAAACAGCAAAGTGGCATGCAAGTGAGCCATTTGTAGAGTCATGGCATTATACAAGTCGTGAAAAAGAGTTGCAAATTGCAAGTAAATATCAAGAGTAAATCGATTAGCACATCAAATAAGCTTAGCAAATTGAAAACATTTAATGCTGAGACTGTTCTGTGTGGAAATATTTCTAAAGTTGACTACCACAATCATACAAACTTTACAGATGGAAAAAATACTGTTGAAGAGTGTGTAATCAAAGCGATTGATAAGGGATTGACTACTATAGGATTTTCTGAACATGTTTCTAAAAACGAAGAATGGATGAAAGAATGGTTTGCGAGGTACCTTGAAGACATAGAAATGTGTAAAAAAAAATACACAGAGATTGATATATTATGTGGGATTGAGGCAAAGATCAATGATGATAACGGCAATTTAAATGTAGATGAAAAATATATAGAGACTGTTGACTATGTAATTGGTGTCCTTCACACTTATCCGAAGTTTAAATCAAACAAAGATGTCAAGTTAAAATTATTAAATAAGAAACAATTAGTCGATATTGAAGAATTGTACAATCTGTCAGTATTAAAAAATAGCAATGTAGATATTATTGGACATGTGGGAGCAATTTATAAAAGATTTTCTAGATATGGCGATTTGCCATTAAATGCGTTTGAAAATATTATTGAGATGGCTGGAAAGGTAGACATCGCTTTTGAGTTAAGTGGTAGATATCATCAAGGACTAACTTTACCGTTGCTTAATTTATGTACAAAACATAATACTAAAGTATCTTTTGGATCAGATGCACACCATTTAAAAGATATTGGCTTAATTATTGATGTATTAAAACGAGAGTTATGATAAAGAAAGAAATAAATGTGCTAATCACCGGTGTGGGCGCGCCCGGAGGTGTCTCTATACTTAAAGCGCTTACACATTCGAATCTAGATATTCGTATTGTCACAGCTGATATGAATGATAAGTCTGTGGGCTTGTTTTTTTCAAATGCTTCATATTATCTACCTAGTACAAAAGATAAATCGTATATAGAAAGATTGGTTAAAATATGTAACAAAGAAAAAATTGATATTGTATTCATTGGTTCAGAACCAGAACTTAGATTTATCCTACAACACGTCAATTCAGTTGAAGCAAAAACAGGTGCAGTTTTTGTTGTTAGCCGTTCCAGCTTGATGGAAGCTTGTTTAGACAAATGGGAAATGACTCAATTGTTAAATTATTACGGGTTCAATTGTCCTCAAACAACCCTAGCATCTGATAAAGATGGTATCAAGTCGATGGTTAGCAAATTCGGGTTCCCATTGTTTCTAAAACCAAGATTAGGTTCAGGGTCTAAATCGACATTCCTAATCAAAAATTTAGACCAACTGAAGTTTTTTGCCGAGTATGTTCCGGACGCAGTAGTTCAAGAATGGTTAGCAGAGGATGAGCAAGAGTATACGGTTGGTGTTTACGTAAGTAGTAGTGGCGACGTAGTTGGAAGTATTGTATGCAGAAGAGAGCTTGCTGCAGGTTTAACATACAGAGCTTTTTTTGATGGATACCCTGAAATTGCGCAATACTGCGAGAACGTAGCTGATGTGCTTAAACCATTAGGCCCTTTTAACTTTCAGGTTAGGATGCACAAAAAACAACCATACATTTTTGAGATGAATCCTAGATGTTCATCCACAACAGTGATGAGAGCAGTTCTAGGATTCAATGAACCAGAAATGGCCATTTTGGATTTAGTGCTAGGGCAAAAAATAGAAAAACCCAATATACAATATCGAACTGTTTTGAGGTATTGGGATGAAGCATACATCAAGGAATCAGGAAAAGATCTAACTTGTGATGATAATGGGGAGTTTATTTTACCAAACGCAATTACGTTCCCACTTTTCAATGCAGAGAAATAATACATTGGCTAACTGTGCTTAAAGGAAAAATTATTGGTGGTGATTTTGAGTTGGAATCGATACCATCAGGTTTGTCAGAGCAAGATGTGTTTCAGACATATGGTGTGTCCGGTACTTGGACGACAAGTGGCAGAGCAGCTCTTGCAGTTATTTTGCAACATTTGATCAACCACGGAGTAGACCATGTGCATCTTCCAGCATATTTGTGCGGCAGTATATTGCTGCCAATCAAGGAGTTGGGGTTAACATATTCGTTTTATAGAGTTGATCACGAATTAGCAGCTCATCCGGAATCTATAGAGGGATCAGCTGTAATTCTAATACACTATTTTGGATGGTTGAACAAATCTACGGCTCGTATCAGAGAAGAAGCAGTTCACGGATCATTTCATTTAATTGAAGATACCACTCATGCTTTTCTAAGTGATTGGCAGATTTCTTCTGCCAAATCTAATCTTGTATTTATGACTCCGCGCAAGTTTGGACCAGTACCTTTGGGGGGGTGGTGTTCGGTGGATACTGCAGTTGGAGTTCCTTCTCAAGAAACTGAAGCTATGGTATGGCGATCGATCGCATCGCGATTGGTGCGTGGTTTATTTTTGGATAAACGATTTGTCTCTAGTGATGTAGATATGGAAACATTTTATTTGCAAGCTCTTCGGGCAGTGGAATCGTTTTTGGATCATCACCCTACTGATATAGGGCTGCCACAAATTGCATTTGATATTATTGTCGGTTTGAATTGGGATGATATAGCTAAGAGACGTCGTGCAAATTGGAGGTGCTTACATGATTTGTTAGATGGCCAAGTAAATGCTATCTTAAAAACACTACCAGAAGATGTTGTTCCACTTGGATATGTGATCAATTTACAAGGACGTGACAGACTCAGAGCTAGATTAGCGTCACATCGTATATTCTGTCCGGTGCACTGGACACTTCCTAATGAAGTTGACCCGCAAATGTTTCCTGAGGCAGCGTTATTATCAAACACTTGTATGACTATTCCTATAGATCAAAGATATGACACAGATGATATGGTGCGAATAGCTGAAGTGATTAAATCAGAGCTATAGGATAGTGATAATACAAGTATTGGATGCTGTAAATGATTCAAATAAGTGGCGTCAGATCCTTGAAATGCTACCTCAGTCCATGGATGATATTTATTTCAGTCCGGATTGGTTGTCTCTTCATAGCTGGGATGATGATACTCGACCATTGATGTTCACTTGTGAACATCGAGGAAAAGTATGGGTATATCCGTTTTTATTGCGATCGATTACTCGCATCGGCCAGTTTGATTTAGAACATACATGGCATGATATTGAAAGTGCATATGGTTATGCGGGCCCTTTGTCAAATACTTCAGACACAAAGTTTCTTAATGAAGTCCATCAGATATTCGATGATTGGTGTAAAGAACAGCATGTTGTGGCCGAATTTGTGCGATTGCATCCATTGATGCAAAATGTACAATGGTTGGGTTCAAGAGTTAAAACAATGTTTGATAGAGAAACTGTTTCATTAAACTTTGATTTTATTGAACAACATAAATCGCCTTTTGATGCAAAAACTAGAAATATGATTTCACGTGCAAACAAATCAGGTGTTTATGTTCAAGAAGCAACCGACAAAAATTCATTCAATCGATTTGTGCGTATGTATAAATATGCTATGGAAAGATTGAATGCAGAACAGCACGTTTATTTTTCTGATACATATTTTGTAAATTTGTATAACTTGGTTAACAAAAATGGATGTTTGTTGCTTGTGATGCATGACAATAAATGTATATCTGCTGCCGTGTTTTTAAAAGGCTCTTATTGGATGCACTATCATTTAGCTGCATCTGATTATGACAACATGATATCTGGAGCTAACAATCAATTGCTGTTGACTGCTGCCCGGATTGGGTACAAGTTAGGACTTCGTGGATTGCATTTAGGAGGAGGAAGAACTTCTGATGTAGAAGACTCTCTTCTTCGATTTAAGAGGTCAATGTCTACAAATACTCATAAATATTTCATTGGTAAACAAATTCATATGCCCGATATTCATGAGTATTTATGTAATAGATGGCAGGAATATTATCCTTCATTAATATCGAATTATGGTAACAGACTGCTGTGTTATCGTTATGTTAAATGAGATATTATGTTTTGAGCATTTATTTCATTGCTGGATGCGTAATGTAGCTTTCGACCTATTGATTAATCGTCTATATGCAAACTGAGATCAATCAATGAAATTGTTAGTCAAATATGATTTGTCATGATAGGATACGTCGTTATTGTTAGATATTCTTACAATTGACTAACTGAAGAAAAATCAGCGTTTCCACTATATTACTTAGATCTAAATTAAGACCTAGAAAAATGACCTCTAATATTACTGATAGCAATACGACAAACGTGTCGCGAGAATTTGGTTTGGATACAATGTGTCTCGTTATAGATGGTATAGCCTGGTCAGGTAAAGGTATGATTGGCTCAATTTTGGGTAGTTTTGCAGGTGTGGAAATTATGAAGGAAGGAGCATTTACTCAATTCTTTAGTGTTTTACATAACTTAGGTAAAATAACGCGTGATGCAGCAGTTGTGCTTATGAAAACAGAAGCTGATAGCTTGCTTGTTGACAGTCTGATTGGTCGTAATACAAATTTTCGTGTAAAAGATTCGTCTAGTGTTTGGCACAATCCAAATCCATGGCGGTATTTTAGGCGAGTATTGTTGGAAGATAAGATTCCATTGCAGGACCGCATAAAGAATCATCGACCAATTTTTCAGTGGCAGACTCATGGCCAATTAGCCAACTTTGAACTTTATTATGAAGCATTTGGTGAGCGCTTGCGTATGGTCGAGATGATTAGACATCCAGTTGATCTGATTGGCAAGTGGATGCGTCGCGGTTATGGTGAGTTGTTTGGAGTGAACCCATTACATATGACTTTATGTGTTCGTTATCATGAGCACGATGTGCCTTATTTAGCTGTAGGATGGGAAGATATTTATCTGTCTACAAATCCGGCGGAAAGGGTGGTTAGAATGATTGGATCCCAGTGGGATCATAGCTACAATACATACAAATCTATTCCTAAAATGCTGAAAGAACAAATACTAATTGTTCCATTTGAAGACTTTGTACAACATCCAAAACCTTATTTGTCTTCACTGGAACAGTTTATAAAGAGTTGTAGGACCCGTCATACTAGCCGTATATTGAGACGAGCAAACTGTCCTCGCATATTGCATGGTCGTCAATCTCTGGATGCGAGGGAAAGCAGGAAGAAGTCGCTTGAACTACAACTATCTAAAGAAGCAAGGTACATTCTCAATCGTCTTATAGATGAATATGAGACAGTATCGACAAAATTCGTCCTCTAAGAACTTTTTCTTATATTATAAGAGTGTGATTTAGCAATGGCAACAAAAGCTATTATTATTGGGGCTGGTCGCGGTATTCGTATGATGCCCGAAACTGAAAGCTACCCAAAATGTATGATAGATGGATTAGGGGGCCGGCGTGTCTTGGATTGGATCTTGGATTCTTTAATAAGTGTCAAAGTTGACCATATTGCATTTGTCGGGGGATATCACATCGAGAAAGTGATTGCATCCTATCCGCAGCTACGCTATTACCATAATGATAAGTGGGATAACAACAATGTTCTCGAATCACTTTTTTATGCAGAGCCAGAGATGGACTCTGAATTTATTGTGTCCTATTCAGACATCATTTGTCGAAGCAGTGTACTGAAGCGTCTCATGGACAGTAAAGCTGATGTTGCACTTGTAGTGGATCGCAATTGGCGGCAGCGTTATGTTGGACGTACTGCTCATCCTATAACTCAGGCCGAGAAAGTTGCTGTTAGGGATGGGAAGGTGGTAGAAGCGGGAAAACACTTGTCACTCGAAAAGACGTATGGTGAGTTTGTTGGATTGGCAAAATTTAGTGAGCTTGCTGCGAATCAGATGCGAAGACATTATCTTGATGTGCGGAATTTTTACCTTGAGCGTCCTTTTCACCAAGCGCCGAATATTCGTGAAGCATATCTGACTGATATGTTTGAAGAGCTTGTCGACCTGGGAGTGCTGGTAGAGACGATTGACATCTGGGGCGAGTGGGTCGAATTAGACACGCCTCAGGATCTTGAACGGGCTAGGAGAGACAAAGTTATAGCCTAGGAAATGTTTATGAAGGAATTGTCCGGCATGTCAGTCGAATGCGCTCACTTGCGAGGATTTGGTTCTGTGAGGAATCAGATGCGATTTTCTTGTTCAATAGGGTAAAACACGCATCTTGTACCTAATTAGATTGGTGCAGTGTGTATTGTGATGGAAGTTTGACATACTACCCCCTAGTATATATAATGTTGCATCGTAGTAGTGTAGGTAGCAGCCAGATTGCATCGGAATATTTGTCTAGTCCGATATCGCGTTCTTGTTTTGTGAGTATGATATGAAAACAAAAACTTTGTTCCCTGGAACGATTTGGATTACTGGACCCTCAATGTCGGGCAAAACAACTTTGGGGCGCCATCTACAAGATGCTCTCGAAGACCGAGGAATATTCAATGTTGAGCTGCTCGATGGTCCTGATGTGCGCAAGAATCTGGAGGGTGATCATGGCTATTCGTCTACAGAGCGAAGTATTGTTGTATTTGAGATCGCTAAATTAGCCCTTGAGTGTAACAATCGCGGAAATGTTGCCATAGTATGTACAATATCACATATGAAACAAGTTCGAATGGCGGTTCGAGCCAGACTTGGCCGTTTCTTTGAAGTGTATCTAAAGTGCCCGTTAGATGTTTGTCTAAAGAGAGACTATTTGGGGAATTATCAGAAAGCATACGATGGTGATTACGAAAACTTTGTTGAAGTTACTGAACCGTATCAGGTTTCAGAGCACCCAGACCTATTATTGGATACTGCCAATAATTCTGTTGAAGAATGCACGGATATACTGCTGTCCAACACTCTCACCTTCCTCGAGTCAAGGCATTTGTCAGGGACTAAATCTAAGCTGCAACAACGACTCCGGCGCATTGAGGGGCAAGTGAGAGGCGTGCAGGAGATGCTCAATGACGGACGGGAATGCCGTGACATTGTGCAGCAACTGGTAGCAATTCGTTCGGCTGCACATAGTACTGCTTTGGCGCTTGTTGATGCCTATGCTATAGATAGTCTTCAAGAGGTCGATCCTAGCATTGCGGCAGTATGCTCAAGTACATTGAGAGACGTGCTCGATTTAACGAAGAAGCTCTAACTGGAGCGATATGTTTTGGACTCGATAATCGTTGTGCATACAGATTAACACCTTGGAATCCGGCTTATGAGAATGTTTGGTGTATATAACATCATTTAGGAACTAGAAAATCAATGAAACTACTTCAAAGGATCATTCATGAACATTAGAAAAACTTTGTTTGTATTGACTGCAACTGTTTTATTACTAGCTGGGTGTGGACCAAGGAAGTTAGATGACAGTGTTCAATCTCTACGGTTTAGCTTGATTCCTGCTGACGATGCGGATGAGATGATGCGTGCTTATGAACCGGTGAAGGAGTATCTGGAAGCAGAGCTTGGCATTCGTGTCGAACTGATTGTGACGACGGACTATACCGCTGCAATAGAAGCTATGCGCTCTGGACATACCGAAATCGGCTGGTTCGGTCCCTTCTCCTATGTGCTCGCAGCTAAGGAGGCCGGAGCTGAGGCGGTCGCTGTTGGCGTTCGGCGTGACAGCGGTCTGTCTACTTACCGGAGCGTTGTTGTTACGGGAGCTAATAGTGGCATTAGTGCACTAGAAGACCTTAAAGGGCGCACGTTTGCCTTTGTGGACCCAGCGTCTACTTCAGGTAATTTAATGCCTCGGAAGATGATGATCGAAAACGGTATTGACCCGGATGTGGACTTGAGCACTGTTATGTACTCCGGTTCTCATAATGCTGGACTTCTGGCTGTAGCCAATGGATCAGTGGATGCCTGTGCTACTAGTGATAATTCATATAATCGGATGGTTGAAGCTGGGGAGATTGATTCTAACGTAAGCGTGATAATACACGAGTCTGATCCGATCCCTGGATCACCTATTGCTGTCCGTGGAGACCTGCCTGATGATCTGAAAAAACAGATTCAGGGAGCGCTTGTTGCTATGGATGAACAGACGATCACTAAAGTCGATGGCTGGGGTAACATTGATCGATACGAAACCGTTAGTGACAACACTTACGACATTATTCGTAAGACAGCAGAGATTTTGCAAATGGATCTCTCACAGTAACTGAGAAGTATATGGAACCGATAGACTAAAGAGTGCAGTGGAAGCATAGAAATATTTGACAATGGACTCAATACATATCCGCAACTTGAGCCATCAATATGATGGTAGAGTGGATCGGGCTCTTAAAAACATCAACCTAGACATCCGAGCATCGGCAGTCACTGTCTTGCTGGGTGCTAGTGGGTCAGGAAAATCTACCTTTCTGCGCAGCATCAATCGTCTAATCGAACCGGAAGAAGGACAGATTGTAATCAACAATCAAGATATACTGCAATGCGGTACGCACGAGGTGGAGGAAATCCGCCAAAGTATCGGGATGATCTTTCAGCAATTCAATCTGGTTGAGCGCGATACTGTTCTGAAGAATGTGTTGAATGGTCGTTTGAGCTATGTACGCACTTTTCCCGGTATCTTCAACCGGTTTTCCAGTGAGGATTACGATATAGCATATGATTGTTTGCGCCGAGTGGGCCTTATTGAGTATGCTGACTATCGGGCCGGCAGTCTGAGTGGGGGTCAGAAGCAGCGTGTAGCTATTGCGCGGGCTCTGGCTCAGTGTCCCCGTATTATCTTGGCCGATGAACCAGTATCCAGTCTAGATCCGAAGCTGATGCGGGAGACTATGGATCTGCTACAAACCATCTGCCAGGAAGAAAATATCACATTGGTGGTCAGTCTACATTTCCTTGAGTTAGCCCGTTTGTATGCTACCCACATGGTTGGTATGCGGGACGGTGAGATTGTCTTTGACGATGTTCCCGATGAACTGACAGATGGAGAGTTGATCAAGATCTACGGTGAGACCCGGGACTGGCACCTCTACGGCAAACTTGGCTATTGAGGGAGCATTGATGGACGTTACTAAGCCTCTATTGCATCAATCATCGTCAGATAGTCGCCTTATGCGTCGACTTTTGACTAGTCTGGTCGTTGTCACTATTTATTGGTGGGCTATTCAGGGTACCAATACCAGCCTAACTCATATCTTGGAGGGTATTCCTTTCATGTCGGGTTATATCAAACGTATGTTCCCGCCGGATCTCAGTATTATTAATAGGCTGATGGTTGGTGCTGCGGAGACGATTCAAATCGCCATTATGGGTACAACGCTGGGTGCGCTAGTAGCCCTACCGCTGTCCTTCTTGGCCGCCCGAAACGTGATGGCGGTTCGTGTTGTTTACCAAGCTACTCGCAGCTTGTTCGATGTTTGTCGAGCGGTAAATGAGATTGTGTGGGCACTGCTTTTCGTTGCCATGGTAGGGTTGGGACCATTTCCAGGTGTCTTAGCTCTAGCGGTGCATCTGGTTGGTGCTCTTGGACGTTACTTCTCAGAGGCTATCGAGACGGCAAATCCCGAGGTGATTAAGGCAATTGTAGCGACCGGCGCTAACCGGACACTGGTTGTGGTTCACGGGATTTTGTCTGAAATAAAGCCCTTGATCATGGGATATGTCCTTTATTATTTCGAGCATAGCGTCCGTGCGGCTACAATTTTAGGTCTGGTTGGAGCTGGTGGCATAGGTTTTGAACTCATTACCAGCATCCGGCTGTTTAAGAGTCAAGAGGTTCTGACAACTCTCATAGTGATGATGCTTATGGTTGTCGCTGTTGATAGAATTAGTGCCTATGTACGCAACCGGATCGTTCAAGTGGAAGTGATTGAATGAGAGCCGTAATTGTCGCTACAGGGCAGGCTCCACGGCTTTTGCCTCTCAGTAAAGACACACCGGCCTGTATGATTGAGGTTGGTGGCACATCTATCTTGGCACGTCAGGTTGAGTGCTTACGATTAGCTGGGGTGGATGATATTATGATTGTGGTTGGTCCCCACCATGAGCAGGTAGAGGGATTGGCGAGGAGACAGCGTATTGAAGTATGTTACAACCCGTTCTACCTTTATTCCCATGTTGCCCTCTCGTTGTGGATGATCAAGCGATATTTGGTAGAACCGTTTCTATTCCTATACAGTGACATACTAGTTGGGGAAGGTGTTGTCGAGGGGTTACTTGAGCAAACAGGGGAAGTTTGTCTGGCAGTTAAGAAGGGAAGTGTGGACGAGGAAGCGGAGAAGACGGTGGTGGAAAATGGTTTGGTTTGCCAGATTGGTAAGGAGTCCGTGCATGCATACCAAGCCTATGGTGAGTTCATTGGTGTCGCTCGTTTTGGCGAGGCTAGCCTTCCCACCCTTCATGGTGCCCTCGACCGGCTGGCACGGGAGAATCTAGAAGCCAGTTTTACACACCTGACCCGAGTCCTGATTGAGCGTGCCACACAGGTCTCAGCTTACGAGATAGGGGATGTGCCATGGATTGACATTGATTTTCCAGAAGACCTGCAGATGGCAGACCATATGTTTGGACGTATTGATCATTGATGTACATCAGTTGCTAGTATCTCCCAAGTTTTATCTAAGTGTAATATAACGAGTCTAGCAAGTGCGGTTCATCATCACTTGCGATGCGTTTTGTTAGGTTTCTTGCGGGGTGTAATTACTAATATATTTAGCACCTATAATGCTCACACCATGACATGCAGATATCCATTCAACATACGACTGATATAGTTTACGTAGTTGAAATTCTGAAGACTGAGGATGAACAATTTTGGATCAATTAGCAAATTATCTAAAATGATTGAAAGAATATTTTCAAATATTTTCTTGTGCGCGGTGAACATACAGTAAATGTTTGCACAACTGTTACTAATTGACTTGGTAAACTAGGTTAGTTTTTGTGGTATGGTTTGATTACATGTTAGATAGATTACCGCAAGAAGACGTTTCTAAGATTAAAGAGTATTTTGATTTCTCGCCAGGAGAGGAAAAAGCACTCTCTCTTTGGGTGTTTGGTCGTCCAGCAGCTGGTAAAACAACTACAGCAGAGTTGTTACTGGATTTGATGCGTGGTATGGGTCATCGTGTGGAACTTGTGGATGGTGATGCAGTACGGACTCTTTTTGACGGAAATCTTGGCCACTCCACAAGGGATAGGTTGGCTGCTTTCCACAGATTAATATGGATAAATCGATTACTCCAGAAACAGGGTATTGTCACTATAACGGCAACTGTTGCAGGATCGAGATATTTTCGTAGTATAGCGCGAGCTAATCTGATCAATCCTAGGTTTATTTATCTTGATTGTCCATTTGACATAGCTGCAGAGCGTGACAAGAAAAACCTTTATAAAAGAGCAATCACAGGCGAGGTAAAGCATTTCTACGGAGTTGATCTTACGTACGAGGTACCTTTGGAGTATGAGATGCGGATAGACTCGGCTAGGTTGAATCCTGACGAAATTGTATTTGAGATCATGGATCATCTTATGAGTACCGGGATACTTGAATGAGATTTAATGCTTGCATAAACGATTATGACAAGTAGATGTTTGGGTCTGCTAAATTGCAGTACTATTTCAACAATAGCATTAGGTATATGGACGAATCCGTTATGAGAGCAGCGACTAGAGTATCTACCCCCGACTCTGGTTTTCTAGGTGCCTTACAGTATTTGAATCAAAGGTGGCAAAATGATTGGTGATCTTTCTGCATTGTGCGTGTCTGAGGATAGTACCATACGACAAGTTATCGCTTGTCTTGAAAGGAATACCGCGAAGATAGCTCTTGTAGTAAATGACGACACACAGTTGTTGAACACAGTGACTGATGGAGATGTTCGTCGTGCAATGTTGTCTGGAACAGATTTGGATGAGCCGGTCAAATTATTGCAAGAGCGTAAATTAGCTTCAAGTCGGTATAAACAGGCTGTAACTGCCCCACTTGGTACTGACACTGATGAATTATTACAACTTATGCGTGAACGAGATGTGCGTCAAGTACCGTTAGTGGATGATCAACAATGTGTTGTAGGCTTAGTCACCTTAAGAGAATTGTTGCCAAATGATACTTTGCCAATCCAAGCTGTGGTGATGGCTGGTGGTTCTGGTACCCGTCTACGTCCTTTAACTGAAAATTTACCGAAGCCGATGGTGCCAGTAGGCGGTAGACCCATGCTGGAACGCATAATAGAGCAATTGCGGGATGCAGGTGTTTCGAGAGTGATGGTTACTACACATTACAAGGGTGAACTAATAACCAATCATTTTGGTGATGGGAAGGGGTTCGGTGTGAACATTAGTTATGTGGAAGAGGATAAGCCTATGGGTACAGCTGGAGGACTTAGCCAACTAGAACCTTCTGACGAGCCTATTTTGGTCATCAATGGTGATATTCTCACTAGAGTTGATTTCAGGGCAATGTTGGATTTTCATATTGAGCATAAAGCTGAAATGAGCGTTGCTGTTAGAAGACATGAGACCCAGGTTCCATATGGAGTAATCGAAACCGAAGATGAGAGAATCACACAAGTATTAGAAAAGCCCGTTGTAAACCATTTTATTAATGCTGGTATATATTTGCTTAATCCTGCCGTATTTGAACTGATTCCAGAAAATGACTCATATGATATGCCTGAATTGATTAATAGTTTGATAAATGATGGTCGAACCGTAATCAGTTTTCCGGTTCGGGAGTATTGGCTAGATATTGGACAGCACAAAGATTATATGCGTGCTGAGGAAGATGTACGTAAGGGTAAAGCCTAACTATGACTAATAAGATACTGATTACGGGGGGTGCTGGGTACGTTGGTTCAGTAGTAGCAAGACATCTTTTGAGTTTGGGGTACCATGTTAGGGTTTTAGATTCGTTACTGCATGGGGGCAATTCGCTTCTCGGATTATACTCGGAAGATAAATTTGAATTTATTAGAGGTGATATTAGAGATAAAGAGATTGCTTCACAAGCATTGCTAGGAATTGATGGTGTTGTTCATTTAGCTGCAATTGTTGGTGATCCAGCCTGTGCCAGGCAA
>MDTE01163687.1_pt1 | contig 15592 bp, 19 predicted proteins | sample 811231 | NCBI WGS metagenome assembly MDTE01 (sample SAMN05326651, study PRJNA326480) | marine metagenome | isolation source: seawater | place: Indian Ocean: Red Sea | collected 2010
AAATCTTAGTTTGTTCTTCTTTATAGAATTCCCAACTCGAAGGTGAAGCCATTAAATCGTGAACATATCGTGAACATTTTTTTACGGGGTTTTGAAATCCATTGCTATAACTACTGGCACATGGTTCATTAGCCAAAACTTTTCTTCAGTCATATTTGTGGATTTGGAGGAAATTACGAATCGTTAACGAATCGTGAATGTAATATCATACTATTCACTTTTATACTTATTATCCTGCAGAATTCCTATTTAGGAAAGTGATGTTTGGTATGGGTTAATCGAAATTGATTTACTTAATAGAGTTACTTTTAGGATGATTCTTTAAATGTGGTCGCAAATTATCATTTAAGATTTTTTTGGATTGCAAAATCTTAAAAGCTATGGAGTCGTTTTTGGAAATTTTTGTTTTAATCAGCAAAGAAAATACGCTTTGATCATGTCTATTATCTATAAATTTCTTATGATTCTCATTTTTGGAATCATCATCTCTGCAAATCTCCTTATTCTCTAGTAAAAAATTTAACCATTCATGTGAAAAATTTTGAGATCTTATATTTTTCCTCCAAGCATGAAAAGTTGCTGCAAATTGTCCAGTTTTCAGTAATTCGGAATTTAAATCTAGATTAAAAGCGGAAATTATATCACCATTTGTCCAACTCATTTCTTTGTGTATCATTTGCCAACTAGCAATATCAAATTGATTTTCAATTATAAAATTATCTAACCACCTTATTGGTTTGCCAGTTTTCCTTAACCCTGATCTTCCGTCAACATATAACAGAATATCGTTTTCATTTATTGTGGATAAAGCCTTTTTAACTATGTAGGGTTTCCAAACCCAATATCCGTATCCTTTACTATATGATTTTGCATAGTTATTTATTTCATCTGGAAGATCTTCTGGTTTGAAAACTTTAGTTTCGCTTTTCGAATACAAATTGTTTATTGATTGAACAGTTTTCTCTGCCAAATTAATATATTCATCATTGTTACCAAAACTAATTATTTTTAATTTCATTAGCCATCACACCATGAAGACTTAGGATCACAATCCTCATATCTGAGTCTATAGAAATCAGCTTGTTCTTCCTCTTCAAACCATTCCTCAGTTTTAAGATTCTCATTAAGATACCAATACTGTTCTACCTGTATATATTTCATAGGTTCTTTAAATGAATAATGATTCATCATCTCTTGCCTTTGCTCTTAGTAAATAAGAATCAATATTATCAGGATTGATTCTCAGTGCTCTAGTGAAATCATTGATCGCTCTTTTATAGTCTTTATTCTCAACTCTCTTATGAGCTCTTTCAAAAAAATATTTTTCATCTAGTTCAGTAGATTGCATTAAAGATTTTTTGTGGAATTTAAATATGATTCAATATCAGAGCAATTCAATCAATCTTTAAAAAACTTAAGAATTCGATCTATTAAGAAAAATTAAATTTAAAGAAAAATAAATTGCAAGTGATTGTGAATTGAGCTTATTTCAGAGTCCGACTTTTTATAAGGAAGTATTTTATGGATACATTTTTATAAATTAAATCTTAATTTTGGTTGAGAATCTTATATGAAAGTTGTTTATAGATAAGTTAAATTAATGAACTTAAGTAGTTTTTGATACTAAATAAGTTTATCTGTATTTATATCAAAATTTTTGTCCTTAAAAACCTCCTAAAACATACTTTTTCTTGAAATAAATATTGACAAGACATTTATTAAAAAAACTCCTATAAAGCATTAACTTCTTTTATAAATATGTTTCTAACAAACAAAACTCGTTTAAAAATCAAGGATATTATTAAAAGGATTTCTGAAGATGAAAAGGTTACATTAGAGGAAAGGATTTATTTAGAAAAGTTAGCCAAACATAATTCAACTATATGGACATGGCTTAAGAAAGCTAACAGCTTAAGAAGATACGGAAAACAAAATTCCGATGGAATAAATGGATTAATCCAAAATCTTGGACTTGATGGTTTAGAAAACGAAAATCATTTTGATCCCAGAAATGATGATATTGCTGATTGGTTTAGTGGATCTCCTGATTGGGTAAGGAGAAGCTAACTAAAATTTATTTAAATCTACTTTCAATCTTTTAAAAGTTAAAAAATCAAAAATATTTTTTTTTAAGAATGGATTACCTTATTGCCGTTATTTAATAAAAATATTAAATTAAATCTATTATTTAAGTTTGATGACTTGGGATTTACACCAGAACAGGAATTAGCAGTAAGTAAATTCCAAAAAGCATTTGTTGATTATCAAAGTAAAGAAGCGTTAGTTAATATCTTTGTTTTTTTGATGACTGCTGCAACTCTTTTATTACCAATATTTTTAGCTTTCATAACAAGTAATATTTCAAACTTACTTTTGATGCTTATTTATCCAATTTCTACAATTTTTATGGGTCAAATAAGATATTCAAGGATGAATATTTTTTTAATAAATTTCATTGGAAATATTGGCGTAATTTACTTTATAAAGTTATTGGGTGGACCAGGATGGTACTGGTTTGTTTTCCTGGGTTTAAATTCATCGAATTATATGCTTTTGACAAAGCTCCCAATACTCAGAAAAAAAGTAAATGCCCTAGCAGAGGATCCTAATTTTTTAGCTGTTAGAGATCAAATAAATTAAACAGCTCGAGCCTATCTCTCTGAGCCATGAACCCAACCACCTGATCTACATTTACCAGAATTATTGATATCGTAGCTATCGCACCAATAGCTATTTAGAGCAAATATGACATTGCTTTTAATCCTTTTAGCACCGCCAGCAACAGGCAAATAATGTATACCTTTTTTTACATTTAATTCCTCTGAACAAAAGAAATCAGGACCACACATTGCGTATGCTATGCCCTCTTCATTTACATAAAGTATTGCTGCTGTTCCAGTGTTTCTCCAATACGGTATTCCTGGTAATCCTATATCTTTTGCTTTTTGATGGTGGCGAGCAACTCTTGTTTTATTTGATTCAAAAACATATTTCCATTCAACTTTTGGGAGATTTACAAAAAGAACCCAAAAGATAATCGGTCCATATATGGCTCCTACCCAAGCCCATATGCCATATTTTTTATTATCTTTGTTAAGTGACATTAAAAAGATGATTTTATCCATCCAATTTTAGATCGGCTGTCAATAAGTTATTTATTTAATATCATTATAAAAAAGCAAGGATAATTCTTTCTGTAAACTGACTAATATTGTCCAGTTTCACTTCTTCCTTCCGCTTTTATATATTTATTATCCTGCAAAGCTCCTATTGAGGAAAATGACATGAATTAATAAGTTTCTTCATAAAAATAATTTATTAATTTATTATTTTCTTTAGTTTAGATTCATAGTTTTTTATAAATAAATGAGAATCAAAAAGTGGATAAGAATACTTATGCTTACATAGTTTTTGTTTCAATAAAGATATTTTCCCTGGGTTTCTACCAAGCTCCAATGCCTTTTCAAAATATTGTTTTTCAGTTGAGCAAATAAGTTCGTTTAAACCTATTGAATTTAAAAGACTTGCCGAAACTCTTGAAGAAAAGCTTTTGCCAGCAAGAGTGACTAATGGCATCCCTGCCCAAAGAGCGTCAGAGGCAGTTGTATGTGCATTGTAGTTAAAAGTATCAAGAAATATATCTCCTAATGAGTGTCTAGCTAAATGCTTATCAAGGGGTATTTTTTTTGCAAAAATGAGCCTTCTGTGGTCAATTCCTCTTTTTTTTGCTTCGTTTATTAGATTTTTCTCCATTAATATGTTGGAACTTAAAAGCCACAGATGACTATTTTTTACTTCTTTTAGTAGAAGCATCCAAATATTAAATTCGCTTTCTGTGATCTTAAATGCCGCATTAAAACATGTGAATATTATTGCGTCTTCAGGGAGATCAAAATCTTTACGATTTAGCTTGATATTTGAAATAACTTTGGTGTTGTCGTTGCATTGATATGAATCTGGCATATAAATGATTTTTTCACTATAAAATTTTTCATATTCTTGAGGAATTAATGTCTTATCTGCTATTAAATAATCTATAAATTCTGCACCAATGCTTCCTGGATAACCGAGATATGAAATTTGTATATTTGAGACTCTTTTGGCAAATATAGATAATCTAGTTTCTCGGGTAAAACCTTTAAGGTCTATTGCGACATCTAACCTATCATTCCTAGCTTGTACAACAATTTCCTCATCTGTAAGCAAACTTACATCTCTGAAAATATAAACATTATTCTTTAATTTTTCAGTAACTTCATCCTGATATCTCCCATAGGAATAAATAAAGATCTCAAAAGAAGTTTTGTCATGTAATTCGAAAACTTTCTGCATGAGATGCATTGTCGCGTGATTGTAAAAGTCTGAAGAGAAATATCCAATCCTCTTTTTTTTATTTGAAAAATTCTCTAATTCTATAGTGGTTGTTTTAAATCTTTGATTCGAAGCAATTTTTGCTCTTTGAAGATGATTAATTGGATTATCTTCTATTGAAAGAAAAGCAAATGGAGAAATATTTTTAGTCAATTTTTGACTATTAATTTCTTTAAAGCATTTTTTTACTGATTTCCACTCACAAATATCAGCTGATAACTTCATTAAAGTAATTAGTGCTCCTGTATTTTTATTATCTTTTGATAGGCATTCTTGAAGATAAATTTTTGCTAAATTAAATTCTTCTAAATTTGCATAGATTGAACCTAAAGCTCTATTCGCTTCAGGATTATTTGCATTTCTTTTCAAAGATTGCTTGTAAAAATCTATCGCTAACTCCCAATCAAGAGTTTCTTCATAACAATTGGCAATATTAAAAAGAACAAGATAATCTTCAGGATTTGAATTCAAGGCTATTTTATAATATTTAATTGCTTCTTTATACTTTTTAAGACTTTGGAAGATGTAGCCTATGTTAGAAAGTATACTAATTGAAGAAGGATTATTATCTAACGCCTTTTTTAATAACTCTAAAGCAAGGTTAGTAATATTTTTGTCTATCAAAATTTTCGAATAAAAAAGTATAACTTTTTCATTATTTCTACTATCTTTAAAACTTTCAAAAACTAGTTGATTAGCAAAGTCCTCTTTCCCAAGATTTAAAATAAAATTTAAAAAATCAATTGTAATTTCTGAATAATTAATGGTCTTATCTTTAATTATTTTTTTATAAATAATAAAAGTATTGTTAATTCTTAGTTGCTTCTTATAAATTTGATAGAGATTTGCAAGAACTTCAGGATCATTATTCCCCAATTTGATAATTTTTTTAAAGGCAATTAATGCCTTATCTAATCTATTTTTTTTATACATTTTTAAACCTTCTAATTTAATATTTTCAAGCTCTTGATTGGTATATATTGGTTTCTTATTGATTCTTTTGGCTTTGTCCCCAAATCCAGATTTTTGATTAGAAACGCCCAAATTCTTTTTATATTTCGCCTCAACTACTATAGGTTGACTGAGGAATTATTTTCAAAAATTAGGTTACAACTTTATGTTTTATAAATTACTTAGATTAATTTATTAGTGCTGTTGCTGCTTTTATATCTTCTTAAGTATTTCTTATTAAACATGTAGAACTCCTAAACGCCACGCATCTTTCAATCCTTTTACACCATACATTATTAGCTTTGCATCAGCAGGGGAATGTATCTTCATGTTCAAGAAATCTTTTGCCAAGATTTGCCATCCCATTTAGTCATAAAACAAAGAGGTGTTTTATCCTCAGAGTATAGATCGACTCTCAATAATGAGAGCCAACTTTAGAAACAACATTTTTTGAAACAGGATCAGTAACTCAAAGGTCAGTAGACATACCTAAGTTTTTAGCTAGTGAATCAAATTATTTAAACTTGTTATGAATATATTTTAACGGTATAAGTAGTCTAAGGACTTTAGCCTAACAGTTTCAAGGTTAACCCCTCACTTTCTCCACAAGATTACAAAAACCTTTTGAATTAATGAGGATTACTTCTAAGACACTTAGCTTGCTACTTAATGTAGTTTTTGTGTTTTGTGTCTTTGTTATTTAAAAGCTATTCATCAAACGAGATTACTAGTTTGAGGGTTTTCTTACTTCAAACAGAACTCAATATCGGTTCGTTTTTTAGTCTGCAAAAGTGAGAATATAGTATTAATAGAAAATTTAGAATTCTTGAAATCCCATTATTAGCTTTAGGGCATACTTCTCATTAGATAGTTGATATATCGCTATTGTGGCATTTTATCTCGTTGAAAATATAAGGTATGAGAAAAGTTTGGGTAACTTCTTTAAATATAAATTTATAATTTTAAGACTTTAGTTCAAACAAGAAAGTTTTATCTCTATTAAATCTAAAAATAAGGAGTATAAGGAACCTCTGTTTTCATTGAGTCCCCATAGTAACTTTCAGCTGACTTTAATAATATCCAATAAATAAAATTTAGAAACGATTTTTCCATGAGGATATGTATCACTTATCTAATTAAAATCACAATCTCAAATAAAAACAACGTAGAAAATACTTAATAAAAGAAATTGAGATTTCCTAAGTTATTAAATGATTAAAATCTTTGGATGAAGTCCTAGGTATATATTTTCAAAATGAAATACATTCTATAGAAGTTAATTTTTATTTTGATGATTTGATGATTTCCCATGCTTCTGATGCAGTGTCTGCATATTCAAAAATATTTAAGTCTTCATCAGAAATTAATCCAAGATCAGCTAGATATTCGAAGTTGATTAATTTATCCCAATATTCTCTACCAAAAAGTATTATAGGAATTTTATTTTTTATGCCTGTTTGACGGAGTGTTAATAGTTCAAATAATTCGTCAAGTGTTCCAAAACCTCCCGGAAAGAAAACAGCTGCTATTGATCGCATAACGAAATGTATTTTTCTTAATGCAAAATAATTAAATTTAAAGCATAGACCTGGAGTTATAAAAGCATTTGGGACTTGTTCATTAGGGATACTTATATTTAAGCCTATAGATTTGCAATTTACCTCGAATGCACCTCTATTCGCAGCCTCCATAATGCCTGGACCACCACCAGTCACAATTACATGAGAATTATAGTTATTATTTTGATTTTCAATTGAAGCTAGTTTAGATAAATTTCTAGCTGATTGATAGTAGTGACTCATTAATAGTAATTTTTCTAACCTTTTTAGATTTCTTTTAAGCAAAATTGATTTTGGATCTTTTTTAATTAACTTTTTAGTGTATGCAATTTTCTCTTTAGTTTTTGATCTCTGTGTTAAATTTGCCCCTCCAAAAATTATTATGGTTGAGAGAATTTTATTTTCTTCCAGGATTAAATCTGGTTTAGTAATTTCAAGAAGCATTCTGACTCCACGCATTTCATTTCTACTCAACAAACCAATATCTTCATAAGCTAATTTATAAGTATCCGAATTAATAATTAAATTTAGATTTTTTGAATTATTAGTTTGTGGAGAAATTTCTTTTTTAATTTTTTTCATCTTTAACAAGTCTCCTCAATTTTTGTTTATGTGAATTAAAGTTCATCCTTTTAATTTGATTATTTTCATAAATCCAATAAATAGGATCACTATTTCTTGCCTTAATTAGCTTTAATTTGTTGAGCTTGTGAGGAATAAATTCCTCTATTGGATTGAATAATTTATCTCTTAAAGGTTGATTTAAAACAATGCTTCCCTCTTTTCCTGAGATTGACCTATGGTACGTTCCTATTGGAATTTCTAATGCTCCCATAGATCTATTTAGATAAATCACATGATGAGGCTCGTCCCAATTTGGATTAATTAAAATAAATTTTCGTTCACCAGTAATAACTAAATTGTGATCAATTTGATGATTGTGCACATAATATTGTTCAATCTTATATTCATCTGGGGGAGAAATGGCTTCTCCAGAATGCATAACTACATCACAACCATTAGTAGAATCTATTCCTGCATCAAAAAATGTTACTTTGGGAGTCTCTCGAAAAATATTTGTTGGGTAAAATTTTAATTCCATAATTAGACCTCTTTGCTAGGGAATTTATGACAAAAATTATTAATTATTTGCAAAAAATGATTATCAAATGATCTGTATTTGCGAAAACTAGATGATCTTTCGCAGATGGATAATCTTTAAAACCTTGCTTTAAATTTTTATCTAAAAAGAAATACTTTCTTGAAATAATCAATATCTTTTAAATCTTTGTTTAGATCATTGAATTGTGTTTGAAGGTTAATATTTTTTGCTCCTAATTAATACTGTTTTTTGAATCCATCCAATGTTTGCGAAAACCTTAATCCTAAATAAGAAATTAAGATTGCCCAAAATAGAATTTCCAAAGTTAAATTTGTCATTTGCTTTACCTCCTTTTGTGCTAATTGAGCTTTAATACGGATAAATATAAAAATCAAGCGTAAGAATACCTAAAAAAGACTAATTATTAATCACAATAAATTTTGCAATTACTATTGGTTGGATGCGCCATGCATTCTTGATCCCAATATTCTCGTTCTTCTCTTTTGGGGGATTGATAATTGAAATCATGCATTTTCCACATATCTGAAGTTGCATTTTTTAGAGCGATGAACGGAGAAGTGAGTTTCATAAAACCTCCTTTTTCTCTACTACTTTATTATCCTTCTTTTTACTTAAAATTTACAGGGTATTAATACTCGATTAGAGTTGCTTGCTGGTTGATGCGATCATATTTTTTAGCAATCATTTACTTCCTTTTTCTTTTCTAGCAGCATTACCTTTCGCTCTTAATACTAAGGTGATTGTTAATGCAGTACTAAGAATTACAGCGTCAATTAACAGATGAGGTGAAATATTCATTAGATGATCAAAGTAATAAGATGTGAAATAATTCCTACTGATATAAATCTTTTATTCATAAAAAATGGGAGTAATTAATCTAATTTTATACTGATTGTCAATCTGAAAAATTCTATAGAGTAAAAGGGACTTAAAAAGTCCCTCTTGGTGAAACTCTTCCAAAGAAACACCTTCAAAATCTTACTCTAGAAGAGAAAACCTAAGCAATTTAATAAAATAAATATTAAAAAATTTAACGCAAAGATCAATTTTTTTCTTATACAATCAATCAGTCAAATAATTTGTGCTTAGCAATTTTTCTTAGTTATAAATACATAGCGTTCTCCTAAAATCTTTATGCTAATTTTTTATATTCGGAAATTTTTTTTATTTACTCTATCTTTTTCTATCTTTTTTGGAGCTTAAACAATATTTGGCCACAAAAAAATGAGGTTTATACTTAAAATAAAATTTTATAATTATTATTGTGCAGATAGGAGATAAAATTCCAGAATTTTCTTTACTGGATCAAAATGGAATTATAAGAACAAATAAAGGCTTAAAAAATCCTTTGGTTTTATTTTTTTATCCAAAAGATGACACACCTGGATGCACCATAGAAGTCTGCGGATTTAGAGATAAGTATGACTTATTTAAGGTACTAGGTGCGCAAGTTTGGGGAGTAAGTAATGGAAGTACTTCAAGTCATTTAGCTTTTGCCAATAAAAATAAGTTACAGTATCCATTACTTTGTGATACGAATGACTCTTTAAGGAAAACTTTTAAAGTACCTAAAGTATTAGGTTTTATGGATGGAAGAGTAACTTATGTTATAGATCGAAAAGGAACAGTAAGGCACGTTTTTAGAGATTTATTAAATGGTCCTGAACACATTAAAGAGGCTATTAGAGTTCTTAAGGAAATTCAAAACCAATAAATTATTATTCAAATAATTATAGATTTATAATTTTTGATTTACTATATTATCAACTTTAGTTTAATTTATGAAGAAAATCGGAATGCAGGCTGTTGATCTTGCTATTCAAAATGGAGTTGACCTAGATGGTAGTCCAATTCCTCAAAAAATGCTAGATCTGTACAACAGAATTATGGATGAGGAGAATAAAAGAAAAAGGAGTGGAGTTAAAAAATCAATGAGAAATAGATGCGTTAAGACTGGTTCTAAGCATTTTGATAAAGAGACATTGAATCAATTATTAATTGACTCTGGATGGGAAGGCCTTAAAGAAAAAGAAATTATATTTTTTTATAACTAAAAAACAAAATAAATTTCGGAATTAATTTTTAAATATAATTATGGTAAATTTTTTCTTAAAGTTGATAAATTGAGAACAAAATGAATATATTCTTAGTGATTTTTAATTAAATAAACAATTCTTTTTTATAAGGACACTATTTTACCTTTTTAAGATTTTGTTTTATTATTTGCTTTTTTGAAAGCCAAGTTAGCTTCTATAACGGTAACTATTGAGATGAAAAAAAGACCAGAGATACCAATTATTTGTTGAACTTGAGAAGGTTCAGAGTCTCCCTGTAAAAAAAAACCTAAAGCTAACCATACAGTACTAGCAGCTATAGTTAAAAAATAGGGTTTCCATCTTCTTTGGTATAAGTAACCCGATCCTATGCCAGGAAGAAAATTTAAAAAAGAAGCTACCCAGCCTCTTGAGGATGCGAGTATATCGTTTCTTGAGGGATAAGACATTTATATTATGTATTTATTAGATGAGCATTTATGTAAGCAAAAGATATTGCTGCACAAATTACCCAACTAAATGGTAAGAACATTCTTATCTTTTCTTTTTTATCTTTCATTATTTAATTATGGAAAATATTTTTAAAATCTGTGGACAATGATATCTTAAAACAAGAAAAATTAAAAAGACGGTTAAAAACCGTCTTTGAAAAAATTAATTTTCCAAAAATTAATTATCTATTTTTTTGAAGCTGAGAGTAATTTAAGTTCTTTCTTTACTTCTTTTTCTCTATCTTCAAGATGCTTTATTTGAGCTTTAAAAGCATCTTCTAGTTTTACTTTTTGTTTTGTAATCTCATCAAGCTCTCCTTGATGTTGGTTTTTCTTTAGCTCCTTCATTTCACTATCTGAAATAACATATACTGAGCGATATGAAGGTGTTTCAAAAAGAAGATCAAACATTGAATACATTAGTGAACCTTGAATTAGTACATATCCACTATCTGATAATTCTTTCGAATATGAAATGATTAATACCGAAGATTTTGATACGGCAAATACACCGAATTTCGGTTTACCAAACATAACCGAACAGTATTATCCGATCAAAATTTAATGTATGGTCTAATGTATTAGAGAGACAATTTTAAAATCTAAAATAAGAAGAACTAAAAATGGATTTAAAAATTACTAAAACATTAGTAATTCCCTCCAATGAAATTAAGTGGCGATTTTCCAGATCCTCAGGTCCTGGAGGCCAAAATATAAATAAAATTGAAAGTAGAGTAGAGATTATTTTTAGCTTGGAAGATTCAAAAGTTTTAAATGATTATCAGAAATCAATTCTTAAGATAAACTTGAGAAATAAATTAGTGAATAATAGCTTACGTTTAGTGGTTCAGGAACACAGAAATCAATTTTTAAATAGGCAGCTAGCCTTAATGAGATTAAGTGAAATCATAAAAAATCAGTTAAATAAACCATTTAAATTAAGAAAATCTACTAAACCTTCTAAAGCATCACAAAATAAAAGGATTGAGTTTAAGAAGAAACGTGGTGAATTGAAAAAAAGTAGACAAAAAGAAAAAAACTATCAAATATAAGAAAAATAAATAAATATTTTCCGAGTAATTTTTAAAGGAAAGTAGGAAAATATAAATCCAAAGTGGAAACAAAATTTTTTAAAATTTTAATTTGAGATATAAGTATTTTTAATTAAAAACCTTTATAAATCTTTTACTTAAAATTTTCAATTTTATTATTTATTTTTTGTATATATAAAAAACAAAAAATTATCATCAAAGATATTCCCACTAACCCACCAAGAGGATTTTTATTAAAAATTCCAGGGCCCACCAACCATTTTGGGGCATCTTTTGAGATCTCTAATAAACCATTATTTACCATAAACCATAATCCCACAAGACCTCCATGTAATCCAATACAACCCCATAAAGAATTTTTATCTTTGAATCTTATTAGCGATAACAAAATACCAAGTAAAAATAATCCAGTAAGTATGCTTATCATTTCCCAAAATGGCAAATCAAATCCGATATGGAGGATACTAAAAATTGAAGCTTGGATCAGTATTGCTTTTTTTAATCCAAATTGGTTTTTAAATTCCTCTAGAAGCCAACCTCTAAAAATAAGTTCTTCTGCGAATCCAACTCCTATTATAAGAAATATCGCATTTATTAATATTTCTGGAGAAATTTCCCCTAACCAATAGCCTGTTTTTGTATTAATTATTAGAACTAAAATTATTGATATTAAGATAGTTGATAACAAAAAACCTCTTAGGAAATAGAAAAATAATTTTCTTTTTCTATCAATTATGTTAATTCCAAGCAATTCCCAGCTATTATTCAATCCCCATCGTAGTTCAAACCATTTTGGTAGTGAAAAAACGAATATTAAGAAAGTGAACACTGTTCCTATTAAAGAAAGACTTTCTTTATGAACACCAAATAAAAGAATTGGTGTTGCTAAGACCCAGCCCAATATATATAAAAAAGGTATAAATATAATTGTGGATAATAATTTTGGACTTAATAAAAATAATCTTATGTATACTTTTAATACCCATTTAAAAAAAATATTCATATTGATCGACTTACATCTATATGTAATTTTAAATAATGGAAATAACAATTTTAAAAATTAGCATTATTAAATAACATTTTCCGATATTTAATCTATTATGGTTTCACTAGGTAGAAGTATGCGTTTCTGTTTAGTTGAGAAATTAGAAGGAACTAAAAATTCTTTTTTTGAATTTGATAAAAAAGATGCCCACCATGAGAAAGTGCTATTACTAAGTATTGCAAATTTTGAGGATCTTATTAAATTAAAATCATTTTTAATAGAATCTGATTTCATAATCGAAATTTGTAAATCACTAAAATGGTGTTTAAGTTCTTTTAAAATGGCATTTCCATATCTTTGATCTTCACAAATTACTATAAAAGTTTTAAGGCCTTTTGAAAGAGCATATTCTACAGAGTGTTTGTAATAATCAAGTTTGCATATATTTAAGTTCTTAATCGAAAGAAAGTCTCCACCCCTAATATGAATCACTACATTTTGATTACAATGCTTTAACATTTCTTTCTTTAATTTAAATGGATTTAATTTTAATATGCTGAATAATGAATGAAGGTCTCTATAGCTCCAATTATGATTGAAATAACCGTCTAAAAATAATAATCTTTGACTCGATATGAAAGAGTGTTTATAATCAAAGTTCCTGTCATTTATTCCAACTAAAGGCAAATAACTCCCAAATCTTAATCCTGCTGAACTTCTAGCAAATAACTTAATTAATAAGTTTAGTTTTCTAGAATTATCAAAATATAGCCAATCAGGTATTTCAAAAATAGATCTTAAACAATTTACTCTTTTTGGGATGTGAATATCTCCTAAAAAAGAAATTATTACTTTTTCTTTATCGCGTCTATATTTGAGTAATGCTGCAGTCTGAAATAGTTGATTACCCAAACCACCTACCATTCTAGAAAAAAGCATTTTTCAAAACCGAATAAATTTAATTAAGAAAAAAAATCTTTAGATCCTTTATCTATAAGGAAATTATATAATCTTATTTCATCAGCAAAAACATACATTGAAAAAAGAGCTTTATTATAAAGAAAATCAGCAATTTCTTTTTAATATAATTGTCCCAGTTTTTAATGCCGAAAAATATTTAGAGAAGTGTATTAATTCAATTATTAAGCAATCATATAAAAATTTTCAAGTAAAAATAGTAGATGATTGTTCTACTGATTCCTCTTATGAACTAGCCTGTGCAAAGTGCGCAAATTTTAAAAATTTTGATATTTATAAGAATTCAAGGAGATTAGGAGCATTAAATAATATTTCTAATTTGCTTGGTTTAGGTGTTGAAAATCCCTCTAAGACAATTGATTTACTGCTTGATGGAGATGACTATCTATATAGCGGAGATGTTCTTAATATTATTTATGAAAATTATTTAAAAAAAAATTGCTTAATTACTTATGGTTCACATCTATCATCAAAAGGTGTTCAAGGAAAAAAATATCCTTGGTTAATAAGAAAGTTTAATTTATATAGAAAATACTTTTGGTATGCATCTCATCTAAGAACATTTAGGCATGATCTATGGTTATCAGTTAATCCAAATGATTTATTAAATAAAAATGGGCAATATTTTTCAGTTGCATGGGATTTAGCAATAATGTTCCCCATGTTAGAGATGGCAGGAAATCGCCAAGTATTCTTAAAGGATCTCTTATATGTATATAATGATCAAAATCCCATAAGTGACCATAAAATTAGAAGAAGAGAGCAAATACTAGCTGCAAAAGAAATAAGAAGAAAAAAGAGATATAGGGAGAAAAATTTTATATAAGAATTTTAAATTTTTAAAATTTGCCTTTAAAATATTTAAGATTTTTATTAAGAATACCATCTCAATAAATTTAATCTTTTGTTGTTAGATGTAATAAAACCCTAAAAAATTTTTTGGAACTTTATCTTTTTTAATCACTTGGCTAAAGTAAATCGGAACCCTCTTAATATTTTTTTATACCTTTCTTTTTTTTAAAATTTTTTTAATATCGTAATATTTTAAATTCTACTTATTGCAAATGCTAAAAAGTGATGTTTATTAAATTTGTGTATTTCTTAAAAATTTATGGTTATTAATCTTTCAACTTTAATTTTTACATTATTATCTCCTTTGCTTATTTTTGCAGTAATAGTATCTGTTTACTTATTTCATTAAGAAATTATTTGTTAAAAAATTTAAATAATTTAAGGTCTTATTATACCTGCTTTTTCCAATGCAAATGATAAAACTGCAATTATTGCCATGAGTGTTAGGATTTTGTTTTTTTTGATGAAGTCCATGTTAACTATTAATAATCTATTTAATAAATTCCAATTAATATAATAAATAATTAAAAATATTATAACAATTCTGTTGAAACCTATATTTTTAGGAGATTTAATACCCTCTATATCTTCTATAACCGCTCATTTAAAAATATGATAAAGGTATCAAGGAAAGAAAATTTTATGAAGATTCTCTTGGCGGAGATTTTAATTACCCTGATTGGTAAATATGATTACTAAAAAATTACTTTTTCTTTAAATGATTGGATTAGAGACTAGCGAAAGTAGATTTATAACAGTCCATCTATTGATGAGTTTATAAATTTTGTCAAATGGAAACTGAAAGATTATAAATTTACTGATAGTGATAAAAAGAATATAATATTTCTTGCTTTATTAATCTAAATGAAGAAATTTATAGGCTGTAATCTTTAAATTTATATATAAAAAAAACAAAGGATCATTTAAATTCTCTTTCAGATTGAGAAAAAAGTAAATCAGCATATTTACGGATTTACTGAAAATATAAAAAGTAGTAAATTATAAATGTTGAGTTCGGAGGCAATCTTAATGATTGATAGACCGCCTGAAATTTAGCAAATTCCAAAATATAGGAAGTGTATTCCTGAGAATGGGATTATTCGAAAATTCAAGTTCAATCAATTAGTCTGATAAGACTTCGCTTTATAATTACTAGCGACAACAGGGACTGAAATT
>MDTE01047343.1_pt1 | contig 15591 bp, 33 predicted proteins | sample 811231 | NCBI WGS metagenome assembly MDTE01 (sample SAMN05326651, study PRJNA326480) | marine metagenome | isolation source: seawater | place: Indian Ocean: Red Sea | collected 2010
TAGGTTTTATGTCTTACACCCCGAGCATGCTTTTAGCGACCTTAAACCCTTGTTTTATAAGGTTTCGTGTCGCTCCGTCTTCTTTGGCTTCGGGGAACTGTATCTTAGTTCCATCAAAGCTCTTAACTTAAACCTAGATTTTCTTTTATCCATAATGAAATATCCACTATATCCTTTGAATTTGTTGACTTTTGTACCATTTCTTCCCAATCATAGAAGTCTTGTGCATCAACTTTGAACTTATAACGACCAACTGCAATAGATACTTCAGTTTCATCAACTCCATCTCCATCATTGACGCTTTCGACATCAAACCCCGTGTCCATATCGCCTAAAATTGTTTCAACATCATCTAAGTCGTAACCCGTTCCATCTAAATTTCCTGTTTCTTCAATGATTTCGGTTAGACTTTCCATCAAATCCATAGGTTTCCACCCACCAAGCTCTGTTAATCGGTTATCTGCTATCAAATATGCTTGACTTTCGGCTATATTATCAATAGAAACCCCATAAATGACAGGAACAAACCAATATTCAATGCTTTCATCTCCCGTATCTAGCTCAACTTCAATTCTATCGGGGGCTTTTTCCCCATTATCTCTCATCATCTGCAATGTTTTTAGTCTTCCGTGTCCTGCTAGTAACTTACCCGTGCTTTCGTTGATAATAATAGGATTAGTAAACCCAAATCTCTGCATAGATTGATAAATAACCCCTAAATCGTGGTCTTTTGGATTGTCGTCAGCTTGAACTATATCATCTAAGTTTTCATACTTTATGCTTATTGTCATAATACTCCCTCAATAAAGGCAAATCGTTATACCCAACAGGTAATAACTCATTCAGTATATATTCTATAGGATTTTTTTCATTCTCAATGCTTTTTATCTTCTTAAATCGTTCATTTAGGTAATCTTTTAATACTGCCAACTGTTCCGAAGTGACATAATCATATCTTTGTTTAACTAACCTATCTTTTCTTATTTTATATTTATATAACATCTCAGAAACTCCTCTGATTGCTATTTCACTAACCATATCACTAGGCATACCATTACTATCATCAAAGTATCCTATTTCTGATAGCAACTTTCTATCATAATCACTTAAATCTTCGGGATAATGTATCTGCTCATATACCAACACATTTTTGAAGTTGTGCATTAGTGAATTTTCTTTCATAGTAGAGTATTCTTTAACGAGAAAATCTACATCTTGCATATAGTCTTCTAATTTAGTGTATTTACCACAATTTTCTATGTTGTAACACTCTTTAGGATTATCTATATCCCAAGTAAATACACTTCTTTGTTCATTCAAAAATTTATGTTCGGACATAGGTCTTATATCCTCTTGATAACACCAATTTCTGTAAATATCCCAAGTTGATATAGTTTCAATTAAATCGGTGTTTTGTATGTCATCTGCCTTTGTTTTAACTCTCAATACTAAATCACTTGGATAAAACCAACCCACATCTAAACCACCTTGATAACTTTCATAATAAGAAACTCTTAAATGCCACCTCGTAGGATAACTGTCATGTTTTGGTTTTTCGTTCATAACCCAATTAGCACATTCCATAGTTGGAATTGAATAACCATTTCTCCCTATATTTTGGGATGATGTATGTGGGAAGTTGCCGTCCCAACCATAAAAGATACTGCCATCAGATTTTTTTATTTTATTATTTTCATTTGTATATGTTTTGAACATTTTTGTAACTTCTTTGTGATAAGGTGTGTGTTTATGACAATCACACCATGCTATATTATCCGGATATACTAATGACGGTTTTTTTGTCCAATCATCTCCGTTTTCCATTGATGGATTAAACAATCCAGTATGGTCTGTATAAGGCAACCTACCAACTATACCCTCTCCGAATGAGAGGTTGGTAATAGGCACAACATCAAATTCGATATTATGCTCGTGTATTTTATCGGAATAAAATTTTTCATCCCCACTAAATACATCAACAACCTCTCTAAATCGTTTCATTTAGCAGTCCTCACAACTACAACAATGTTCATCATCATACTTTTCCTCAATGTCCCATGTACCGAGAATTAAGTCATGCCTTACGCAATTAATCTGAAGTTTGTTGTCGAAATTAATTCCTGCCTCCATATGAACATACTCTTGTGGAGATTTATCTTCGGGCAACTCTTCCATACACATTTGACAGTGCATAAACATTTTAATAGCTACCGAAGACTCATTGTTCACAAAGTCTGCGTCCATATTGTCATAATCATCTATTCCTTTAGACATTATTTACTCTCCTTAATTTCCAAATATTTAATTTGGTCTTTAGCAGATTCTATTATGTCTTCTAGTTCTTCCGAAGAAGTAATATCATCAATTGTGATAATTGGTCTTCCCTCTTTCTTTATTTCTGTCAATGTATCGTATTGTTCATCATATATAAAATTTTCATTCATATATGGACTATCTAAGCTATACAATTTACCATTGTCATCTTCTACGATTATGTCGTATATTTTCATTATCTATTCCCCACTTTCATTTTCTAATAATTCATAGTCTTTCAAGACTAAGCCATTTTCTAACTTACCAATGGTCTTAGGTTTACGATAAACACTCTTAGTGTATTTACCGAACAATTTTCCTTTACCATTAATACCATAATGAGCCCAATGTCCTCTCCTAGTATGTTGTGCTATCTCTTTGATTAGAGGTGTTCTCTCTTCCCCTGTATCATCAACAACTTTTATACTTGGTCTTACCTGTAAGGTTTTATAAGTAATAGTCCTATCACTACTATTTTTCTTATTATATTTCTTTAACCTTTTTCTAACACTAGGTGTTAAAGGTAAGTCTGCTACTTCTAATAGGTCATTGTCGCTATTCCACCATTGGAATACTTTATGTATTGCAGTAAGTAGAAAACTATCAGAATGAGTTAAACCCGCACCGGATATACCTGTATCAATACTTTCTATCAATTCTGCGTATCTCTCCTCTGATACATTACTAAATGGATTTTCGTCATATTCCTCAAAAGTAGAGGACTTAAACCCGTCATACCTAGAACTTAATGTAGGTTGTCCGTTGTTATCGAGAAAACCAACAATTGAACTTTCATAGAATAATTCGTCATCAACATAATTTAATATGTCAACTACTTGAATAAACATAAAATCTCCATTATCAGTTAAACCTCTAACTTCATTAATAGGGTCAATAAAATATTCATTGCCCTCTTTATGTTCTGCCTCCGGAATTTCACTATGATTAACAATTCTTGATAGGTTTATATCACTACCAAGTATTGTATCTTTAACATTATGACCAAACCAATTTTTATCCCAATCGCTTTCAAATCCACCTTTGAATGCACTATCAAATACACTTTTATTCCACAAATGTAGATATTCTATGTATTCATCAACTGCATATTGTTGGACAATTGCCACTACTTCTTGGTTTTTACCTCCACGAGTTTCCTCGCCCTCAGTATATAGGTTGACAAATTCCTCATACTCTTTTTGAGTGTGGATACCATAATCTTCACTTACTGTTTTTTTCCTCATCATTCTAAGTATTTCATCGTCCATAACTTTACCAACAGTATTTGTGTAGGTTTTAGGACTTTGTAACTGAACAATTTGAAAATTATATGGAGCTGTAGCAAAAGCAGGTGTAGATTTATCAGTAAACAAATCAAGCATTGACCCTAACTCATCATCAGAATCAATTTTATCATTGATAACACCTTTATAGATGCTTACCAAATTTTCAACATCAACATTATGGTCGTGTATATCCCATGAATTGATATGAATAGGTAGTTCTTTTTTTACATCAATTAATCTTTTAATACTATTTTTGTATTCCTTATTAAATTGCCTTTGAAATTCCTCCAACATTCTATTTTGTTTCATGTAGTTTAGAACTTCATTTTGCACTTCGTCCGGTAATTTTCTAATGTCTGTTTCCTCAGTTATACCTAAATCAACTTCAATTCTACGAATTTTTGCATTATTCTGAACTCTCGCCCTCATAAGTGCCTCGTGCTGAATTGGTTTTTTGAGTATATCTAAGATTGAAAGGGGTTTCCTGTTACTCATTGCATAACCTCCCATTCAGTTACCTTAAACTCATGATTGCCCATTTCTTTAGGAACATCCATGCCGTGAAAGAATATATCATCATCAGTTAAATCGTATTTAACTACTATCCCACGAATTGATGGGTGTGTGTAACTAGAAATACAATCGTTTGTTGATGTTATTAAGTAATCATCAAACTCTTCCTTACTATCTAACCAATAACCACTAACTTTATATATTCTCATTAGATACCTAATCTCTCGCCGATTTTATCCATTAGAATAACCTCGTCAGTATATTCTCCACTTACATTTTTACCCAATGAGTCTTCAAAGTAAGAAACGAATATTCTATGCAAACAATCTAACTCTTCTTTAGTAAACTGTTCCATTATTCTTCCTCCGGTTTACTTAGATTTGCAATATCGTAAGCATTATAAATACTTGTAAAGATATTTCTTAGAGGTAACTTAAACTCCCTAATCATATATATCAACATCTTTTCATCAATTGATAAGTCATCATAATTTGAGTCATCCATCGAAACCCTCCGTCCACATATCTAACGAATAACTGTCATTCAAATCGGTATCGACTAACAATTCAGCAATAGTAACCATTGCGTCTGTTTTTGTTATGCCTTTATCGAAATAAAATGAAACAGCAAGTTCGTTTTTAACTTGTTTAGGATTTTCAGTTTGGTCATAGACATATACTTGGTCTTCTGACGATGTTATTTTTATTTCTTTACTCATCATCTTCGTCCAATTCTGTTAATTCCATTATTTCCGTAATTTTCTGATATGTCTCTGTATCAGAAATATTAGAATAATGATTAGCAATAATGTCTTTCATATCTTCTCTGACCATGTATTGAAAACCGGTATCCTGCAGAACTTGAAACCCCGAAAACAATGACTTTAATAAGTCTTCTTCCGTGAATTTCTCTCCGTTGGACTTCTTTGAGTCTTCATTGGTGATGACTTCTTTTTTGTTGTCAAACCCCGTAACTATTAATGGTGCAAGCCAACTCTGTAATTCACGAGATGTTTTCCAATCAGCTATTTTTTGTGATGTAGTTTCAACAGTATAGATTTGTCCGTTATCATCTCTACCATATTCTCTCATATTAAAAATACCCGAATAGTCATCTCTAAATACCATTGTTATAAGACCCTGTTTTCTTTCAATGTCTTGGCTTGGTCTTACCCATTCCTTTTCGTTACCATCTTCATCTTCCATTGGTTTTTTACTAAACCAAGTGTCTTGACAAATTGATACTGCTCGGACAGGTAATAAGCTAATAAATGGGACTACGAACATATGTTTCAGCATTTTATCTGCTCTGTCATCATCTAATGGAGGTAAGTTCATAATCATTATTGGCGACTCATCATCATCTGTAAATAAATGCACCAAACTAGATATTTCTCCACCATTTCTGTCGATTGTTTTCATATAATCCATAGTGTTATTAGAACTATCCTCTGCTATGGTTTCATTACTTGGTAATTTACTCATCATCAGTCTCCTGTTCTATTAGTCCTCTTTGCTCTATCCAATCGCCACTAATTACTTTGTAAGAACTATCAAGTAGCCTTACATCATCATCTTCTTGATAACTCCAAAAGTATGCTTGGACTTCAAAAACATTATCGTAATCTAGTTCTATCAAACCTCTTTTATAGAGATTAGGAACACCCTCGATAATGTCTAATTTTGCTACAATATCTTCAGTAACTTCATACAAATCGCCAATAATAGATGTATTTCCCTTATTTATTATGCAGGGGAATGCACCTAAATCATACATTGTGTATTTAGGCAATGTTTTATGAGTTCCGTGTCGTTTGCTGGTGGCAAGGATTGAGTTCAAACCCATTCCCTGTCGCAAAGCACCATAAACGAATATGTAGGTTGTGTCTTCCTTTTTTTTAGGGGAGGAATTACCCCTATTTGTGTTTATTTGTTGTGTCATTTTTAGACCTCAACTTTCCTGTTTCTGTGTTTATTAAGTTATTTAGTCCCTTACACTCTCTCTTTGATAGTGTTTTTAGGACTGTTATTAATATACACAATTTATAGGATTGTGCAAGTCAAATTAAAAAAAAAGAGCGAATATTTCATCGCTCTTTTTCCCTTATAAACAAAGACACAAAGGAGGTGTCCTTTGAGGTTTTAAGTATACAAACTTAATTTTATGTGTCAAATAGAAAATAGTGTGGGTGGGTTATGACGGAACACCCACACTACTTCTCTCCTCGTCTGCCTCGAAAAATTGCAGACCAATATATTGTGAAAAAGGGCTAGATTTCCTGTTGAATATTGACCTGCAAACCTTATTTTACCTTACTTTTTGCCCAAAAAATAAAATCTTAAACTTTAATTTCATTATTTCTGTTTTTGATAGGTTATAAACACTAATAAGCCTATCAAATTCATTAAATACATGCTTTACACTCATTCTTCCTCATTCATTTCAGCAAAAAAAGTCTCTAAAATCAACAATGGAGGAACAATTTGTGCTAAATTCAACGAAATATCGTCTCTAGCATTGTTGTTCCAATCCATTTTTGATGTATCATATCTTGTTATGTATTCCTGTAATTGATTTCTCAATACTTGCATACTATCCCTAAGCATTTCGTTAGATTGCTCGGGAATATTATTCATCGGCATACTTATCAAGTTGCTTATCTAAGAAATACTCACTTTGATTTTCAAATTGTGCCCATAAGTGTAGTCCTACACCTATAGCCATAGCACATCTTTTGACTCCGTCTGATACTGCGTCTTTTAGTCTTGCTCCATCAGTTTTCCAATTAAATGGTTGCTCAACATCTCCTGCCTCCTCAATAGTGACTAGGTTTCCGTCAATTTCTACTGTTAAAGCTAAAATAACACCTGTAACTACTTCTTTTTCATTACCCTGTTTATCAGTAAGCTTTTCTCTTATGATATGTTTAACTTCTTGGCTATATGCACCCAAAACACTAAGTAATCTTTGTCTTATTACTGAATGTTGAATGTAATCGCCAAACCCTGTGGGATTTTTGTGAATAAACTGTTCGGGGAATACCTTACTAAGTTCTTGCAACTGTTTCATAATCTAACCTTTCCATTATTAAATCTATTCATCTTCAACCCAATTGTCAAGTTCATTTGCTCTACGCATTTTACTTTGTAATTCGCCTAATTCCTTAGGTGCCAATTTTGGTTGTGGTTGGTGCATACTTGCCCAATGCTTTACTAAAGCCATTGGTGTAGGTTTCCAACCGAATGATAGTGCAAAATTCTTTGCCCTCATATCTATATCGTGAGGTGTCGCACCTACTTCAGCTAGTTCCTTACTAGCCTTATTAAGCTGACCTCTCGCTGTTGTAGTAAGCCCGTTGATATCATATTCTAATGTTTCACACAAAGCTTTGAATACAACCTTATTATCTGTCTTATCAGTATCTATTTGTTGTAATTCTTTAGAATTACCCTCAATAGTCTGCTCTTGTCTAGTCTTCTCTAGTCTAGTCTTCTCTACGGCAGACGGTGTCGGGTCGTCCTCCGGACGTCCACCGGACGCACTACTTGTCTTAGTAGTATCAGTTGTCTCCCAATTAGACCGATTAGTAGAATTTTTAGAATTGACAGATTTTCTTGCTCTTGCTTGTCTTTTGCGTTCTGCGTCTTTTTCACGAGTTTCAATTAAAGCACCTGTGTAATCTAACCAATCATGAATATATAGTTTATTGTCTTTGACATCAATGAAACCATGTTTGATTAGACTCTCGGTGTAAATTTTCTCATCGCCAACCCATTGACTAGCATTTGGTATAAAATCTTTATACCTAGTTAAGTTTCCGTCATCAGCATAATCTAAAGCCCACCACCAAAGTAAGTGTAAATGTCCTAAAACTTGTGGAACATTTACTCCTAATTCTTTTGCTAATAAATGGACTTTTGGATGACTAGCTAATGCCTGTTCACTCTTTATCCAAGCCATTATCTTCCTCTTTCCACATTTGTTTCAACTCTAACATAATATCTTTTATATGCGACAACCTACAAATAAAAAGTCCGTCCTTTGTTCCCTCCGGCATTGCTAATAAACTAAAAAGTTCTTTTGGATTGTCTTGTGTTAATTCAAATTCCCAAGATTGACTTTCGGCTTTCTCAAATAAACTCATTGTTCCGTTGGCTTGTTTACCCGATTTGACTTCAAGTCGTAAGTTTTTTGTATTCCAAAACTCCTCATCACTATCTTTACCTAATTTGTTATCAGGAACTCCGAGAAGCTGTTTAGCTCTGTCCTGACTTGCTCGACCCGAAACCCTAATATTGCTGTTCTTTTTACTTAAAAGTTCTGCCCTAATTTTTTCTAGTCTTTTTTTAGTTACCTCGTCCATAACCCTTTAATAACTCCTTTAATAAATCCTCATCAATTATGTAGAGTGTTGTCACACCATCTGGGCTCCTTCGAGCACTAGACCCTTTATTTACTAGCTTTTTCCAAGCTAAGATGATAGGTTTGTCTGTTTTTTGTTTAGCTTTGTGATATGTTTGATGAATATTTAGGTTTTGTCTAGCTTTACACTCTAAAATTATATCATCGGGAACTTCAACTTGAACATCTCCCTCATCTTTCATACCACCCTCTGCTAAGCGATATGCTTTGAAACCCCAAGACTTTAATAGGTTTACTGTCGCAGTTTCAAATCTAGTCCCCTGTATTTTTGGTTTGTTTACCAACTTGTTTCCTTTCCCATACTTCTCTATTGAACAAGCCAAATGTTTCATCAGTAACATTAACAGGTCTGCTTAATTCAAGCCATATCATGTAATACTGTTGATACTTTTGAGGATTTTTCAAAAAGTAAACTACATCATCTGCTGACAACATGAAACCTATATTTACCATTGCCTGTGCAAAGTCGCTCATTTCAAAATAATCTTTCCTGTATTGTTCCCACCTTTCAACACCAATCTTTTCATCTACTTGCTCTTCTTTATAACGAGCATATTCTTGACCTGCTATTGCTACTGCATTAGTAATAAAGTTTAATATTTGATTATCAACAACAAATAGTTCATCTTGACCAACTATGTCGGGCTCTAAATCTTGAAGTTCCTTATTCTCTTGTGCTTGACCAATAGGACATGCAGGATGATGTAAGGTACTGAGTTTGCTACCACAAATACGGCAGACTAAATTATTCTCCATAAAATTGATTATACTCCCTAGATTATTTCCTCATCGTCTTTGTCTATACCTTTAAGAACATCGTTGAAATTTTTTTCACGACCTCTTTCTCTCATGTATCTATCACTTTCACGAATTACTATCCATTGGATAATTTTTCTTTGTGGATATCCTGCTATATGTTTTATTAATTCCCAAAGTTTTTTTCTAAACTTAGGCAATAGATACTTAACAAAATAACCGTGTCTAAAGTTATAGACTATTGTTTTGATTCTCTCAACCACGATTTCCTCCATTTCTTTTTATCTTCCCAACACCACTCACTAGAACTCCAATCTACCCATCTTGTGTAGCCATAAATATCCTCAGCAAGAAGTGAGGCAAATAAAACATTATAGTATGGAGTATATTGAACTCTTGTTTGTTCAAAACCAATATTGTGAGGGTGTGTTTTTTCATCAGTATAAGGTCTTCCCCAACGCATAATTACCCATTCGTCCCACATTGGTAATTCATATTTTTCTGCAACCCAATTCCAAGTCCAATGAACAAATTGCATGAGACCTGTATCTCCATTATCACTTCTATATGCGTCAGACTTACCACGACTTTCACACCAAGATATTCTTATTGCAGTATCAATATTCTCCTCATCAAAAAATTCATAAAACAGACCTGCGTGGTCTTGTAGGGGAGAGGGAACAGATATATCGCATTGTTGTTTCTGTTCAATGTAATAATTTTCAGCAGAATGCGTGCCGTCGGGGACACCAAAACTAGCTAAAAATATTATACACTCTGTTATCATTTGATAATACTAATCCTAGTAGTATCTTATGTCAACGACTGAGTTTTACCTAATATTATTTGTCTAGCATGCTTACTAGCTTGTTCTAAGGACTTTCCACCTGTTGTTGTGTAATGAATTAGTTGCTCATCACAATTTTGTTTATAAATATGAGCATCATAACCCAACACAAGTTCATTCCAAACAACTGCTACATAGTAATCGTCAAACCAAAATGAAACTTCGGGACTATCATTTGATAATACCAAGTTATCATTTAGCTCAACATTAGAGCTTATATCTTGCATGACATCATTTTACTACTAATTTCAAAAAAAAACGAGTTTTTGCACATATAAACTTGACATTATAAATAAGCCTACTAATGTAATAGTTACATTAAATAAATTTCCTTTTTATTTACTGTAATTAAAAATTAGGAGTTTGGTTTAAGGTGGGAACTCTACTGGCAACAGCTGAGAGAAAAGTGAGATAAACAGATTAACTTTCCCGTATCACTCGCCACACTCCTAGCTACTTATACTGCTAATTTTTAGGAATTAGCTAAAAACTTAACAGTGATACCACACTAAGTTTTTAACCAAAGTGTAGGTAGCACACTAAGTGAAGTGCCCTAGCATTTGATAAAAAAAACTAGGTGGGTTTTAATAGTTGTACCCTTATTAGCATTTCACTTAGTGTGGTATCTACACAGGAGGAGATAATGGATTGGCTCAAAAATGCCATGACAAGAAAGGTCTATAAACACTTAGATAGAACAACATTTATCATTACAACTTGGAATTTACAAGAAAACAATGATTTCGTGGGTTATTTCGAAAGAAAATTAGATTTATGGTCTAAAATGGAGGAGAAATAGGAGAATATGAAATACGATAATTTAACAATGCCTTTAGGTGTTAATGAGGTAGCACTACTTCTTAAAGTAAAGCCCGATACAGTAAGTTCGTGGCAACTTCGTGGTATATTTCCTAGACCGGACGCATACATTAACGATATGAAAACAAGAGTTTGGAAAATTCAAACAGTTTTTGATTGGGCTAGGAGTACAGGTAGAAACAACAGAAGATTTGTAAATTATGCTGAGGCAGGTAGTTTTATGGTCAACCATCAGGTCTCAACACTTCGGGGAGAACGACAAGAAACCCCACAAACATTAGATGAATCCACTAATATTGCCGAAAATATAGGGTCATATGATGACAGTAATTTATAGGTATCTAAACTTTACATATAGATTTATTTAATCTAAAATAAAAGGCGATAGACAAAAAATCTATCGCCTTTATTTATGGAAAGGGGGTATTTCACAAAAATGAGTGAAAAACCTATAACAAGTATAACAGAGATAACTGATTTAGTTAATGAGATTGTTCAGATAAACTATTCTGTTGATGAAGAAAATGTCAAAGAAGAGATTGATTTCGCCAGCAAGGATAGATTACCTGCAACAAACCCCGAATTAGTTGAACTTTTATACAAAATTAGGACAGTAAAGAGAGCCGTAACTACATTAGAGAGCAAAGTTAAAAATAATTTATCCGGCAATATGCAGGGTAAAGCATTGAAACACGGAAATGATGTCGTTATTGGTAAAGGAACTAACACCTATAAACCATATAGTGTTGATAAAGTGTTAGATTACTTAGGAGATGATTGGAAAATTGCAGTTAGACCTAGTTTTAGGACTTCTGCTATTAGAAAAATTGCTGAGGAAAGGGGAGATAATCCGTATGTAATATTTGAAAGTTTATTTGAAACTATTATTACAGGAGATATATCAATCGTTCCCCAATCTAAAGCACCAAAGAAATACCAATCTCTTACTGACGGAGAGGAAAAAGAAATATGAGAGAGACACTAAAGTCTTTCAAGCTCGGAACTGTTAAATCAGTTGTAAAACGACAAATTCATAAATGTAGAGAGTTAATGGCTCAACAATATGGTCAAAAATATGATGCTCCTACATTGACTTATCGTTTGCCCGAATTAAAAAGTGAAAACCAAAGACTTTTTGAAATGGGTATAAATATAGGTTGGATTGAGGGTTTAGAGTTTGTAAAGAATTGGTTAGATGCTGAAATAGAACAGGAGGATATAGATTATGACAGCTGAAGTAGAAACGATGTTTACTGCTAGGAAAAGTGCATGGCACGGACTAGGAACTGTAACATCAGATGCTTTAACATCATCACAAGCAATTGAAACGGCAGGACTTAATTGGACTGTTAGCACAAGAAAGCTTATTACAAGTGCTGATAATATGAATTTGGAGGACGGATATATAGAAGTTCCCGATTATTATGCAACTGTAAGAGATAGCGACAATAGTGTTTTAGGTGTCGTTGGTAGTAGATATACACCAATACAAAACTTAGAATGCTTTGATTTTCTTGATACTGTTGTTGATGATAGTGACGCAAAGTATGAGACAGCAGGTAGCTTGTATGACGGAAAAGTAGTTTGGTTATTACTAAATCTTAATAAGTCAGTTCAAGTTGATGAGGATATAACTCATAATTACTTGTTGCTTACAAATTCGCATGACGGTAGCTCTAGTCTAAAGGGTTTAACAACACCTATTAGAGTGGTTTGTGCTAATACATTACGATTAGCTATTAGAAGTCAAGTTAATGGTTTTTCTTTTAGACACACAAGTAGCTTACAGGGTAAGGTTGCACAAGCGAGAGCAACATTAACAAGAGCATTTGATTATGTGGACGCATTTCAAGAAGAGATGGAAAGATTACTTGATACTGAAGTAACTAATCAAAGGTTTGAGGAAATCATGACAACAGTTATGCCTATCCCCGAGCCAACGACTGACAACATTAAGGCAGTTACTAGGATAACTAACAATAGAGGAACTATTGAAAAGTTATTTAGTGAGCCGGAATTTAATACTCATACCAATACAGGTTGGGCATTAATAAATGCTACTTCTAATTTTGAACAATGGGTTTCATCTATTAGAGGTAACGCAAGTCGTCAAGAAAAGATTGCTCAAAAGACAATTGCAGGAACTCAAAGCCCTGTAACAGATAAAGTTTACGCTGAATTGTCATGACATTGGAAAATAGGGTGTTGAAACCTGTTAATGATTTTATTATTAAAAATAAATTGTTATTTAATGGGGTTTCAATATCAGACAGTATTATGTTAGCTCTATCGGGAGCTGTAATGGATTGTAGTATGAGTGAAATGGAGAAAATTGCAACTTCTTTCGCTGATGTTCAAAGAATTGTATATACAGGAACTAGGAGGAGTAATCCTTTAAGACATACTTTCGATAGAGATAGATTTATAACAAATACTATGGAAATATTTTCTTATGTAAAAAGCGAACAAATAGTCAATGATAAAGCATTATTTGTTGCATTAAATAAAGTAAGTCAAGTAATTAATGAGGAGGAATAAATGACTGCAATTGGTGTAGGGCATATCTTAACTGATGAAGAGTTAAATGGTTTGCCTAGTAATAGAGGTAGGAAAAGTCTTATCGATGAAAAATCATATTGGTTTGAAATGATGGATAATGCAAAAGGACAATGGGTTGTCTTAGAAATGCACAACAATAATCAGACTAATTCTGCGAGACTTCGTAATAGGGTAACTAATCTTAATAAGAGATTAATAGATGAAGATAGACCTTATAAGTTTGCTACTAAAACAAGTGGCGAAGAAGTCTTGTTTATTGGTAGATATAACTAAGGTTAGTAGTATATGAAATTTCTAATTTTAATATTTGAGACAGTTTCACTACCGATAGTAGCAGTTGAATCAGTTAGGACAGGTATATGAAGTACGATGATTGGAAAGAATACAAGTCTGTTGACAAAAATCAAATAGAATTAAGAGTTGCGCAATTAAGTGAAGAGATTGAAAAGATTGCTAAAGCTTTTGAATTATTCCAAGAACTCGTAATAAAAGACCAAAGTAAAGAAATGTATATCGAAATACAGAGAATGTTGATTGAAATGGAGGAAGAGTAGGTATGGTTGAACATCTTACTAAAAAAGATTGGATAGCAGTTGTCCAATGGATAAATATGCGTTGGGAAAATGCAAAATTAGGAGAAGATAAGGTTAAAGAACTATATGATGACTTCAAATTTTTTGGGGAAGATGTAGTTTGGAAGTCTATGCAATTATATTACGAAAATGGTAACACATTTTTTAATGTCGTTGATTTTAGACGGCTTTGTAAGGAACAGTATGCAGAACATATTAGAGATACAAAGCAGAAAGCTTTAACTATGGATAGTGTTGCTGAATTAAATGCAGGTGGATTAATTGATTATCTTAAAATGAATGGATATGAGAGTTTTGCACATGCAGTTTATGATGTAATGCAAAAAAGGGTAAAAGCAGGTAAGCCGTTCTTAAATGAGGACGATTATGTAGATGCTGATTTACCTTACGAACAAGCAAAAGATAATTTCTTGCAACATTTCAAAACTGAGTTGTCAATTGATGAATTGGAACGCAGGAGAGATAAGCGAGAAAAAGAGAAGTCAAATTAACAGGAGGAAATATGGCTAGTAATAATTCTACGACACTCGTAGGTCAAATGATGAAACCGGAAGTTAGGCACACTAAGTCCGGAAAAACAGTAGCAAAAGCTCGTATGGTTATAAAAACCTATGGAGATGCTGATGATATGTGGGTAAGTGTTAATATGTGGGAAAATCTTGCAGAAAATACTAATATGTCATTCCCCGATGATGCAAAAACCATAAGAGTTATGGTTATTGGTCGCTTACAGGAAGAAAAGTGGACAGGTCAAGACGGAAATGAAAGAAAAGAGCTTGTGATAACTGCTGACAATGTAGCTATTTGTTTAGATTATCAGACAGTTATGAATATTAACTATCAAGCAAAAGATACACCTGCAAGTGCATATGATAATAATACTGATATGGCTAAAGATGTATTAGGAGCAAAAGAGGTTGAACAACCTGTTGCAAGAACTGATTATGCAGAAAATGAGGCACCTTTCTAATGAGTTTAGAGGGTTTGATGTCGTGGGCAGAAGAAGAAGACGAAACTTCTTCTGCACCTGACATATCAGATGAAAGATATACTCAAATGGAGATATTAAAGGGTTTCTTGTTGGAAAAACCTGATGGGGTTTGTAGCACGGAACTTTTGGAAAACTTTATACCTCGTGGAAGTGCATTAATTTGGACACTTAGACACGAGGAACAATGGGAAATTGACACTTTAACTTGTGATTTACACGAACATAAGAACAGACAGGTTAAATATGTCTATAACGGTAGGAGATTTGAATGATAGTAGGTCTTGTAATAACATTAATTTGGCTATTTTTCTGCGTAGTGGGTAGTTTATTTAGTAGCTCATCATTAAGATTTAATCCAAATACAAATGATTTTGAATATTGGTAAAAACTCGAAGTTCCCCGAAGCCAAAGAAGACGGAGCGACACGAAACCTTATAAAACAAGGGTTTAAGGTCGCTAAAAGCATGCTCGGGGTGTAAGACATAAAACCTA
>MDTE01097557.1_pt1 | contig 15588 bp, 10 predicted proteins | sample 811231 | NCBI WGS metagenome assembly MDTE01 (sample SAMN05326651, study PRJNA326480) | marine metagenome | isolation source: seawater | place: Indian Ocean: Red Sea | collected 2010
CATTTTTTCATGAGAAGTTCTTAAAAAATATAAGCCATTATAAAAAAGTGTTTCACTAGAAATTCGCTTCTATTCAGAATACGAAAACAATACAAAAAAAGCAAAATAAAGGAAAAAATTGAATTTTATAAGTAAAAAATTTATATTTTTAGTGTATATTTGCAACACTGTTGCATAATTAATGAGATATCGGTTGCGGTACAGGGCTAAGTTTGGTTAATAAAGAGGCGTTAATAAAGAATAAGTGACTCTATAAGTAATATATAGGATAAAAAAAGAGCTTGATGCTAATTGGTTTAAAAAGGTATTTTCCAAAATATAAGACAATAGAGAGGCAAATTTGGATGCTGTGTTCTCACTTTAGGCTATTTATAGCCTCCACGCTACTGTTAGTCGCTTCATTGATAGGGGTTTCGTTACCAGTAATTGCGAATGAGACTGGTTACAGGGCAAATGCATCACCAGCACCTGTTGGTTCAAGCATTGCAATGAATGAATCTCGGAGTTTAATTGAAAGAGACCAAGTTTTAATAGCAGAAGTAATACCAGTATCCGATAGCATTGACCCGAACACTGTGGATCTAATTACCGATATAGACGACGGGTGGAAGACATCATTAGTATATGTGGGGCAGCGCCAAGTTAACGAAGAAAACAAATTGGGTGAAGAAAACAAAGGGCCGTTAAAATTTGCGGATGATGGACAGGTGGGGCACAGTGATAATTTGCCTTGGCAAATTGCCGAATTAGATTTAACACAAAAGGGCAAAATATCAATTCAGCTGGCTGAAGCTGAAGTTGACGATACGGGCGACCCTTTGGAATCAGTAAACCGCTTCATGTTTGGGTTTAATGAGTACTTGCAGGACTACGCCTTTAGGCCAATTGCTCACGCGTACAACGACTATTTTCCTCTTATGGTGCGTAAGGCTGTAGGTAACTTTTTAACGAATCTCTCGAGTCCAGTGACATTAGCAAACGATTTGCTTCAACTTGAATTTTATCGCGCTTGGGAGACATTAGCTCGTGTTGTGGTCAATACTACTGCAGGGATAGGCGGATTAGGGGATGTAGCAACTGAAATAGGGATTGAGGAACATGAAGAGGACTTTGGTCAAACTTTAGGGTCCTATGGCATTGGGGAAGGATTATATTTAGTTCTTCCGATTTTTGGTCCATCAAGCCCGCGTGATGTGGTTGGAAAATTTGTTGTTGATCCGTATTTTGATTTGGCAGGTCTCTGGATAGATAATAATAACCATACTGAAATTGGTTATGCGCGAACAGGGATTGGGGCTCTTGACGAGTACGCTGGCATTGTGGACGAGCTTGAACAAATAAAGAAGACATCGGTAGACTTCTATGCAGCAGTGCGTAGTCTATATCGTCAAAAGAGGGAAAAAGAAATAGCTAACGGTTCAACGTTAGAGCTGCCACCGATTCCAGATTACGACCTAAATCTTTCTCCTGAAGGGGTTGATGATCCAGTAGCAGGAGTCCATTAATTCTTGACTTGTATAAAGTATTGAAATAAAACAAAAAATTAACAATTTCTTGACATTTCCTTTATATCTTTCTAATATATAGCGTAGCATCTTGGGCGCTAAATTATAGGTTTTAGGTGCATTTGTCTGGCTATTTGTGGACAGCATGCTTATTGCTTCATATTGGAGGGTAAAGCATATGAGTAGGTCTATACTATACAGTGGCGATTTTCATCTGTATTTTCCCAAATAGTTAGTGGTTATGTGTGGAGAGCTGGTTCCAGAAGCTCTTTTTTGTGCTGGGTAATATATATGTATAATTCTTGGGTAAAGAATTGTTTTGCACGGAGGGAAGAAGTTCATGACAGCAATAACGCTTCCAGTCGTACCTGCTGACGACAGTCTTTCAAAATATTTTAATGCAGTATGGAAATTTCCAATTCTCGAGCGGGAAGAAGAACAACTTCTAGCTATTTCTCTCCGCGATCATGGAGACGTTAATGCTGCGCACAAGCTAGTCACCTCGCATTTACGTTTAGTTTGTAAAATTGCCATGGGATTTCGTGGCTATGGGTTGCCAATAGCGGATCTTATCTCAGAAGGCAACATCGGCTTGATGAAAGCTGTGAAGAAATTTGATCCTGACCAAGGGTTTAGGCTGTCAACTTATGCAATTTGGTGGATACGCGCATCGATAACGGAATATATTTTAAAATCCTGGTCTATGGTCAAAATGGGAACAATAGCATCCCAAAAGAAGCTTTTTTTCAGTTTGCGGAAAATGAAAAGCCGCCTTGGCATTCTTGATAATGGTGACCTTAAGCCTGAAGAAGCTCAAAAGTTAGCTCAATTTTCAGGGGCAACAGAAAGTGAAGTAACCCATATGAATCAGCGCCTGTCTTGGCGTGATATGTCATTGAGTGCTCTTGTGAGAAACGATGGCAAGAGTTTTGATACCTTTCAAGACATATTAGAGGATACCGGGCTAAGCCCGGAAAGTCAGTGCGCTGAAAAGGAGGAATTGGCAGTTCAACACTCTATTCTGACAAAGGCAGTTTCGGCTCTCCCCGAACGTGAACGGGAGATCTTTTATCAGCGTCGTCTCTCTGAGGATCCGCCAACTTTAGAGGAGTTGGGGGGGCGATATGGTATAAGCCGCGAGCGTGTCCGCCAATTAGAAGCCCGTGCATTTAAGCGTGTACAAGAGGCCGTTATAGCAGCCCAAAATTGATCTAATAGGGAAATTCCTTTTATGAGCTAAGAGAAATGTCTGGTGCGTCTCCCACGGTTTGCCTGATCACTGATTTTGGTACGGAAGACCCATATATTGGCCAAGTTAAAGGGGTTATCAGCCAATTATGTGGTAATATAAATTTAATTGACTTATTCCATGGCGCGCCAAAGTACAACGTCAAGGCTTTAGCGTATCTATTACCTAGTCTCGTTCAGATTTTCCCTTCAGGCACGGTTTTTCTGTGTGTGGTTGATCCTGGAGTGGGTTCAGAGCGCCCGGCATATGTCTTTGAAGCCGATGGCAGGTGGTTTGTTGGTCCGGGAAACGGAATATTTGAATTACTCGCTCGTCGTTCTAAGAAACAATCAAGATGGTGGGAAATAGTTTGGCGTCCGCCCCAATTATCGGCAAGTTTCCATGGGCGTGATTTATTTGCTCCTATTGCTAGTTTTATTGCAATGGGGGGAAACCCAGAGGACCAAGGGAGATGCAAAAGAAAAAAAGCGACTAAATTGCATTACGCAGACTGGCCAGACGACCTCGCCGAAATTATATATATAGATACCTTTTCAAATGCCATAACAGGATATCGGTGGGAATTTATTGAAGAAAGTTGGAAAATAGTCATTGGCGGACGCTACTTAGAGCGAGTCCGGACATTTAGTGATCTTCCTCCCGGAACACCATTTTTCTATAAAAATTCCATGGGGTTGCTTGAAATTGCCATGAATCAAGGTCGTGCTGCTGAGTTTCTAGAACTTTTTGTCGGGAGTTCTATAACTTTCCAGAAGACTCTATAGCCGCAAAGAAGATAGAGTTTATTTTAAGGATAACCATAAAAGTTAATTAATGTAATACAAGAAAAGATACCAATTCATTTCCAGCATTAAGCCCTAATGAGTAAGTTGCCAGAACGTTTTTTGGCGATTTAACTAGGTATTTCCGATTTATCATCTAGAAAGAAAATTAGGAAAATTTGAATTAGACTTACGGGATATCTAATATTATTAAAAAATATTATCCGGCTAGCTTAGACGAAAAGAGGATATTTTTTTTGACGGGTTTAAGAATTTAGGGAGTAATGTTTCCGTTTGGTAAAAAAAGTAACTTTTTAATTTAGAATTTTCCTTTGTTTGTTATGGTAGCTTGTTAACGTTAGAGAAAAGAAAACAATGTTGGAAATAGTGAATTGTGTAAACTGTGGTAAAGCATTTGAGCCTTCAATTGGAAACTGCCCATATTGCAGCTGCTCTCCGCCGGAAGTCGAATCTAATAATCCAGGAGGAGATCTAGAGGAGCCCGAGGCAGGATCTATAGGGAGGACAGGTAATTTTGAAACTTATGTAACTATTTCCGAAAAATACGTGCGTGTTGATGCAGACATGATCAAGCACCACCCTTTATATGGGTTAAATGGCGGATTATACTTTTTTAAGTTGTTGCTACTAGCTTTTCCGGTCGTGGGTATCTTCTATAGTCTGATCACTGGAACAAAGGAGTTTGAATTCTTTGGCACGCTCTGGCTATTCTATTGTATAGCAATAGATAGTTTATTATTTGTGTGGGGCTATTGGCTTGGGAACGAATTAAAAAGCCCAAAGGAGAAAACGACACATTATGTGTACAAATATTTAATAGTTCTATGCATCATCGGTGTCTTGACAACTTATATTGGATATAAAACTGATCCATTAGCAATTACCCATTCAAAATCCCCAGTTTTAATATTTTCATTAAAAAATATACTGTTTTCGATATTTTTCATGTTTTATTTTAGTGTGGCCTATAGAGTAAAGGTTACTTTTTTTAAACTTCTCAAGCCAACTGATGCTTACTTTAGTCAGCACGGAATAGATGTTTCGGCTCTACCCCGAGAGGACACTTGGGTTGCGTATGCTCAGAATTTTGCGGAGTTGACAAAAAATACAAATCCAACAGATTTTAGAAGCTGGGTAAGCAATACAGATCGTGGCGTTCAAGAAAATGTAGCAAAAGTTAAGTCGGCCGGAGACCCAGATGTCGAAAAATTTTCGTTACGAATCGCAGCACTAAAAAATGCACTAAATAATGGATTAATAACCGAAGATGATTACGCACAGAAAAAGAAACAAATATTGGATGAACTTTAAAAAAGTTTTATTAAGAAATTTCGGTTAACAATAGGTAATAGAAGATTAGCACTATTTGTATATACGGGGAATAGGACATTGAAAAATATACTTTTTTACATATAAGCGGTATGAATGCCCTGATACATCAGGCTGTAGGTAGGCGGCATAAAGATTAGGGAAAGCAGCTACCGATTTTTACCGTTTTTGTTTGTTCTGTGAATTGTAAAAATTTACAAATCTGCAAAAAGATAATATGAAACTCTGTATGCTATATACAATTTACTATGCTATAAGAGAACGTTGGTAAAGATATTAAGAAATTTTTTATCATTACAGATAAAGTTATTAAATAAGAGAAGAAACTATGTACAAAATTAAGCGTTGTCGTAATTATAACGGGTTTTAAAGAAAGAACTAAATCCCAATGTCGCTAGCCACAGTTATTGCATTTGTTTGTTCGATGGGGTTGTTTCTCGGAGCTATTTTTATTAGTACCGATGCACCCGCTGCATTTCTAGATGCTCCGAGCTTCATTATGGTTTGTGGTGGGACTTCAGCGGCAATGTTTGTATCTTATGAGCCACGTTATGTGATTTTAGCACTTAAACTTCTTTATCAAATTCATATGGCACCTCCGATTACTCGTGATCACCTTAAGGCTGAGGTTGGTCGTTTTATCAAATGGGGTTACGCAGTGCAAAAAAACGGGGTGGTTGGTCTGGAAGCAGAAGCAGGGAAAGCACCTTTGGATCCTATCTCTACATTTGGTGTTAATTGTGTAATTGCAGGGTATACCCCTGAAGAAACACGATCTCTTTTAGAGGAGCTTGTTGAGAATACCTTTGGTAGAAATATGGCTCCTGTCAATATTATGAAAGATTTTGCGGCCGGAGCGCCGGCCTTTGGTATGGTTGGAACCCTTGTTGGATTGATAATTATGTTGGGTAATATGGGTGGTTCGCCGGAAGATCTAGGTGCAGGGCTAGCTGTAGCAATGTTGACAACTCTTTATGGTGTTATTTTTGCCCGGATGATTTTTCTACCCGCGGCTTCAAAAATGGCCCAACGGGAGAGTATATATAAATTCCGGAATTATATTCTTATTGAGGGCTTTGTTCTATTGGCATCCCAAAAAAATCCGCGTTTTATCCAAGATGGCTTAAATGCGTTCCTGGATCCATCAATTCATTTTGACATAGATAAGGATAAAACAGACTAATAGAATATATTAGTTAGGATGTAATTACGATCGAAACTGTAAGGGTTTTGAATGGCAAAACGCCCACCACCACAGGAAGAGCCCCCTGACGAGTCTTGGATGGCAACCTTTGCGGACGCTATTACCTTGCTTATGGCGTTTTTTGTGATGTTACTTACTTTTGCGGAATATGACATGCCTGCGTTCGATGAAGCAGCCGCCGCGATCGCTGAACGAGTAGGGGGAGAGCCTCAGATGAGCCCAACTCAGGTGCTAATGGACCAAATTGAAGATGTAGTTTATGAAATGCAGGCAGATGAGGTGGTTGAGGTTGCCAAAGACAGGGATGGAATTGTTATCAACCTTAATGGGACGGCATTTTTTAAACCTGGTTCTGCCCAACTAAGGAAGGCGGCGCTCCCGGTGTTAAGGGAAATGGGAAAGATGTTGGTTGAACCAAAATACCGCTGTTGGAATATCGAGGTAGAGGGACATACTGATGATATGCCAATTAAGAGCAAATTTTTTCCATCTAACTGGGAGCTTTCTGCTGGTCGTGCTGCACGTGTAGCCCGATTTTTCATCAGTGAAGAACTGGACCCTTTTCGATTTAAAGCTGCGGGGTTTGCCGATACCCAGCCCAAAGTTCCCAATAGAGATGAGGAGGGCATGCCTATAAAGGAAAACCAAGCGACAAATAGGCGTATTCAAATGCGACTTCAGCGGATGAGTCTAGAACAGCAAGAGCGTTGCGAAGAGAACTATAGTATTCAAGCAATGTTAGATCGTGCTGGTGAAGAAAAGGAAGATTCGGAAACAGGAAAAATTATTCCAACGTCAAATGAAGATACAAAACAAAATGATTAGGTATGTAGCATTAAGGAGGCGAGTAGCATTAAGTTTCTGAAGTGTTTTGGTTCAGGCAATACAGCAAGCCAATTCAGTTGTTAGCAGAAGAGTCATTATCTCTCACGAAATGCTTCGTGGCGCAGCTTAAGAATTGGTTTTATTAGATAATCCATTACAGATTTCTGGCCAGTATGTATATCGGCCGTTGCTTGCATTCCCGGTGTGATCGGCAGTTGTCCCTCGCTGTCTCCAAGATAGTTTTTTTCCGTTTCAACAACTACGCGAAAAAAAGGCACTCCACTTTCATCAGTGCTAGCATCTGGCGCAACCCGCACAACCTTTGCATCTAATCCTCCATAGCGTGCATAGTCATAGGTGGATATTTTGACAACCGCCTTCTGTCCAACGTTTACATATCCGCGATCTACCGGATTGAGCTTTGATTCGACGACAAGCTGCTCTCCTGTAGGGACAATTTCCATAATTGGCTCGCCCGGTTTTACAACATTCCCAATTGCGTTATAGCGCATATTTTTTATCACACCATCAATAGGGCTTTTTATTTCCGTACGAACTCCTTGCTCTGTGGCTTTTCCTACAAGCTCATAGGTAAGAGATATTTCTTGTTCTATCTTTGAGAGCTGCTCCTTAGCTTCCCGACGAAAACGGATTTCTGCTTCCTGAAGACGCTGACGTGCCTCCTCTACGGCAGCTCTTGCTTTTGGAATGGATGGGCGAAGGCTTTTCATCTCGCCTTCTAGACTTTCTACCTCTGCTTCAAGCTGAAGATGCTCCATCTTAGCGGTAAGCCCCTCTGCTAGAAGGGACGTGGACATTTTCAGGCGCTCTCTAGCAAGAGTATAATTCCGCTTAACGGCTTTTTGGCGAGCAAGCAATTCTTTGACTTCAAGCTTTCGTTGTTTTACCTGTTCCCGCAATACTTGAAGCGTTGATGAGAATTCTCGTTTTCGGGCTTTGTATGTTTGTCGTTGGGCTTTAATAATGGAAGGTTGCCTTTTACTTTCTGCGTCTGGGAATTGCAGCTTTAAGCCTTCAGCTTCAGCCTTTAAGCGAGCGCGCATGATAATTGCCCCATCTAAGCGGGCCTGTAGCTCTCCAACATTAGCACCAGATGATGCCAGATCGAGTTGTAAGATAATTTGTCCAACCTTTATTGTATCTCCTTCTTTGACGTATAGCTTCTCGATGATTCCTCCTTCAAGGTGTTGAACCACCTTTATTTTGCCCTGTGGTACGACTTCGCCTGTGGTAATTGTTACTTCATCGAGGTAAGCAAAGTTTGCCCATACTACGGCAAAGGTAATCAATGCCATGACGGGCCAGGCAAACACGCGCCAGGATGGAAGAGGATTACTTCGCAAAAGATCTTCGAGACGACGGTGTTTCTTTGGGCTAACCTCCTGTGTTGGTAGGATCTGTGAATCCGGTTCTGCCTGGCTGGGGTCTACCTTTATTTGAGCAGGTTCAATTTTCATTTGAGTTTCAGACGAGCTCTCTATCATGACTCTTTACCGTCATCTTTTTGCAGTTTAATTCTTGGATTGTTGACCTTATTATTTGTTAAATCGGCATAAGGGTCATCAGGGCCTTGCTGGGGAGATTTTCTATCAGGTTTCGGTGCAGAAGAACTTCTTTTGTTGACGGTTTCTGGAATTGATTCAGATTTTGTCGGATTAGGCGTCTGACTGTGTTGACTATTATTAGCAATAGATTCTATTTGAGAAGCGGTTGCTGAAACGTCTTTTTGTTGATTGATTGCTGATTCCTGTGGGATTTTGTTTATTATCTCTGTCTTGGTTTCATTGCGGGTGTTAAACAATTTTGGAAGGATTGTTTTCGCCGGGCCGGAAAGAGCTTTTTTCCCTTTATCAAGTGCAAGTATATCATCGCAGATTGACAATAGTATCGGGCTATGGGTAACCACTATAACTGACCGTGTTCTGCTTATTTCAATGAGTGTTTCCTGCAATGCATGTTCAGCCTGTCGATCGAGGCTAGCCGATGGTTCGTCTAATAATAGGATAGCAGGGTTTCCTAGCAAGGCACGTGCAATTGCAATGCGTTGGCGTTGGCCTCCGGATAGTCGACCGCCAGCTTCACCGATTTCTGTAGCGTACCCATCAGGAAGATCAATGATAAATTGGTGCACTCCGGCCTGTTTTGAAGCCTCTACGACCTGCTCATCTGATGCGTTAGGGAAGCGATGTGAGATGTTTTCTCGAACAGTCCCCGCAAATAATACGGTTTCTTCCGGTACATAACCCATCCAAGTTGCTAGCTCGGCTCGGGAAAACTGGGCTATATCTGCCCCGTCTATTAGAACACGCCCACTGCTCGCAGCATACAGCCCTTGAATAAGTTTTAAAAGTGTAGACTTTCCACTGCCATTACGGCCTACCAAAGCATGTAGCCCACCTGGTTCAAAGCGCACGTCGATGTTTTCAACAGCTGGTGCCACGTCGGGATTGTATGCAAATGTCAACCCTTCAATCACAAGTTCGCCTCGTGGTTTTTCAAGGGTAACTTCGCTATGCATACGCTCCGATTTTTGGGAAAAAACCTCGCCTAGCCGATCGACCGCCTCCTTAAAACCATTATAATTTCGCCATTGACCTACCAGTTGATTTAGAGGACCTAATAAACGGCCAGAAAGCATATTGGTGGCGATAAGCGCTCCCATTGTTAGTTCTTGCTGAATGATATGCCATGCGCCAATAGTTGTCATAATCACAGTTGTTGTCATTGTCAGGCTCTGACCAAGGTTTGTATAGAAGTCGGTTTTTGTGCCACGGGACACAGATTGTTCAATGTTGTTGACATGTTTGTCTTCCCAAAGTGGTCGCATTGCTCGGTCAAGGGCAAGAGCTTTGATAGTTGTTCGCCCAATAATCATTTCTGCGATCAGCTGGTCTCGGCTGATGGATGTCTCATTTTCTGCGTTATTGGCCGCTGCAACAACGGTACCTGATCGATACGCAACAAACAAAAAGATTGGGAGTATAAACATTAGCACCCAAAAAAGTGGTGTGGCAATTACCCAAATAAGTCCAAGAAATAAGACGGCAAATGGCAAGTCACAGATAAGAATTGCAGAAGCGCCAGAAAGTGTGTTTCTTACTGTATCAACGTCCCGGAACAAGGCTTGCCAGTAGTTTGCTGGCTTTATTTCTAAAATATTCAATGGAAGATTCATAAGCTTGTCGAACATTTGACGCCCTACTATAACATCAACCCTGAGAGCCACAGTTTGCATAATTTTTGAACGTGCCTGCTTGAGGATAATATCAAAAACAACAACAACCACCATTCCGATAACTAAAGCCCATAGTGTGTTGATGCCACCAGATCCAACAACACGGTCGTATACTTGAAGAGTGAAAATTGGTGCGGCTAAAGCAAGTAAATTAACAAATGCTGACATAGAAATGACTTCACGCACCGTTGGCTTCAGGGGCGCCAAAAATGGCTTTAACCAGGCTCGAGGCCCATCACCTGCTGCTGCAAAGTCATTTTCCATAGCTTACTTCTAACATGTAATACATAGTAATGTCGAAATTCGACTTGACCAAGTGTGCAAAATTCATGTGTAGTATGTATATTTGGTTGTATTTTTATATTTAGATCAAGAAAATTAGCAATAAGAAAGCGAGAAAGTACTAGAAAAATGGGGCTTATAAAGAAAATATTTAATATGCAGCGTTTAGTTGGTCTAGCTTTGATGGCGCTATTTTTAGCAATTTATATTTGGAACCCATCACAGATTGAATTTGCAAGACTGAAAATCTTTGACTGGTATGTCCAGGCGAAGCCCCGACCAATTCCTCAAGCGGGTACATCGCCAATTACGATTATTGACCTTGATGACCAAAGCCTTGAAACGATCGGGCAGTGGCCTTGGCCGCGCACTACCCTCGCAAAAATGACACAAAACGCAATGAAAATGGGCGCAGTATTGATGGCTTTTGACATTGTTTTTGCAGAACCAGATAGATTAAATCCTACCTCTTTTGCTCAATCCGCTGTTGGCCTTGATGGTGAAATGAAGGCTAAATTAGCAGCTTTACCAACAAATGATGAAATTTTTGCCCAGACACTTTCAAAAAGTCGTGTTGTCCTTGGTCAGGCCGGGAGACCAAATGAAACAGAAGGTATAAAAGGCCCACCGGCAAAAAAATCTGTTGGAGTTTTAAAGAAGCATAAACAAGCACCTGATCCAAAGCGCATTGTACCATCATTTCCAAGCCTTGTGCGAAATTTACCGATCTTGGAGAAAGCAACTCTGCATCGCATGGCAGGACATGGGATGTTTTCAGTCACCCCGGCTGAAGACGGTGTTATTCGAAACGTGCCTTCTTTCTTTGAGCATGAAGGAGCTCTTTTCCCGGCTTTATCTATTGAAATGCTTCGGGTTGCGACAGGGCGGAAGTCAGTGCTTGCGGTGGTTAACCAGGCTGGTTTCAATCAGGTAAAGGTGGCTAAGGGAATATCGGTCAACACGGATCGCAACGGCAATATTTGGCCGTATTTCTCTCACCATGACCCAAACAAATATGTATCTGCTCGAGACCTCGTAACGGGAAAGGTCGATCCGGCTAAAATAAAGGGGAAAATGTTAATTTTGGGGACATCAGCGGTGGGTCTCCGTGATATTCGAACAATTCCCACCGAACGCAATATCCCAGGTGTTGAAGTGCATGCTCAAGTGATTGAAACAATACTGCAGAAACAATATCTGACACGGCCAAACTACGCGGATGCTGCAGAATTAGCGTTCTTGTTTTTTGGTGCTCTTATCATGATAATTCTTGTGCCATGGGTTGGTGCAAAATGGACCTTTTTACTTTTTGCACTTGTCTCAGGTGGTGCGGGTGGAACCTCCTGGCATCTTTTTGCAGAACACCGATTACTATTGGATGCTGCATATGCTATCGTAGGCATTTTATTAATTTATACGAGCATGACATATTTGGGATATGCCACGGAGGAAGCAAACCGCAAGAAAACACGCGATGCTTTTTCAAAATATTTGTCACCCGACATGGTAAGCCGGGTGGCTGAAAATCCTTCTGAGCTGAAACTTGGTGGTGAAGAACGTGAATTGACTTTATTATTTTGCGATGTTCGTGGGTTTACGCCAATATCCGAATTATTTTCTCCACAAGGTCTTACGAGCTTAATTAACAAGCTCCTTACGCCATTGACTAACCAAATTATGGCGCGGCAAGGTACGGTAGATAAGTATATGGGCGACTGCATTATGGCGTTCTGGAATGCGCCGTTGGATGATGAAAATCATGCAAGAAATGGGTGTTTGTCTGCCCTTGCTATGCTTGCTGAGATGGATCCTTTGAATGAAAAACTAAAGCAGGAAGCAAAGGAAGAAGGGCGAAAACATTTAGATCTAAAGGTTGGGCTTGGTCTTAATTCAGGGCCTTGCGTTGTCGGAAATATGGGATCTGATCAACGGTTTGACTATTCTGTTCTTGGTGACTCGGTGAATTTGGCAGCGCGCTTGGAAGGGCAAAGTAAGGGCTATGGCGTAAGAATTGTTCTCGGGCCAAATACCGCTGAACAAGTTCCAGATTTGGCCCAACTTGAGCTGGACCTTATCAAGGTTAAGGGTAAAACAGAGGCAGTTCGAATTTTTGCGCTAGTTGGAGATGACAAAATGGTCGAAACTGATTTCTTTAAGGGGTTAAAATCAAAACACGACCAGATGTTGGAACTTTACCGTGCGCAGAAGTGGGATGAATCATTGGCAAAGGCAAAAGAATGTCGAGAGTTTGCAAAAGATTCCCCATTTGAGGTTGATGGGTTTTACGAACTGTATGAGAATCGGAATATCGAATACAAGGCCGAACCCCCAGTTCCTCCGGGTGAGGAATGGGACGGGGTTTTTGTTGCAACAACCAAATAGTAATCCAACAAAAACTATCCGCATGCCTAATCTGTTATAGGAGCTTTACGGAGCCGCGCTGCTATTTAGATGTCATAACCCAGACACCATCCCAATTCTTGGGGTTTTGTTTCTTTAATATATCGCAACGCTCAATATAAGTTTTTGACAGACTGTCTTCGGGGTTAGCTTTTAAGCATTCTTTAAATGATTTAACGGCCTTATCCCAATTTCCGCCGCGATAATGCTCGCGCGCCTCGTTGAAATGATTGACCGTATCCATTAGGTTAGGAAAAGTATCTTTGTTATGGAAATCTAATACTTCACGAACACCGACAGGTTCCGTTTTTCCTTTGACGACGACATCATCAATATAACGGATCTGATAGGTCCCTTTTAGTTTTTTATAAGTAAAATCACTTATTAAAATTCGGGCTGAATACTGTTTGCAGGCACTTTCTAGCCGTGCAGCTAAATTAACGCCATCCCCAATCATCGTATAATCCATACGTTTCGACGAACCGATATTTCCAGCGACGATGTGATCAGTATTTAGACCAAGTCCCATATCGACAGGAGGTTTTCCTTCTTTTTCCCGCTCTGCATTCCACTCCCATAGGCGCGCAATCATATTGATGCCCGCACGGACTCCTCGATCTTCATCATCTTCATGGGGGAAAGGTATCCCAAAGGCAGCCATAATTGCATCACCAATAAATTTATCAACCATTCCGCCTTGTTCAGTGATTGCTTCAACCATTATATCAAAGTATTCATTAAGTAGCGTGACTGTACCTTGAGCACCTAGTTGCTCGGTAATCGTCGTAAAGCTGCGCACATCTGAAAATAAGAGGGTGGCAGTTGTATCTTGTCCAGACATTATATCCGCACCATCACCCATTAATTGATCTGCTACCCCAGGGTCAATATAGCGCGACATGGTTGATTTCATGCGTTTTTCATCCGAAATATCTTCAACCATTATGAGTGTTCCAAGGTGAGTTTCCTTCGCTTCCATGCGACCGTCCGGATCCTGATTTTCTAGAGGAAGGAAGCTAATATTAGCTGAGACAGTCTCTATATTGTCATCCTCTTCGGTTCCAACTTCAAACTCGGCATCCATTAAAATATCGTCTTCTTTTGTCTCTTCAACTTGCTTTATTCTCTCAAGAATCCAAGAGCGCCCATTTGTAAAAAATTCTTCAGAAGTTTTGCCAAGAATATCGGTTTCCCGAATTTTTAGTATTTTTAGACCAGCTTTATTGCAAGTAATAATTTTTCCTTCGTCATTAATCGTAATAACAGCGTTAGACATACTAGTCAGCATACTATGGTTATAGGCGCGTTCCTTTGCTACATCTTCAAAAAGTTTCGCATTTTCGAGAGCAATAGCGACTTGTTGAGTAAAAGCTTTTAGACGAGATTCATCTTCATCGGAGAATCCTCCACCCTTCTTGTTTAGCGATTGCGTGCAACCAATACATTTACCGTCTTTATTGATAATAGGGACGCAGAGAATAGATCGCGTAAAATAGCCGGTTTGTTTATCAAACCCGGGATTAAAGCGAAGGTCTGCATACGCGTACGGTATATTGATGGTTTCGCGTGACTGGAAGACGGCTCCTGCAATGCCAGCCGAATTAGGCAGTCGAATTTCTCCGATGCCATCGCCCATTGCAACCCGTGAAAATAATTCATCAGTCTTTTCATCATTTAAGAATAAGGTGGACCGGTCAGCGTTTAACATTCTGGTAGCCTCAACCATTACACGTTGCAATAGACTTCCAAGATCAATCTCCGCTGTTACATCCGAGACTATATCAAGAAACTCCATCTCTTTTTCACGTGCTTTTACCATTTCTTCAACGCCTTGGGCATTTTGAAGAGAGACAGCAGCCTGCGCAGTAATAGCTTCAACGATTTCGAGGTCTTCCTTAGTGAATCGGCCTTTCTTTTTATTCAAAATCTGGATTACTCCAATCACATCTTCGCGTACGGTTTTTACCGGGGCGCAGACAACATTCTTGGTTGTATATCCTGTTTGTTCATCAACGCTTGCATCAAATCGCTCATCGACATACGCGTCGTGAATAATTTCTCCGACCCCACCCTGGAAAATTGCTCCTGCAATTCCTTTTGTGTTAAGAATACGGATTTCACGAGTCAATTCTCCCTGCGCAACACGTGAATACAATTCTCCAGTCAACGGGTCATTAAGGAACAATGTGCCTCTATCGGCTCCTAATTCTTCTGTCGTCATTTCGATCAATGTCCACAATATTTCGCTAAGATTTTTTAATCCTGCAATTTTTTGTGTTACAGAAAGAAGCATTTCAGTCTGATAAAGCTTAGCTTTTGCTTTTTCCAACTGCGTGGGTAGATCTTCGTTTCCTCTGCGTTTAGCAGTTTTGTTGCTCTCAGTATTGCTATTTGTAATTTGTTCCTTAGGCATCTAATGTCTCCAGTTTCGTTCGGAGGGTTGCGATTGTTTCTTGTAGGTGTTTGTTATTGTCTGTGTTTTCTTGCTCTTGTTTTTGTAATTGTGCTTCGAATTCATATTTCTGACTATCAAGCTCTATCCTTAAGCTTGACGAAGTTTTCTTTAGTTGCGTGATTTCATCGGCGGAGCGCTGGACGGCTTGCTGGACGGCAGCATCCTTCTCGAAACGGAGGCTTTCCAGTTCGTCGCGTAAGTCTGTTGCAGTATTTTTCAGCTGCTGGATTTCATCGGCAGAGCGCTGGACGGCCTGTTGAACGGCAGCATCCTTCTCGAAACGGAGGCTTTCCAGTTCGTC
>MDTE01196754.1_pt1 | contig 15587 bp, 12 predicted proteins | sample 811231 | NCBI WGS metagenome assembly MDTE01 (sample SAMN05326651, study PRJNA326480) | marine metagenome | isolation source: seawater | place: Indian Ocean: Red Sea | collected 2010
ATTCCATTTATTAAAAATGAATCATCAATTAAAGATAGAAATCTTTCAGTTACTAATTTATAATCATCCCATGTGAAATATTTTCTTGATATCCCCGATTGATTAGTAACGACAAATATCAACCAATCCTTTTTTTTGAAAAAAGATAGGATATCTAAAGCACCTCTTTCTAGAACAACATTATTTGGATCTGAGATGTAATCGCAATCATGAATTAATACACCATCTCTATCAAAAAAGACTGCAGGTTTTTTTGTATCAATACTTTTTTCTTTAAATAAAAATTTTGAATGATTATTTTTATATATATGTTCAGCTAACATTTAATGATTAATTTTAGGCATATTTATTCTTCTCTTACATATCTTATTAAATAAGAACCTACAAGCCCGGCAAGAATCATATGAAGGTCTTCGGCTGGACCATACTCGCCAATATCTGTTGGTACATGAATATTAAAATTTGAGATTTTTTTTAAAATTCCTCCATCAAAAGAAGTTAAAGAAAGAGATTTGATTTGATTTGATTTACAATAATCAATAGCTTGAACTAGATTTTCTGAATTACCCGAGGCTGATATCGCTATTAATAAATCATCCTTTTTAGCATAAATTTTAAGTTGGTTTCGGAAAATATATTCATAACCATAATCGTTAGCAATTGCTGTTATTATTGCCTGATTATCTGTCAGACTGTATGCCTTGAAGGGATTATCTGAGCACTTAGTTCCAATTGCAATATCATTAGCAAAATGAGATGCTGTTGCAGCACTTCCACCATTCCCAACAAAAAAAATATTCGAACTTCTATCTCTTGCATTTATTAATTCTCTAGAAAAAATTTCTATCGACCCATAGTCAATTTTTTTAAAAATCTCATTAAGATGATTGAAATAAGATTCTGAAAATTTTTTAATATCTTTATTATAAAAATTATCTAATGAATTCATTTTCAATCATTATTAAATATGTCTCGATATTAGCAATTAAAGTTTTATTATCATAATAAGATTTTATCTGATGAAATAATAAAAAAATATAATTAAAAAAATCTATTAAGTTTTTTAAGAAATTTCAAATTTATTTGATCTAATAAAGACATTTTTTAATTAGTAGTTTCTTAACAGAAAAGTTTTTAGAAATGATTCTAACGGAATTTATTCGTACTGTTTTTGATACAAAATATTTCTAGAAATAGGTATATCAGAAATTTTCCTAGCCGTAAAAGATATATATGTTTCTTTTGATAGCCTTAACAATGTTCTTCTTAAAAATGATTCGAATGCCATAAGATATTTTCCTTTTTTTAACATATACCTCAAACCTTTTATTTCAAATTCATGATGATATCTAATATTAAAACTTAAATTAAAAATAGAATCATAGTTCCCGAAATAACTTATCGTATTAAATCTTAAAATCTTATAGTTTTTACTAACATAAAAGTCATGTAATAGTTGTGGAGATATTGTATAGTAACCATGATTAAGATAACTTGAACAAGGGACTAGGTGGCTTATATAGCCGTCTTCCTCTACTAATTTATTTATATTACATAAAGCTTTGTATGGATTAATAACATGTTCTATGGTTCCAATATCTATAAAATGAGAAATTGAATTTTTTGATATTGAATTTTCTATAATTTTTTGAGAACTAGTTATGTCAATTTTTAAATCAGGATTTCCATTGATATCGAGAGTTTTTATATTTAATTTAGATTGAATTTTCTTAGGAAATAAATCCTTCAATTCAATTAACTTATCTCTTAATTTAATATTTTTACTAAATGAAGAATCTATATTGGAATTTCTGAACTTAGATAAATGAGAATGTTTAATCCTTATATCTTGATCACCAAGAAAAATAACATCTATATTAGTTCTGTTTTTTTTTCTTGGAATTTCAATTAAAAAATCACATATTTCTAATATTTCCTTGAGGAATAATTTTGAGATGCCCATAATTAACTCTTATTCAAAATAATTTTTCTTGCGGTTAGATTTCAAAAGTTTTCATAATTAAGTAATATTTTTAACTAACTATGTGTTGAATTGAAATTTATTTAAAAAGATTTTTTATTTAGATTAACTTATAGATGCTTTAATTTTATCAAAAAAGTTTATTATAAGTTTATTTATTAAAAATAAATATTAAAAAGTTTCTTTGATTTGTGTTATAAATAAATAGTTATTTTTATTCTCTTGTCAAAGGAAGAGTTTACTGATTTATACACAAAATCTTTATATACGAAAAGGAACCCTGATTATCATCAAAAAGATTCGAAGTTCAAGTGGAGAAATTTTGAAAAATGTATAAAAAAATCAATAAATAAAAAGAAATTTAAAACTTCAGATATTTTTTCTATTTGTGAAATAGGGTGTGGTTCTGGAGGGATTTTAAATTATCTAAAACAAAGCAATCTTTTTATGGATTTAACTAATTTAGAAGGTTGGGACATTAACCCTGGAGCTATAAAAATGGCAATGCAAAAATATCCAAGTATAAATTTTTTTAATAAAAATTTATTTGAAAATGATAAATTGTTCGATTTGATTATTTGCTCAGATGTTTTTGAACACGTTGAAAATCCCTATGAATTCCTAAATAAATTAAACATAAGATCTAAGTATTTTCTTTTTAATATCCCATTAGAAATGAATCTATTATCAATGATTCAAGGAAAAAAAATTTTCAAAAAAACTTTTGAATCAGTGGGACATTTGCATTTTTATTCAGCTCCAAGCGCAAATCTAATTCTTGAGGTCACAAATTATGAAATTATTTATAGTCAATTTGCAAAAGATAGAACTAGAAACTTTTTTGCAAGTCCTTCATTAAGAAAACTATTCGCAACTATTCCTCAGTTTTTTATTGAATTATTAAATCCTCATTTTGCTTCATTACTAATGGGTGATCATTTAGTAATTCTTGCTAGAAGAAAAGATGTTAATTAATTATCCTGATATTTTTAGGAATATAAATCCTCGTATTTCTGTGAGATATATTTTGTAGAATTATGATTTCTTACATAACTTCTTCCTTTGAATGACCTTTTATAAAATGAATTGGGATTATCTTTGAATTCAATTAATTTTTTTATAATAGATTTTTTATCGTTTATATAGTTTATAAATTCTTTATTCTTATCCAATTCAATTATTCCTGGTAATGATGACGCAAATATTGGGATGCCAATTGATAACATTTCTAAAATTATTCTTGGTGAACCTTCATTTTTACTAGGGTATATAAAAACATCATTTTTTAAAACTTCCAAATAAAAATTTTCACGTTTTAATTTTGGAAAAATATTTACCTTTTTGGGATTAAGGAATTTAATTTTTTCTGAAAAATAGTCTCCCTTATCACCAATTAAAGTAAGCCTCACGTCTTGCTCCATAGTACACATTTCATTAAAAGCGTTAATCAAAATATCAACACCTCTAGTATGATCTATCCCGCCTGCATATAAAATATTTAATGAATTTTTTTTAAATGATTCATGTTTTAAATTCCATTCAGGTAGTTTACTATCTATTTCTATAGCATTAGGAATAATTTTGATTTTGTCTTTATATTTCGCATATTGGGGGAGATTATTCGCAATTCCATGAGCTTGCATAATAAGATTATCCACAAATTGCAATAGAACATATTCATGTATTGAAAAGAAATACATTCTACGGATTTGAGGTGATGTTATCTTTTTGAAAAAAGAAAACTCTTTAAATAGTGGATATCTGCTTGAATATAGACAGAATAATGAAACAAAATATTTTCTATTTGTTAATTTGCAAAATATTTTGATTAAAAGAGGATTCGCTACATAACTTGTTAGGTGAACTATCTTGGATTTTGTTTTTATAGAAAGAAAAATTATAATAAGTGGATTTAATAATAATCTAAGGATTTTAGATTTTATTATTTTTGAAATAAAAAAAACATTATGGCCTTTTTCTTTTAATTTTTTTGAAAGTGACTTGTTCTCATTTTCTATAAAAACAAAATTTATTTTATGTTTTTTTACATTTGAAATCGTTAATATTCTATCAAAATAAGAATTCATTTTTGGGAGATAAAATAAGATTGATTTCTTCATGAATAGGCTAATACAATCATTTTTTTGGATGCTTTAAACTCTAATAGCACCTATTTCTTTTGGTAATAATCCCTTTATATCAAAAATAATTCCTTTAGGTTTTAATAGACTTTCCCATTGCTCTTTTTTAATTTTTTTAAAATATTCGTGTGCAACAGCAAGAATAATTACTTGATAATTCTCTTCAGGTATTTCATGGCAAATTTCTAAATTATATTCTCCTCTACAATCATCAATATCAACTAGAGGGTCAACTATCTCAGGTTGCATGCCATATTTAATTAGTTCTTTAACAATATCTAAAACTTTTGTATTTCTTATATCAGGACAATTTTCCTTAAAAGTAAATCCTAGAACTAGAACCTTAGTACCTCCAATCAATAGTGCATTTAATGACATCTTTAATACGATTTGTTCAACAATATATTTTGAGAATTTATCATTTATATTTCTTCCTGCTAGTACTATCTCAGGTTTATATCCAACTTCTTGAGCCTTATAGGTTAAATAATAAGGATCAACGCCAATGCAGTGACCTCCTACCAATCCAGGTCTAAAATCTAAGAAATTCCATTTTGTCCTTGCAGCCTCTAATACATCTAGAGTGTCAATATCAAGTCTTTTAAAAATATAAGAAAGTTCATTTACTAAAGCAATATTTATATCTCTTTGTGTATTTTCAATTACTTTTGCTGCCTCAGCAATTTTTATACTAGATGTTTTATAAGTACCTGCCTTAATAATTGACCCATACAGACTATTTATCCAGTTAGAAGAACATTCATTACTTCCACTTGTGATTTTTACAATAGAACTTAGACGATGCTCTTTATCTCCAGGATTAATTCTTTCTGGACTATAACCAACATAAAAATTCTCATTAAGCTTTAATTTAGATTGTTTTTCAAGGATTGGAATAAAGACCTCTTCAGTCGCGCCAGGGTAAACAGTGCTTTCATATATAATTATTGGATTATTATTTTTTGTCCTTTTTTTGAGAACATTCCCAACTGTAATTGATGCATTACTTACATAACTTAGATCTGGATTTTTAGTCTTATCTATTGGAGTAGGAACAGTTACTATAAAAACATCGCAATTAATTAATTCATCAACGCAATTTGTGAATTTCAAGGCAATTGCTTTTTTAAGCTCTTTTTGATTTACTTCATTTGTTATGTCAATACCATTTATCAATTGATTAATTCTATTTGTATTTAAATCAAAACCTATAACACTTCGATTTAATTTCTTATCTGTTTTCTTGCAAATTTTTGTTTTAGCAAATTCACATGCTAAAGGTAGGCCTACATATCCAAGGCCAATAATTGCAATAAAACAATTATCTATAGAAGGTAAATTATTTTCTAATTTTCTCATGTTAAGAAAATATCTGACTAAGAGTGATCGTTTTCTACTTATAGAAATGAGTGTACCATTCTACAAACTTTTTGACTCCTTCATCTACAGAGGTATTAGGTTTATAATTTATCCATTCCTCTAATTTACTTGTATTTGCGGCTGTTGCCTCAACATCTCCTTTTTGCATTGGAAGAAAATTCTTTTTTGCGGCTTTGCCCAGCTCTCTTTCAATGGCTAATACATAATTCATCAGAGGTACTGGTTTTGAGTTGCCTATATTAAAAATCCTATGAGCCGCCCAGCTTGTTGAAGGATTTGGATTATCCTTATTGAAATTAATATCTGGCATTGGGATTTTATCTAATAAAAGAACAATACTTTCAACTATGTCATCTATAAAGGTAAAGTCCCTAACCATTTCTCCATTATTAAATATATTTATTGGCTTATTTTCAATTATTGCCTTAGTAAAAAGGAATAATGCCATATCAGGTCTTCCCCATGGACCATAAACAGTGAAAAATCTTAATCCTGTTGCAGGAATATCGTAAAGGGAGGTGTAAGCATGTGCCATCATTTCATTAGATTTTTTTGTGGCAGCATAAAGACTTATTGGATGATCTACACCTTGTGATTCAGAGAAAGGTAAGTTTGTATTACCTCCATATACTGAGCTACTGCTTGCATAAATTAAATGTTTTACTTTGTTATGTCTGCAACATTCTAAAATGTTTAAAAACCCAACAATATTAGATTGAATATAAGCATCTGGATTTTCAATTGAATATCGCACTCCCGCTTGGGCAGCTAAATTTATAACTTTTTTGGGCTTATATTTATTAAATATTTTTATCAATTCTTCTTTATTTGATATGTCAGTATTAATTAAAGTAAAATTATTATTTAAATCTGAATTTTTTTTTATTAAATTTATTCTCGCTTTTTTAAGGTTGACGTCATAATAACTATTAAAATTATCAATTCCAATAACTTCTATATTTTGTTCGAGCAATCTTTTCGAAACATGAAAGCCTATAAAACCTGCTGCTCCTGTTATCAAAATAGACATTAATTAATCACAATTGATTATTTAATATCATAAATAACTAATATATAGAAATTTTATATTATAAAAATAAATTTAGATTTTGTAAGTTTAAATAATAAGTTTAGTTAGATAAAACAAACTATAGAAAAACTTTTAAAATAATATAATATTATCCACTTTAATAATCTAAAATTATTGGTGAATTATGTTATTACTTTGGTTTGGTAGCAATATTTAAGGATATTAATTTTTTCTCAAAAAATATTCATATCATTTTCAAGATTCGTTTATAAGAGCATCCAAATCTAATGTTACTTTGGTAGAAAGTAGTGAAGTAAAGCTATCACCTTTTTCTTTATTATCTATTTTTTGAGTTATTACTCGGTACATATCTTTGTAGGCGGAGAGTGGATTAATTTTTTTCTTACGAATTATATTACTTTTTGTTTCAGATATATATTGAGAGGAATCTATCATCTTTACTGTTAAATCATTTTGCCTAATTTCAATATAGTCTCTAACTCCTAATCTTGGAGAACCTGTATCTGTTAAATCCATAGAAAAGTAAGATCCATTTTTTAATTTTAAATTTATAGAAAAATCTTGTCCAAGAGGATTCCAAATGTATTGTTCTTCAATTTCAGAATAAGAATTTAAAAATAAAAAGTAATCAATCCAGTGACATGCATTTGATACTATTCTACTTTTGGAAGATGGCCAGTTATACCAATGAAGTTTGGGTAAGGGTATTTCATAAACAATACAATGCATATTTATTGGCTTTTTAATATCAATATCTTTTTTCAATAATTTATTGAGGTATGAATACCTTTTATGAAAACAGCAAAAAAACTTTGAATGATTCCCATCAATCTTAGATTGAAATTTATCAAATTCTTCAAAATTCGTTGCGAGTGGTTTTTCGACTATGGCATAAGCATCTTGTTCAATTGCCCTTAAAGCTAAGTCAATATGAGTAGAGTGATAACCTGCTATAAACCAGGCATCAAAAAGTTTATTGTCGATAGGGAAAGGAGATGTTGAAAGCTCAATATTCCTTTTTTTTTGAAGATAACTTATTTGATCAGGATCAATTTCATGTACTCTTTCAATACTAATATTTTTATTTGTATTAGGTAAAATAATTGTTTTTGCGTAATTTCCCAGGCCAAAAATTACACCTTTGAGTTTTTTTTCTTTTCTTTTTAATATTGGCCTTGAAGTTAAATATTTAGCAGGAAAGTTATTTTTTTTATCTGTATATTTTTTGTATAAAAAAGAATTAATTTTTAAAAGTTCATTTGATAATAAATCTGTATTTATTTTGATTCCTGAGAAACTTGAGTAACCTATATATTTTATTAAGGAAATTGGGAAATTAAACTTATCTTTAAAAGAGTCATCTAATGTATGATTGCGGTCTATTTGAAGAACAAAAGATTTTTCTAAAACAATAAAATCCCATTCTGGATTATGATTAGGTGCAAAGAATAAAACCTTATCTTTATCTGAATTTAAAATTTCACCAATACCTATTCCATAAAATTTTTTATTTCTTTTAGTCTCCAATAATCTTGAAATAACCTTTCTTATTACACCTTTTAGACCTATCCTGAACAAATAATTTTTTATAATATTAAAAGAAAATTTATATGTAATGAATTGATTAGGAATAATTCTTTTATACTTCCAATCATGAACCTTAAGGATAATCTGATTAGTATTTATTTTTGATTGAGAGAGTCTTTTTATTGTCTTAAACCCATATGATTTATCATCTCAATTATAGTTGATAATTAACCTATAAAAATCGATGTTATGTTTAAAAATTTACTTATAATAAAAATAATGTCAAAGTGTTAGTTGGCAATATTAATACTTTATTTATATAAAACGTATTGATTAATTTCTTTGTAATTGATAATCAATTCGGAATCTAATACCTATGCTTGTTCCCTAATCGGTTTTGATATTCCTTGCATTTAATTACTTCATTAGCTTTACAAATCAAATATCATTTCTAGCAAAATAATTAAGTTTTTGAATAAGATTCAAATTTTAATAGTTGTTATCTGAATTCCTATTTAAGTTAACCAAAATAGGATTTTTGGAATATCTTTTATCTAAAAAAACTTTAATAATTAACTTATCACTTCTTGTTATGCCAGAAATTGATTAACTAGAAATATAAAAAGATTTTTTTTAATTGTCTTCTTTGACCAGTATATTTTATGCAAATTCTGCATAAAAATTCAAAGTTCATCTTGGGAATCAGAATCGCATAAAAAAGTCTATACAATTAGGAAAAATGTAATTTGTTTTTCAAGAGCCTCTTGAGAAGCTTAGCTATGAATAAAGATTAAGTGGAGCCATGCGGATTTGAACCGCAGACCCCCTGCATGCCATGCAGGTGCTCTACCAACTGAGCTATGGCCCCAGATTAAAATATTTTAGTATATTATCAATAAATGTTGAATATTAAAAAAGTATTGATAATTAATAGCTTAATGATGGCTATAAACATGCTTAATAATAAAAATTTGTTTAGATTTTTGAAAGATAAAATTATTAATTCAATTTTTAATTAATAATTAGAATATGTGTGTTTCTTTTGACGACATTTAAATTATTTTTTTGAATAATCTAAAAGATCAAAATTAAAAATATTGGCTATTTTACAATGGAAATATGTTATTAAATTCTAAAAATAATTTAATAAAAGATTGTTATAATATTTGTTCAAGGACTGTTATGGATACTACAGATCCAGGGATAACTTTCAATGAGAAAGGAGAGTCTAATTATTATTCCTATTTTGTAAAAAATATAAAAAACAAATGGGAGTTAGATCCTGAGACAAAAAGACTCAATTTAGAGAGATCTATTGAAAGAATAAAAAAAGAAGGAAAAGGCAAAGAGTTTGATTGCATAATTGGGATTAGTGGTGGCTTAGATAGTTCTTACATGCTTCATCAGATTGTCAAAAACTACGATTTGAGACCTCTTGTTTTTCATGTAGATGGTGGATGGAATTCAGAGATTGCCTCTCATAACATAAGTGTCTTGATAAATAAATTAAATATTGATTTATTTACAGAGGTAATAAATTGGGAAGAAATGAGAGATTTTCAACTTGCTATGTTTAAATCAGGCTTGCCGGGTATAGATGTACCTCAGGATATTGCTTTTATAGAAACTCTATACAAGTTCGCATCAAAATATAAAATAAAAACTATTTTAAATGGGGGTAATATATCTACTGAAGTTGTTACTACACCTGTAAAACTATTATATTGGGGAGGTGACACAAGATTGATCAAGGATGTTTTAAAAAAATATGGAACGAAAGATTTTAAAACATTTCCTTTAAGTTCTATTTTTTATAGAAAAATATGGTTAAGGTTTTTTGAAGGTATAAAAACTTATAAACCTCTTAATGACATGATCTATATCCAAAAGGAGGCAGTCAAAACTTTAGAAAAAGAATATGGTTGGAAACCATATTTACATAAACATTACGAATCAAGATTTACAGCTTTTTTTGAGGGATTTTGGTTAAATAAAAGGTTTAACTACGACATGAGAAAGCGAGAGTTTTCTAGTCTTATTCTTACAGGCCAAATGAAAAGAGCTGATGCTTTTGAGAAGCTTAAATTACCAGTATTCAATAAATTAGACATACAAAATGAATTTAGATACGTTGCAGATAAATTAGAAATAGATATTGAAGATTTAGAAAAATATTTATCTATGGAAAAAAAATATTTTTATAACTATAAAAATAATTATAGACTTATAAATATTGGTGCATATATCCTTAATAAAACTACAGGGCAAGCCAAAGGAGGAGCAATCTAAATATGCTTACTCTAGTCAATAATGGAACAGGTAATCTTGATGCATTCGTAAATATATATAAGAGAAATAATATTCCAATAAAGATTGCAAATTCTGCTAATGAACTTTCAGATGCAAATAAATTAATTCTTCCAGGTGTAAGCAGCTTTGATAAGTCATTAGAGAGTTTAAATAAATCAGGGATGAGAAATTGCTTAGATTATCTTGTTCTTGAGAAAGAAGTTCCAATTCTTGGGGTTTGTGTGGGCCTTCAAATTATGGCCAAATCAAGTCACGAGGGAAAACTTCCTGGATTAGGTTGGATAGATGGAAGAGTCGAAAAAATAAATTATAAAATTATGGATTTAAGATCAAAGGATTTTCTGCCAGTGCCACACCTTGGTTGGAATAAAGTTTTTTTAAAAAAAGAATCATATTTATTTGATAAGATTGAGGATCTTTATTTTTACTTTCTTCATTCTTATTGTATTTATGATTTGGAAACATCTTTAACTCTTACCCAAACTTTTTATGGAAAAAATTTCATATCATCAATTCATATTAAGAATATATATGGAGTTCAATTTCATCCCGAGAAAAGCCATAAATCTGGCGAAAAACTCTTACTAAATTTTGCAAATTTGTAAATGTTGAGACAAAGAATTATTCCCTGCCTTCTTTTGAGTGAAAATTCATTAGTTAAAACATTGGAATTTAAAGATCCTAAATATCTTGGAGACCCTCTTAATGCTGTCAGGATTTTTAATGATAAAGAAATTGATGAGTTAATAATTTTAGACATAGAAGCAAGTAAATTAAATAGAGAGCCAAACTATAAATTAATCTCCAGAATAGCAAAAGAGTGCAAATCTCCAATAACTTACGGAGGAGGAATAAAAAATGTTAAACAAGCCGAAAAAATTATTAGTTTAGGAGTTGAAAGAGTTTCATTATGTAGTGCAATAAAAAATAATTTTAAATTAATTAAAGAATTATCTAGTGAATTTGGGAGTCAAAGTATTGTAGTAGTATTAGAGGTTTTTAAAAGCAAAGTTAGCAATACTTCCTATCAAATAAATAATTGTAATCAAAAGATAAATCCTCTAACATTTTCAAAAAAAGTAGAGGATTTTGGTGCAGGAGAAATTATTATTAGTTGCATAAATAAAGATGGGACAAGATCAGGTTATGATATCGATTTGATTAAATTATTCAAATTAAATTGTTCTATTCCAATTACTGCTCTTGGTGGGGCAGACAATATAAATGATATTAAGATGCTTTTCAATTCATTAGGAATTGTAGGAGCAGCTGCTGGAAGCATGTTTACTCTTACAGGAAAATACCGATCTTTGTTAATTCAATATCCTACTAAAGATGAAAAAAAACTAATTTATCCAAAATAAAAAAAATTTTTGATTTTTGTCAGATATTAAAGATTATATTTTTTTTTAAGATTTTTTAAAAATTTCAATATAAGTAAAAGAAGAAGTGTAATTAATGATAGAAGAGCTGTAGATGTGTAAATATTATTATATTTTTCTAAACCAATTTTAAAAAAAATTAGATCTATTGTCCTATACTGAGTAGCCATTACAGTATAAAAAAGTTGTTGTGGGATAGAGATTATTAATTTTGTAAAAAAAAATGTTTTGAAACTTATTTTCGAAATTCCTGATGATATAGATATAACAGAACTTGGAACTACACCTGAAAGAAGTAAAAGAAAAAACTCAGTGTAATTAATTTCGTTCAGAATCTTAGAATATTTTGTTATTTTTGAATGGATTCTTGGGTAGCGGATTTTTATAAATCCTCTTGATAATTTTCTACTAAGGAAAAAATACAACATAGAAGCAAAATGTCCTCCTACAAGAACAGAAATATATCCGCCAAGTAATCCATTTTGCTTGTAACTTAAAAATATTATTGGAAGCGAAGGGAAAGGACTGCTTGCTACGGCAAAAATAATAATCGTATATAAAAAAACACTTATCATATTTTTTGATTGAAAAGTTCGATCAACAACAAACGATTTTAGGTACCAATACCAATTCTCCAAATATTTAAATTTGAAGAATTGACTTCTTCTGCATTGATGATAGATCTTGCATCAAATACCCATGCTGGTTTCCTCATCGTTTTTGATACTTTTCTCCAATTAATTTGACCATATTGCTCCCATTCAGTCAGTACTACTACAGCATCAGTATCTTCTATGGCTTTTTCTATATCATCTACAAAAGACCATTTGCCCTCAAGAGAATTACCAATTATATTTTCCCTATTATTTACCGGAGGAATATTTAAGTCTTTAGATATTTGAGATTTTTCTACTTTTGGGTCATTAATTTTTAGGAAAGCTCCTTCATCTAACAAATCTTGGCATATTTTTATGGCAGATGATTCTCTCGTATCGTTCGTATTCGCTTTAAATGCAAAACCTAATATGCATATCTTTTTTGCAGTTACTGTTCCAAAGAGTTTCTTAACTATTAATTGAGAGATTCTATGTTGATGCCAATTATTTAATTTGACTACTTCTTCCCAGAAATTAGCAACCTCTGGAAGGCCAAAATATCCTGATAAATAAACTAAGTTAAGGATGTCTTTTTTAAAACAGCTTCCTCCAAATCCAGGGCCAGAATCTAAAAACTTTGAGCCTATTCTTGTGTCGCTCCCAATAGCTCTGGCAACTTCTCTGACGTCAGCACCAGTAGCTTCGCATATGGCTCCAATAGAATTAATAGAACTAATCCGTTGTGCTAAAAAAGCATTCGCTGTTAATTTGGCCAATTCACTACTCCAGATATTAGTATGTAAGATCTTTTCCTCCGGAACCCAATTCTTGTAAATATTACTCAAAGCTAAAATTGCATTTTTGTTTTCCCCTCCTATAAGAACTCTATCAGGATCTTCTAGATCTTTAATGGCAGTTCCCTCAGAGAGAAATTCAGGGTTGGATAAAACGTCAAATTTTGATTGTGAATGAGTATCTGTTGATATTTGAGATGCTTTGAGTATGTTCTTTATTACCTCGGCAGTTTTTACAGGCAAAGTACTTTTTTCTACCACTATTGTGTATCCTTTTGCATATTTTGCCACTTGCCTGGCTGATGCCTCAACCCATTTCAAGTCGCTAGCTTTGCCTGCTCCTATACCCTTGGTTTTTGTTGGAGTATTTACTGAGATAAATATCATATCAGCTTCAGAAATATTTCTTTCTACATCTGTAGAAAAATAAAGATTTCTGCCTCTGCATCTTTTAATGATTTGATCAAGTCCTGGCTCAAATATTGGAAGTTTATTAAGATCTTTACTGTTCCATCCATCTATTCTTAATGGATTAACATCAACTACATTTACTCTTATTTGGGGACATCTATCTGCGATGACTGACATTGTAGGCCCCCCCACATAACCTGCGCCAATACAACAAATATTTTTAATTTGAATATTCATAATTAATATATTAGTTTTTACTTTGCAAGTTATGACTCAAAAAATTATTAAACGATCTTACCATTATGGAGAACTTAGGAATAATTATAATTCTAAACCATTCGAACATATTTATCTTCAAACATTAGTTGGTTGACACTTCTTGCTTTGTTTTGCGACAAAATATATCCCAAAAATGTGTCAATAAAATTGTTGGCTTAATTTTTTTGTTACATAGAGTCTTCATTATTATTTGGTTCTAAGAAAGTTTTCTTACAAATAAAAAAGAATTATTTTGGAAGGTTTTAATAGAAAATGAAAATTATTTCAACCTAATTTGAAAAATTATTTTTTGAATTTTTATCTCTTTGCATTTTCAAATAATAAATCTTAAAAAATTAAAGATTAAATTTACAAATGATAGAATTTTTTAACTTATTTTTTAAATGTCTTACCTTAATGTAGTTTAAATTTATTTAAAAAAACTATTTACAAATCTCTTTATTGTCATATTCCTCAATTATGTTTTTAAGACCTATTAATAACAACCAAAAAACAATGCTTATCTTACCATCAAAGTATTGAATATCTGCCAGTTGGGATATTAAAAAGAAAAAAGTTGCTATCCAGAAAGCTTTATCAAAGAATGAAATTTCAAAAGATTTATTTGAAATGAAGATTTTTTTCCAAGATAAAAACAGAATTATATTTATTGTTATCGCTAATAGAATTGTCCCTGGCATACCATAGCTTATCGCTAATTCAAGAAGAAGATTATGTGCATGGTTAGCAAAAGGGTTTTCTGAAGAGAAAATAACAGAAAATGTGTTTGCACCTATCCCAAAAATAGGATTTGTCTTAATAATATTTATGGCACTTTTATACATTTCTAGTCTATGTGGACTTTCAACTAAATAACCTTCATTTGTAAATTCTAGTAGGATATCTCTTGGGATTAAATCTCTTAAATTATTTTGTATATCACCTCCAAAAAAAGAGGAGGAAATAAAAAATACACCAAAAAATAATATGAAAAATATTGGTAATAAAAGGAACTTTTCTTTTTTATAAAAAATTAAGGTAGAAGAGGTGATTAAACCTGCCCAAGCATTTCTTGAAAAAGTTAGAAATGCTGCAAATCCAATAGAAAGAAATAAGCTAAGAGAAAGAGTTTTTCTAAAAAAATTTTTTTTAATATCCAATAATAGTGCTATAGAAAATGGCCATACAAAAATCAGCCAAGATCCTGCATAATTTGTATTATTAAATAAACCGCTAAGCCCACCTGGTTTTTCATCAATTGGATATAAAAACCAAGTAATTAGTCCATTAAGTGTTTGGAAAGGACCAGTCCAATTAAAAAAATATTGCCCGAAACCAGTTATTAAAACTGGTACGGTGCTTGCTATGAGAATTAATGAAAATAATCTTCTTTTAACCTTGGAATTTAGAAAAGGTTGTAATGCCCAAAATACCCATATAAAAGGAAGCCAATTTATTAACCCTACAATTGAAAGAGTGGGATCCCAAATACCATCATATTTATTGACTAAAAAAAATTTTTGTAATAGCGAGCTTGTTAAAATTATCACCCCAAATATCAAAAAAGGATAATTCCATTTATCATTTAGAAAAGGTTTCTTCTGCAAGAAACTTCCTATTATCGCAGCAAGTAGTAAAAAAATGATTGCTATTGGGATAGCTGATGGGAGAAAAAATATTCCTGATAAAAATATTAATGAGCCGTAATAAGAAAATTTATTGTAGGGTTTTTTTTTTACAAAGTTATTTAATAAAT
>MDTE01171577.1_pt1 | contig 15583 bp, 15 predicted proteins | sample 811231 | NCBI WGS metagenome assembly MDTE01 (sample SAMN05326651, study PRJNA326480) | marine metagenome | isolation source: seawater | place: Indian Ocean: Red Sea | collected 2010
GATTTCCAAGGCCCACCAGGAGAAATGCGCGGCCGAAGGCAAGTCCATGCAGGACGTGATGGCCGCCGCCAGGCTTTAGGAAGAACACGCAACCTCCCCGTTCGAGACGGCGCGTTCGCGCCTCCTCAGGGTGAGGAACTGAAGCAGGGTTACACCTCTCCAGGGTGAGGCGCTTGTATCCTCTGTAAGCCTCATCCTGAGGAGCGCGCGTCGCGAGCGTCTCGAAGGAGAGGCGAACTACGCCAGCAGTACCCAGGTGGACGAGACGGCAAGCGTCGCCAGTGCGATGTGGCGGAAGGTGCGTTCGCTCGCCAGCCCGAATATCCTGGTGCCGACGACTACGCCGATCACGTAGATCGGGATCATCACGGCGATCCGCCACAGCACGTCGGCGGTGATCAGGCCCCGTGCGCCGAAGGTGATCACCACGCCGACGAAGATGATCGTGAAGTAGCCGACCATGTTGGCGCGGACTTCGGCGGCCGGGTTAGTGCCGGACATCAGATAGAGGATCGCGGGCGGGCCGCCCATGCCCGTGGCACCGGCAAGCCCGCCACCCATCGCGCCGACCACGCCCGAGGGGATCAGTCCGCGGGGGCCGCGATAACGCCAGCCAAACCAGAGGACGAGCGCCAGCAGCAGCACGATAGCGGCGATCGACCGACGCATTTCCTCTGCCGGTGCGTTGAGCAGGATGATCGAGCCCAGGGGCACCATGACGACCGCAGGCAGGCCCATGGCCCAGGCCGTCGGCCAGTGGGCCATCCGGATTGCGTTGGGCGTCATCTGGATCGCGGGCACCACCTCGATCAGTGCCGCGATGGGCACGCCGACGGTCGGGCCCCAGACAAGGCTCAGCACGGGGGCCGTGATCAGCACGGAGCCGAAGCCTGAGAAACCGCGTATCAGGGCTGCGGCCATGACGGCCAGCGCGGCGATCAGCAGATCGGTTCCGAATAAATCGGCGGGGATGGCGAGGTCTGGCATTCGGATCGCTGGACCGGACTATTCTCCGAACCGGATGCCGATGTCGGCCATGGCGTCGCGGGTGTCCTTGCCCCAGCGGCGCTCGATCTCGTCACCGGCCGAAGCGGCGTGGATGACCGTGTCCTTCGTCTCTCCCGGCGGCGCCTGGATGGCGACGAACAGCCGGCCAAGCTCGGTACCGTTGTTGCGGAATTCCCGGTAGACGCCGGCCGGTACGGAGACGAAGTCCATCGGGTTGAGGGTTATGGAATGCTCCGTATTCTCGCCCCAGACGATCTCGAATGTGCCCTGGATACAGAAGAAATTCTCGACCGTGTCGGTGTGCTTGTGCAGGCCGGAACTGTCGCCCGGCGGGCATTCGGCGATGGTCACCGTCAGGCCGTCGGCACCCTTGACCGGCGCGATCTTGCTGCGGCCTTCCCAGCCTTCCGGGCTCATCACCGGAAATACATTGTCCGATGACATCATTTTCATCGCCTCGGGGTCTATCCCGTGGGCCGCGTTCATTGTGTCCTTGTAGGGCACCAGGTCGGAGAAACGCGCCACGCGCCTGTTCATCTCCTCGGGTGTGAGGTTGATTTCGTCTTTCGCCATCATTCTTGTCCTTTCGTGCTCACTCGCCCCAGCCGATCCAGTCGCAGATCGCGCGGCCCATGACCAGCTCCAGGTCATTACCGGACAGCCAGTCGAGTTCCTCGGTGAAGTGGGTGACGCACTCCCGGTAGGTGCATGGCAGGCGGGTCAGGTCCGAGCCCCAGAAGACGCGCGACGGCCCGAAGGCGTCGACCACGCGTTTCAACGGGTCGCTGGTGTTGGGCCAGGGATAGTCTTGCGAGGAGTAGGCGCTCAGCGTGCAGGCCTTGACCGAAATATTGTCGTACTGGGCGAGATCCAGCAGGACCGGCAGATGGGCGAAAGCTTCGTCATCGGTGGTCCGGCCCGGCAAGTCCAGATGGTCGACGGTCAGGCGCAGGTTCGGGTGGGCGGCGGCGATCTTCGCCGTTTCCGCGGCACTACCCGCAAGCATGAACATCACCGGTAAATCGTTCGCCTCGGCGGCGGCCCAGAGCCAATCGAGACCGCCGGACTTCAGCAGTTCCTGCTCTTCGGGTTTGCCCATGGTGAAGCGCAGGCCGAGCATGCCGGGCTGGTGGGTCCAGTCGGCGAGTTTCTCCACGCCCGACGGGTTGAACAGGTCGAGCCGTCCGAGCACGGCCAAGCGGTCGGGATAGGCGGCGGCGGCCTCACAGGCCTGGGAATTGTCGTTGCCCATCCACATGGGCGGGACGACGACGGCACGGTCGACGCCGGCCTCGTCCATTTCCGCGATCAGCTCCGGTGCCGTGTATTGCGGCACCATGCGGTGCCACGGGTTGGAATCGCCCCGGAAGCTCCAGAGATGCGCCTGTGAATCTGCGATCAGCATCTGTTTCTCCTTTTGCACGCGAAGCCGTGATCTGCGCCGCTATCCGGACTTGGTGCGCGGGTCGGGCTGGACATAGGTTCCCTTGTCCGGCCGTTTGAGCGAGACAATGTTCTTGGTTTCGATCTTGGCATAGTCGAGATATCCGAGGCGCGCGATCATATCCATCTTGTCCATATCGACCATGCCGTCCTTGATGACGTCGTCGTCGATATGGATTCCGACGACCCGTCCGATGATCATGTGGGACTGGGAGTTCTTGCCCGGCGGAAGATCGACCGTCTGTATGTGCTCGCATTCCAGCGCCACCGGCGACGCCTTCACCCGCGGCGGCTTCACGTTGTGGCATTCGGCCGCCTCGAGGCCCGCCAGGGCCATCTCGTCGACGCTCGACGGCGCGTGCTCCGCCGTCGCGATCATCTCGTTGCGCAGGCTCCAAGTGCACATGTTGAACACGAACTCGCCGGTTTCCTGCACGTTGGTATAGCTGTCCTTCTTCTCCTCCGTGCCCGGCTTGACCGCGTTCGGGCAGTACATCACGCAGGGCGGATCGCCGCTCAAGGCATTGAAGAAGCTGAAGGGTGCCAGGTTCACGACACCCTCGGCGCTCAGCGTCGAGATCCAGCCGATCGGGCGGGGCACAACCAGCGCGTTGTAGACGGTGTACTTGAAGGGGTCGGGCTTCATGCCGACCTCGAGGGGATTGAAGAACATATTTTGAATTACTCCGTCGCCGGGATGGCGGTGTTGGTGTTCAACTGGTTTCCATAGGCAGGCTGTCGTCCTTGCCCCATTCCTGCATCGAGGCGTCGTAGAGCGCCACATCCTCATACCCCATCGCCTTCTGGGCGAAGAACCCCAGGGTGGCGGAGATGCCGCCGCCGCAATAGTTGACCACCTTCTTGTCCGGCGTGGCGCCGGCATCGGCTAATATGCGCCGCACTACCGCGGCATCCGCGAAGACCCCGGTCGCCATGTCGCAGACATCCGCGTAGGGCACATTCGTGCTGTTGGCGATACGGCCCGGCCGGCCAAAGGCGATGCCGCCGGTGCCGTGGTACTGCTCAGCCGAGAGTGCATTGACAACCGAAACGTTCGGATCGTCAAGCACCGCTAGAACATCCCCCTTGTCGTAGATCACGCCGGCCCGCGCTCGGGCACTGAAACTGGCGGGCGGGTAGCTGTCCTCGTCCGTCGAAACCGGCATTTCGGCCGCGGTCCAAGCCGCATACCCGCCATTCAGTACCTTTGCACCGTCGAACCCCATGGCGTAGAGGGCCCACCAGGCGCGGGTCGACCAGAAGGGTTGTGTCCGGCTGTAAAAAACGACGAGCGTGTCATCGCCGATTCCCAGTGCGCCCACGCGGGCAGCGAAATCATCCGGCTTCAGCAGCATGAAACGGTGTTCGTGCGGCGTGATCGAGAGGTCGTCCTGGCAGTTGAGGTAGGCGGCCCCCGGTATGTGGCCGGCACGCCAGCCGTCCTGGTCGCCCTCGACCCGATACTCGAGCTCCGGGTCTGGCACCAGGACCGTCGTGGTGTCGAAGATGCGCAGGTCGGGATCGTCCAGATGGTCGTCAAGCCAGGCGGTGTCGACGAGCAGTTCCGGATCGAATCCGTCAGTGGTTTCCGCAGAATTCGGCATTGGTTCCCCCCAGAATTAAGACCCTACATCGAACGCGGCCCGGCGGTCGTCAACCGGTCGCATGGGCGCTCACGATGTAATACAGTCTGTGCAACAAGGGGTGGCAGTCAATCCGGCGCCGTTAGGTGGGATCAGGAGAGTGAAGATGGCCGGTCGTCTGGCGGGTAAGGTGTTTGCGATCACAGGTGCGGAATCCGGTCTCGGGCGTGCCATGGCGCTGCGCGCGGCCAGCGAGGGGGCAAAAATCGCCGCGGCGGGCCTGCGAGAGGATGATCTTGCGGATACCGTCGCATCGATGTCGAATCTCGAAGGTGACGGGGTCGCGATACCGACCGACGTCACGGACCCGGGGCAGGTGAGCGCGCTCATCGACGGCACCGTCGAAAGCTTCGGGCGTCTTGATGGCGCGATCGCAAATGCCGGGGCGTTCGTCGAGTGGACGGACTTCCAGGACTGGGACTTGGCCGACTGGCACCGGGTGGTCGCGGTCAATTTCACCGGGGTGTTCGTGACGTTGCAGGCGGCTGCACGGGTCCTGATCGAACAGGGTGAGGGGGGCTCGCTGCTGGCGACCGGTTCCTCGACCGCGATCCGGCCGGCCCCGAAGGCATTGCCCTACGTGGCCAGCAAGGGCGGTGTGCACCAGATGATGCGGGCGCTCGCGGTCGAGCTGGCACCCCACAAGATCCGCGTGAACACGGTCGTGCCCGGCATGGCGCGCACGTCGCCGGTCGAGGACACGGAAGGCTACATCGAAGCGGGGCTCAAGATGGTCCCGATGGGCGAGGTCGTGGAGCCCGACGAGATTGCCGCGTTGGTGGCATTTGCCCTGTCCGATGAAGCACCCAACATGACGGGCACATTGCTCAAGGTCGATGCCGGCCGCACCTCCGGGTGACGTGGCGTATATCCAACCAGAAGGAATTTTCATGGAAATCAAAGCCATCCAGATCGCGAGAACGGGCGGACCGTCGGTCATGAAGTGGAAGACCATCGACCTGCTGAAACCCAAGAAGGGTGAGGTCACCGTTCGGCACACCTCGATCGGGTTCAACTTCATCGATATCAACCATCGCGGCGGGCGTTATCCGCTGGAGATGCCGACCGGTATCGGTTCCGAGGCCGCGGGTGTGGTCGAGGCCGTGGGCCGCGGGGTCGCTGATCTCAAGGTCGGCCAGCGTGTGGTCTATATCGGCAAGGTCGGCACCTATTCCGAGGCCCAGAACGTCCCGGCGGCCATCTGCGTGCCGATCCCGCGCGACATCAGCGACGAAGTGGCCGCGGCGACCCATCTCAAGGGCATGACGGTGGAGATGCTGGTAGAGCGGGTCGGCAAGGTGAAGAAGGGCGACACGGTCCTGATGCACTCGGCAGCGGGCGGTGTCGGCCTGTTGCTGTGCCAGTGGGCAAAGGCGCGGGGTGCGACGGTGATCGGTACGGCCTCCTCGGCGTCCAAGTGCAAGGAAATCACCCGGGCCGGCGCCAAGCACGCCATCGATACGTCCAAAAAGGACGTCGCCAAGGAGGTGGTCAAGATCACCAAGGGCGCGGGCGTCGACGTGATCTTCGATCCGGTCGGCAAGGATACCTACGAAACCTCGCTGGCCTGCCTGAAGGACAGGGGACTTCTGGCCAGCTTCGGCGGTGCGTCGGGCCCGGTTCCGGAGATCAATTTCAACGATTTCCGCTACATGGCGCGGGCCTGGTTCCTGACGCGGGCGTCATTGTTTAATTACACAGCCAGCCGCGAGGATCTGCTGCACAGTTCGCGCCGGGTCTTCTCGATGATCCGTTCGGGCAAGGTGAAGGTGAAGATCAAGCAGCGCTATCCGTTGAAGGATGCGGCCCAGCTTCACAAGGACATTCAATCCCGTAAGCTGACGGGAATCAGCATGCTGGTGCCGTAGGCCAGACCAGCCTTCGGGGGAGGGGCAAGATGCGCGTGATCGACTTTTTCGACCGGGGTGCCCTGTTGCAACCCGAGCGCGCCTTCATGATTGCCGAGGACGGTACGGTCACCACCCACCGTGAGGCACGCGATACCAGCCACCGGACCGCGCTGGCGATGATCGCGGCCGGGTTCGGCTACAAAAAGCATGCCGCGATATATAGCCCGAACCATCCCGGTGCGTTCGACGCGTTGCTCGGCCTGTATCGGGCGGGCGGTGTCTGGGTGCCCATCAATGCCCGCAACGCGATTGCCGAAAACGCCTTCATCCTTAACAACAACGAAGCGGAGTTTCTGTTCTATCACAGCGACTTAGAGGAAAACATCAAAGTCATAAGCGAGGAGTGTCCGGGCATCAAAACCTATGTCTGCCTCGACCGCCCCGGCGCCGATGCGCCGTCATTTGCCGACCTCATTTCCGGTCATGAGGGCGAAGCGCCGGACTTCCCGGACAAGGCGGATGATATCTGCGGGATTTTCCCGTCCGGCGGCACGACCGGACGCCCAAAGGGGATTCTCTGGACCAACCAGTTGTTCGAGACCATGGTCGCCGCGATGGTCGCTCATATGCCGCCGAGCAAACCGCCGGTGCATCTCTGCGCCGCGCCCATGACCCACGCGGCGGGCGTGACGGCAATGTCTCTCATGGCCTTCGGGACGACCAACGTCATCATGAACGGGATACAGCTGCCGCAGCTCATGGAGAACATCGAGACATACGGTGTCACCAACCTGTTCCTGCCGCCGACCGCCATCTATATGATGCTCGCTCATCCCGATGTCCGAAATTACGACTATTCCTCGCTGGAATACTTCCTGTATGCGGCTGCACCAATGTCGGTCGAAAAGCTGAAGGAAGCGATAGATGTGTTCGGCCCGATCATGGCCCAGAGCTACGGCCAGGCTGAGGCGCCGATGATCTGCACCTATCTGACTCCTGAACAGCATATCGAGGCGTTGGAGAGCAACAAGGTGCACCGGCTGGCCAGTTGCGGTCAGCCCTGTCTGCTGACACCGGTTGAGATCATGGACGATGATGAGAACATCCTGCCGCCCGATGAGCGAGGTGAGATCGTGGTGCGCGGTTCGCTAGTGATGGCCGGATACTTCAAGAATAAGGAGGCGACAGACGAGATTACGACCTCCAAGGGGTGGCACCGCACCGGTGATATCGGGCTGAAGGACGAGGACGGCTTCATCTATATCGTCGACCGCAAAAAGGACATGATCATCTCGGGCGGGTTCAACATCTATCCCTCGGAAATCGAGCAGGTGGTCTGGGGTCATGAGGCCGTGCAGGATTGTGCCGTGATCGGTGTGCCCGACGAAAAATGGGGCGAGGCCGTCAAGGCGATCATCGAGCTCAAGCCGGGTCAGTCGGCAACCGAGGACGAAATCGTTACGTTGTGCAAGGACGAACTGGGAAGCGTGAAGGCACCCAAGACCGTTGAGTTTTGGGATGAGTTGCCGCGCTCACCGGTGGGCAAGGTGCGCAAGAAGGATATGCGCGAGAAGTTCTGGGAAGGGCGGGACCGCTCTATTTAGCGGTTGAAAGCATGTCTCAGCGCATCGGCATACTCGGGCTTGGGCAGATCGGCGGAACGGCAGGACGCCTGCTGCTGGCAGCCGGACATGCGGTCAGCGCCGTCGACCGACCGAACGCTCACTGGCTGACCGATGCCGGCGGTGTTCTGGTGCCGGACGCCAGGACCCTGGCGAAGACCGTTGACATCGTGATTATGGCCATGTCACGGGAAACCGATGTCGAGGCCGGCGTTTTCGGTGGCGGTGGCCTGGTAGAAGGTGCGCGCAGCGGGTTGATTGTCGCCGATATGGGTACCTTTGCCGTCGCGCTGAAGGAGCGCGTGCACGATGCGCTGGAGACGGGAGGTGCGGTCGCGCTTGACACCCCGATCAGCGGGACCCCCCACGCCATGAAAACCGGGCGAGCCGTGATAATGCTGAGCGGCGATGAGGTCGCCTGCGACAAAATACGGCCATTACTCGAGGTAGTGGCGCCGAAATGCCCGTATGTCGGACCGTTCGGCCACGGCATGAAGCTCAAGTTCGTCCTCAACGCGCTGGTCACCAACCATGTGCTGGTTGCTGCGGAGGCACTGAACATGGGCATCGCCTCCGGGTTGGATGCGCAACAGGTCCTGGATGTGGTGATGAACAGCGTCGCGACATCGACCCAGTTCGAACTCCGTGCGCCCTTGATGGCCGAACGCAAATGGCAGCCGGCGACGGCCCCGGCGCGCTTGGTGCGCAAGGACATGGACTACATCGTCGACCATGCCCGCGCACTGGGCGTTCCGGCGCCCGTTTCACAGGTCACCCGCGACTACTACGACAAGGTCGAGGATATGGGATTGCTTGAGGAAGAACTGGCCGTCATCTTCGAGGCGCTCGAGGCTGAGAACCGCGATCCGGACTAGGTGGCGCGCCCGATATGGGTGTGGGCGCGCAAGAACGACAGCACGCTAGCCAGCATCAATACGCTGATGCAGATGTAGGCCACCTGGAACGTGGTGACCGAAACGATCGCCGCAAAGATCGCCGGGCCTGTCACCACACCTGCAAAGATCACGAAACCGACCGCGCCGGTGGTACGGCTGACCTCTCCGGCGGGTGCGAGCCGGGCGATTTCCGCGAGATAAATCCCGTTCCATCCGGCTGCAGTTGCGCCGAACAGGACGCCGACGGCATAGATGAGCGTAAGCGGCCACGAACCCGTCAGCATCGCGGTCAGGAATGCCGCCACCGCGGCCAGCAGGGCCAGGACGAGCAGCATGAACAACGGAGCGATGAACCGCGCGGAGATGGCGCCGAACACGATGCGGGCCGTACCGCCGCTCGCTTGTGCAACGGCGAGGATGGCACCGGCGGTGATGACAGACAGCCCAATACCCTCTTGCAGGTGAAGCACAATAAACGTTGTCAGAGCGTACTGGGCGACGACCAGTGGGACACAACCCGCGAGGAGCCAGCGCAGGACCGGGCTGTCAATCACGAGGCGCAGCGGGCCGATGAACTCGATCTGGAATCTTCTATTGGTATCCGAGAGCTGAGCATAGCCGCGCGTCCAAAGTTCGGTGACAACCACCACGGCGATGCAGGCCCCGGCAATCACGAGGATCGCTGATTGCCAGCCCCAAAGCAGCGTAAGCGGTGGGCCGACGAACCCGGCCAACGCACCACCGAGCGGGACGCCGGTTTGCTTGATCGAGAAGATGAGCGGTTGCATCTGACGGGGCGTCACGCGCGACAGGATGTGCGAACTTGCTGGTGTCGTCGGGCCAAGGGCCGCGCCGATCAGAATGCTTCCCAGAATACCGAGCCAGATATCTCCGGTCGCGATCAACACGCTCCCCGCTGCGGCGAGCAGCAACAGGAACTGGGACAGGCGCATCGAGTTGTAGCGGGCCACCAGCGCACCCGAAATCATAGAGCTGACCATCGCCGCGATGAAAACGATGGTCGGTTGCAACCCGATCCAGGCCGGATCGTAGCCCATATCCGGCAATGCCTGCTTGGCCAGCACAGGCGGTGCGAACACCGCCCATGAGACCATCGCCTGGATCACGGTGAGCAGGATCGTCGGGCCGACATATCCGGCTCGTTCGCTCATGAAGTATGGGGCCGTCCGCTTCTAGTAGTCGGGCATGGAGTAGAGAAGCACGCCGGCCTGCGCTCCGATCCGCTCGGCTTCTGCCGCGGCCGGCTGGGATGGATCCCATGGTTTTGCGTCATATCGCATGCCGGTGATCTCATTCGTGGCCTCGGACATAAGCCAGACTACCGGCGCCTTCATCAGATCCGCCTCGATCAGGACCGGATTCTCCAGCGTAGTATCGCGTGCCTTCATTTCGTCGGACATGCCCGGCGTGGCCGCGCCGGCGCCGGGGTTGAGGATGTTGACGTTTACGCCCGTGCCCTCAAGATCCTTGTTCCAGATTTCCGTCGCGCATTCGAGTGCGGCCTTCGAGGGTCCATAGGGAGACGAGCCCTGTTTGGTCATTGTGCGGTACATGGTCGTGACGTTGATGATCCGTCCCCAACCCTGTTCGATCATCAATGGTGCGACCCGCCGCGCGAGCTGGTCACCGCCGACAAAATTTGTGTCCACCACGTTCTGGATGATTTCGTCCGTAGCTTCCCAGAACTTCGGCATCTCGCCAGTTGCCTGCCATTCCGGGGTCTTGTGGCCGTCAGGCCAGATGTAGGTGAAGGTCAGGCCCGCATTGTTGACCAGGCCATGTATGGCTCCGAACTCCGACACGGCCTCTGCGACGATGTGATCGCAGTCTTCGGGTTTTCGGATATCGGCTGTGACGCAATGCAATGGTCCACAGTTTTCCGCACAGGCCGCCTGAAGATCGAGGAAGTCATCATCGATATGGGCTGCGGCCAGCACGCTGGCGCCCGCCTCGGTGAGAGCCTCAGTCATGGCACGGCCGAGGCCACGACCAGCACCTGTCATAATCACCACCCGGCCGTCCAGATTGTACTCCGCCATTACTCGCTCCCTCTGATTGGCGCCTGCCATTTTGGCTGGCGCCAAGCTATGGGGCGGTGTCATCGGGCGCAACTATTTCAAATGGAAAGTGGAGTTATCCTGAAAAGTGCAGGCACGGTGCTAGGAAAATATGACTTCAGCTTTGTCGTGTAGGCTGATAGACTCTGAATATCAGCAGTAGTTAAACTTGCGAGGGGCTATCAAATCAATGCAAGTGCTGGTGACCAACACGTAACTTGGGTCGCCATGATTATTTAAAATCAGAACATAGCCCAACTGTTGTATCCCATGCGGTGCTTGCTCAATTAGGTCAAGTTGCTTGGGGAATAATTAATAGGGAGGTGAAAAATGATTCGAATTCTCTCAAAGAGAATGTGCTTGTTTTTGCTCGCTGGGCTTTTCGCGTCATCGATAGTTCTGTCGGGTGTGTTCTCGACTACCGCGCAAGCGCAAGATAAGGGGCCGATAAAGGTCGGTTTCAGTATGGCTTTGACCGGTGCCTTGGCGGGTGGCGGAAAGCAGGCGCTTGAGGCAATGAAAATTTGGCGTGACGATATAAACGCCAAAGGCGGCATGCTTGGTCGTCAAGTTGAGTTGGTGTTTTATGACGATCAGACCAACCCCAAAAATGTTCCTGGGATCTATGCCAAGCTCCTGGATGTAGACAAAGTAGATTTTATCGTTAGTGGGTACGGCACGAACTTAATTGCGCCAGCTATGCCGGTCGCAATTGATCGTGAAGTTGTTTTCATGGGCCTGTTTGGCATGAACAACAACAAGAAATGGAAATATGAAAAATACTTCCAAATCTTGCCGGCCGGCCCAGACCCAGCTGTTGGCTTTTCGTCGAATTGGTTTAAGGCAATTGAAGCCTTTAAGCCGAAAACGATCGCTTTGGTTGCTGCCGACGCGGAGTTTGCCCGTAATTTAAAAGAGGGTGCGGTAACAAACGCGAAGCGGATGGGGCTAGAAATTGTCTACAATAAGAATTATCCGCCAAAGACTGCTGACTTCACGCCCATTGTCAGGGCTGTGAACGCCACAAAGCCGGATATCTTTTATATCGCATCCTATCCGAACGGCTCTGCCGGACTTGTTCGCGCGCTCGCTGAAGTAGGGTCAGATGCGAAGGCGATTGGCGGTGGCATGGTCGGGTTGCAGTTTGCGGGCCTGATGGCTGGTTTAGGTCCAAACCTAAACGGTATCCTGAACTATGATTTCTATGTTCCAGAGCCAACAATGGCGATTTATCCTGGATCTACAGAGCTGATCAAGCGTTACCAAGACAAGGTAAAGACGGAGGGCTTAAAGACTGACGCACTAGGTTACTACCTCGTGCCTTGGGCTTACGCCTATGTTGATATTCTTGGTCAAGCGGTTAATGCCGTAGGCAAAATTGATCATGATGCTATCGCCGAGTATATCCACAAAACGAAGTTCACCACGGTCGTTGGTGACGTTGAGTTTGGGGATAACGGTGAATGGACCGAAAGTCGGACAATCGTTGTGCAGTATCAGGGAATTAAAAATAATGACCTTGATCAGTTTGCAAAGCCCGGCGTTCGGAAAATTATGTTGCCAGCTGACATTAAGACCGGCGATGTGAAGGCGTTTAACGCGCTTCGCTGATTAAGTTATTGGGCCGAATATTTCGGAGAACGGTTGCGCGTCATTGCGACCGTTCTCCGATCTTCTTAATGAACGAATTTGTTCATAAGTGAGGTGTCGTGGATTTCCTTGAACTGCTCATAAATGCGCTAATAGCTGGTATTCTGCTTGGGGGTTTTTTTGCCGCCCTGTCAATCGGTCTCTCAATCTGCTTTGGTTTGTTGGATACGGTTAACCTCGCCCACCCGACACTTATAGTTGCAGCCGCTTTCTGTACGTTTTTATTAAATGATCTTTTTGGTCTCGACCCAATTTTGGCGGGCATCATTATCACGCCAGTATTCTTTGTCATCGGCTGGATGATTTATACGGCCTACTACCAATTTTTTGAGAAGAACAGCGCTGAAGCATTGCGAGGCCTCGCTTTCTTCTTCGGCCTGCTCTTTATCACCGAAGTGATTTTGATCATGGTATTTGGGGTTGATCATCGCCTCGTTAACGCACCGTATATTGGTGAATCCATGGGCCTTGTCATGGGTGCAGTTGATATTTCGATCCCCTACCGACTGCTCGTTGCGTTTGTCGTTGCAGCGATAATGACTTTGGGCCTGCAGTTGTTCTTGGACCGCTCATTTTTTGGGCGAGCGACCCGCGCTGTTCATCAAGATATGATGGCGCTCTCTTTAATGGGAGTTGACCCGGTCACAATCAAACGTATTGCATTTGCGCTCGGTTTGGCTACCTGCGGGCTCGCAGGCGCTTTAATGATCATTGTGATCCCGATTGAACCTGCGGTCGGACGGCTCTTCATCGGTAATGTGTTTGCTATTGTCGTCTTAGGTGGCCTTGGATCAATTAGTGGGACTTTGATTGCCGCCATGATCTTGGGTATCGCTGAGAGTTTAGTTTCAACGTTTTTCGGGCCGTCATGGGCGCCCGCGGTTTCATTTGGGATCCTTTTGGGCGTATTGGCCTTTAAGCCAACCGGATTGCTCGGTGTAGGGGACACGCGCTAATGGTTAGCCGTTACAAATTTGAAATCGGATGTATTTTAATTTTGATCCTAGCGTTTCTTGCAACGCAAGTTGATTTCAATCGCTTTTACTACTTTGCTGGTTTCGCGATACTTCAGTATGTGATGATCGCCACGGCCTGGAATATTCTTGGTGGATATGGTGGCTACATTAATTTCGGTACCGCGGGTTTCCTCGGCGTTGGTTCCTACATTGCGATCGCCTTGATTGAGTGGACAGATGCCTCAATCTTCTGGCAGATCATCGCAGCAGCGTTTTGTGCCGGGTTGCTGGGCCTTTTTATAGGCTACTTTACACTTCGTCTTAAGGGGGTGTACTTCGCAATTGCTACACTTGCGTTAGCTATCGTTCTGGAAACAATAGTAAATAACTGGGATTTTGTGGGCGGCGCTGCTGGAATATCTATTCTTCCCCCACGAAAACCGGAGCTTCTAGGGGTGTTGATTGTTGACCGCAAGGGCGATGGTGTATTCGGTAATAGTAAAGAGTTTCTCTTCTTCATTATGGCGTTTATGGCCATCCTGAGTGTTTGGATCGCTAGAACTATCGAGAAGGGAAAGCTTGGTCGCGGCTTGAATGCTATCAAGGATAATGAGGAAGCAGCTGAGTGTATGGGAGTGCCGACACTTCGCTTGAAATTAATTGCAACGACGCTTAGCGGGGCTCTTATGGGTGCTGCGGGCGGGGTTTTCCCGAGTTACCTAACTTTCGTGGATCCACCAACAGCCTTTAACCTGGAATTTGCGGTTAATTCTTTGGCGATGCCGATGATCGGTGGGACTTTCACTTGGCTCGGGCCCGTCGTCGGTGCCGTTCTGCTCGGTACGGTTCAGCAGATTGCCATTGTTACAATCTCGTCTGAATTGAACTTGCTGATATTGGGTGTGCTACTCGTCTTGTTCGTAACACTAGCTCCCCATGGTATTGTCGGCTGGTTCATGAAGAAGAACAAATAGGGTTGACGGTCCATGTCTGAAACTCTTCTCGAGATTAATGCCGTAACCAAAACCTTTGGCGGTTTCACAGCTTTATCAAACGTCTCCACGGAGGTTCGTTCCGGAGAACGTTTTGGCCTGATAGGCCCGAACGGGTCGGGGAAGACCACGCTTATAAATTGCATTTCCGGCCTGTTACAGAATGATGGCGGTAAAATTACCTTTGACGGAACTCAACTTGATGGCTTGCCGGCTCACAAGCGAACGGCGGCTGGGATTACGCGCACCTTTCAAATACCACGACCGTTCCACACTATGACGGTGATGGATAATTTAAAGATCCCAGTGGAGTTCGTTAGCAAGCCAGGCGCATCTCAGTCGGAGATTACAGACGAGGCGATGTCCATTCTCGAGACAATGGGCATGGCGGAGAAGGCGAATCAAGAGACATCGGGATTAACTCAGATCGAGCTCCGAAAGCTGGAATTGGCTCGGGCGATTGCCGCAAAACCGAAGTTACTCATATCCGATGAGGCCATGGCCGGTTTAACCGGTAATGAAGTTGACGAAGTGCTCGACATACTTATCAAGTTTAATGAGCAAGGTATGACCATCATCATGATCGAGCACATTATGCGGGCGGTCATGCAATTTTCTCATCGAGTTATTTGTCTCGATGCTGGCGAACTGATTGCCGAAGGTGTGCCCGAAGAAATTGTGAAAGATAAAGGCGTTGAAAGAGCCTATTTGGGGGTCTGATAATGGTCGAACTCGTCATTAAGGATCTTGTCGCCGGATACGGCAATGTCAGTGTGTTGCACGACGTCTCTATCGATGTTGGTGATAGACAGACGGTCGCCTTGCTCGGCACCAATGGGAACGGGAAAAGTACTCTAATGCGCTCAATAATCGGTTTAATTAAACCGACGGCTGGAAGCATTATATTACGAGACGGTGGAGCCGAGATTGATCTAACGCGTTGCAGTCCCAAAGAAATTGTTGAGCACGGCGTTGCCCTTGTACCCGAAGGCCGACGCCTTTTTCCGCTGCTCACTGTTGAAGAAAACCTCACGCTGGGCGCGTACCGTAAGGACGCCCGCGGTAGTATCGAAAGTAACCTGGATTTTTGTTTCACTCTTTTCCCGCGACTTGCTGAACGTAAGACTCAGCAGGCAGGAAGTATGAGTGGTGGCGAACAACAAATGCTTGCTGTAGCACGAGCTTTGATGAGTGACCCTAAGCTATTGTTGATTGATGAACCGTCTGTCGGTTTAGCGCCGATCTTGGTTTCGCAAATGATCGAAAAGATCGGCGAACTTAGCGATAGCCGTGGGTTAACAATATTGATGGCCGAACAAAACTTTAACCAAGCGATCAAAATAGCGACCAAAGGCTACATTATCGTGCACGGGGAAATAGCATTCGCCAGCAAGGATGCGGCCGATCTGCGCGAAAATGATATGGTAAAAAGCTACTATCTCGGC
>MDTE01026472.1_pt1 | contig 15580 bp, 26 predicted proteins | sample 811231 | NCBI WGS metagenome assembly MDTE01 (sample SAMN05326651, study PRJNA326480) | marine metagenome | isolation source: seawater | place: Indian Ocean: Red Sea | collected 2010
AAGTGAAGAACTAAATAAATCAGCAAAATCATTTGTCATATTGTACAATGATAAACCTGTTTGTTTTATGGGTATTTTGCCAATGCCAAGTGGAACAATACAAAATGCTTTTCGAGTTAGTCGATTGGTTGTTTTACCAGATTTCCAAGGGTTAAGTATTGGTATGAAAATATTAAATTTATTTGGCGCAATGTATAAAACAAATAAACAAACATTATATATAAAAACGTCAAACCCTTCGTTGTTTGTAGGCATGAAACGTAACACACAAAATTGGTTATTAATTAATGAAAGCAATAACGTGGAAAAATTAAAAGAAACAAACAGAAAGTTAAGAGAACAAAAAGAAGCAGGTTTAATAGATTTTTTTGGAGGCATAAAATATTTTAAAGAAAGCGTGACAAAATCTTATAAATATATAGGCGAAGAACATAAAGAAGATATATCAATTATATTATTTAAAACTGAAGTTTATAAACACGTTGCACAAAATCAAATCAGTATGTTTTAAATAAAATTTAACAGAGAAGAATTAAAAAAATAAAAAAAAATTTAAAATTTTATTGAAAATATTTTTTTAATTTAAAATGTTGTTGTATATTTGGTATATCAAACAATTAAAACAATAAAAATGTTAATGAAAGTTAAAAAAATAAGAGAAGGGGTTTACAGGGTTACAGATTCACAAGGTGTATGGATTGCAAGAGGTGGAGTTGGTACTGATAACGGAAAGTGGACAGCTAATCAATGTGATAAATTAGAAGATTGCACAAACGAAAACAATTGGGGTGTTCAGTTTGATACTTTCAAACAATTAAAACAATTTGCACAAAACAATTAATAACAATAAAAACTAAACAAAATGAAAAACTTAAAAACAGCTTTAAACAAACAACTAGATATTTATTTAGATGAAAGAGAAGAACTATTAAGAACTATAACCGTTCACGAAGAAGAAAAAGCTCTTAAAATACAATTAGACATAGTAAGAGATAAAATTGTTGAAGTAGCTAAAATAATTAATAAATTATAAAACAATAACAATTTAAACAAAATAACCCCTGCAGAAATGTGGGGGTTTTTTTATATTTACATATGACTAAAAAGCATTATAAAGCAATACAATGGTGTATAAACAACAAAATATTTGTCAGTGCATATCCAACATTAAAAGGTTTAAAAATAGAAATAAAACATAATAATAAAGTGATAATATCTGATCAAACATATGATCAAAACGAATTGCAAAATAAATTATGGGAATTATATTTGTATCTTTATGAAAAATATTACAATGGCAAAAAAACAACATAATGCAACACTAAAAAAGAGAATGTTAAATGCATTAGAAAAAACTTTTGGTGTTGTTACAACAGCTGCAACAATGGCTGGTATAGATAGAACAACACATTACAGATGGTTAAAATCAGATGAAAAATACTTTGAACAAGTTAATGACTTGGAAAATGTAATGTTAGATTTTGCAGAAACCAATCTGCATCAACAAATAATGGAAGGCAATACAACAGCAACAATATTTCTTTTAAAAACAAGAGGAAGAAAACGTGGTTACATAGAACGTCAAAATATAGAGATGACAGCTGATATAAACACTAGTAAATTGTCACCAGAGGCACAACAGAAAATTGACGCAATTTTAAATGAGGAATATTAATGGCATTATAAAAACAAAATGCGAAAATTCTTTATTGTTTTTTACTAGATATATATTTAAAGAAAACACTGGAATTAAATTTGAAGTAGCTGAATTTCATAAAGAATTAGCAAATATATTACAACAGGTATATGACGGAAAAATTAAAAGATTAATTATCAATATACCTCCACGTTATGGCAAAACAGAATTAGCAGTTAAAATGTACATTAGCTGGTGTTTAGCTAAAAATCCAAGAGCCAAGTTTATACATTTATCTTATTCAGATGCATTAGCACTTGACAATAGTTCTATGACACGTGAATATATTATGTCAGATGCGTTTCAAAAAATCTGGAATTTACAATTAAAAAAAGACAGTCAAAGTCAAAAAAAGTGGTACACTACGCAAGGAGGCGGTGTTTATGCTACTGCAAGTGGAGGCGCTATAACAGGTTTTGGTGCTGGTAATGGTGGCGCTATAATCATAGACGACCCATTAAAACCAGATGACGCTTTAAGTGATGTAAGAAGAAGTTTTATAAACAATAGATACAATACAACTATTAGATCAAGAGTAAATGACAGAGATGTTCCAATTATAGTTATAATGCAACGACTACATGAGGACGATTTGTCTGGTTATCTTTTAGACGGTAATAGTGGCGAACAATGGCATCATTTAAAATTAACTGCTATAAATAAAAACAATGTTCCGTTGTGGCCAACCAAACATTCATTTAAAGAATTAGAATCAATAAGACAAGCAGACAGATATACATTTTCTGGACAATACATGCAAGAACCAGCACCAGCTGAGGGTGGCGAATGGCGTAAAGATTGGTTTAACATTATAAATAAAAGTGAATTGCCAAACGACATAGAATGGGAAATGTTTATTGACGGCGCATATACTAAAGACACTAAAAACGACCCAACAGGAATACAAATCAGTGGCAAATCAAATGACAATCTTTACATATTAAAAAGCATTGATAAATATTTAGAGATGCCAGAATTAAAGAATTTTATAATTTCATTTGTCAAAAGTTGTGGTGTTCACATTAATCTAATATTGGTTGAACCAAAAGCGTCTGGTAAATCATTAGTGCAATTATTAAGACGTGAAACACATTATAACGTAAGTGAATTAAAAACAGATTTTGTTAGATTCAGTAAAATAGAACGTGCTAGAGCATCATCTCCTTTTATTGAGGGCGGCAGGGTTTACTTAACAAAAGACAATTGGAATGACGCTTATTTACAACAAGTTGGAACGTTTCCTAACGCTAAACATGATGAACACATTGACGTTACAGCATATGCCATAGAGCGTAATTTAATTAAAAATTTCTTTGTCGTTTAATTACTTTTAATTTTTGTATTTTTACAAAAAATTTATTATAGGCACATGGCATCTTTATTTGATCGTTTCAAAAATCTATTGAACAAAAACGCACAAAAGACATCAGAACAATATAACCGAGCAATATATAATTTTCTTGGCGAAAGCATTATATGGAATTCTGAAAATGATGATACTTACATACAACAAGGTTATCAAAAAAACGCAACAATATATTCTTTAATTAATATAATCACTAAAGCTGCAACAACAATTCCGTTTCAAATTTACGAGATAGAAAATAAAAATGATTACAAAAGATATAAAGCATTAACAAGCGGAACATTTGACGCTAACATTTTACATAAATCAGAAATATTAAGAAAGCGTGCTTTAAGCGAAATTGAAGATACTGAATTACATATGTTGTTAGATCGACCAAACCCTGCACAATCTTATAATAGTTTTATAACAGAATTAATTGCATTTGGCAAACTTACAGGGAACAGATACATATATGGCATTGGACCAGAATCAGGCGACAATATTGGAAAATACAAAGAATTATATGTAATGCCTTCACAATTAATGGAAATAATTAGTGGTGGTATTATGCAACCTGTTGTAAAATATAAAATACAATATAACGGAAATCATGACATTCCAGCAGAACAGATTTGCCATATTAAAGATTTTAACCCCTACTACGACGGAACTGGAACACATCTTTACGGACAATCTCCTTTACGTGCTGGTTTACGTTCAATGACCACAAATAATGAAGCTGTTCAAACAGGTGTTAAGTATTTACAAAACCAAACTGCTAGAGGTGTGTTAATGTCAGAAGAAGGTGACATAAACGAAGTACAGGCGCAACAATTAAAAGATAAATTTCGTCAATCACATCAAGGGTCAAACAACGCAGGAGATATTATAATAACTCCTAAAAAGTTATCATGGGTTAATTTTGGACTGAATGCATCAGATGTTTCTTTGATCGAGCAATATAATGCATCAATAAAAGATTTATGTAACATTTATAATGTGCCTGTTCAATTGTTAAACAACACTGATTCAACAACATATAATAACATGAAAGAAGCAAAAAAGGCATTATATCAAAATGTTGTTATTCCTGAATTGTGTAAAATACGTGATGAATTAAATAGATGGTTAACACCTAAATATGGTGAAAAACTATGCATTGATTTTGATTTTACTGTTATTCCAGAATTGCAAGAGGAAACAGACAAAGTTGTTAATCAGATGTCAAAAGCGTGGTGGTTGACACCTAACGAAAAACGTATGGCAATGAATTATGGCGAAGATGAAGAAAACGACATTATGAATGAATATTTTATTCCTGCTAATTTAATGCCTACAAATGATTTTGACGAAGTAGTTGACGAACCATTAGATATTGAAGTTGACAAACTTTTAAAAGAAAAAATACCAGCATTTCATGACGCATACACAACACAAGAAGAAGCAGAACAAAGAGCAATCGAAATGGGTTGGGACGGACAAGGCATAGGGTTTCATACACATACTTACGACGGGCAAACAATTTACATGCCTTTTAAAACACATCAAGAATATGATGTTGCTTTGCAAAACAAAAAACATCAATTTAATATTAAAGAAACGTATGACAATTATCCACAAGGCGCTACAAATAATGCTAAACGTATGATCGAATGGAGAAAAAAATATGGACGTGACACAGTGCGTGGTGGTACAAATGTTGGATGGACAAGAGCTGCACAATTAGCTAAACGTGAATCTTTGTCAGTTACAACTCTTGCACGTGTAAAATCTTTTTTAGCAAGACATAAAGACAATTCTAAAATTGATGATCAATACAAGGGCGAACCGTGGAAGGACAAAGGTTACGTAGCATATAATCTTTGGGGTGGTGAAGTTATGCGAACATGGGTAAACAGATTTTTTGAACGCATTGAAAATGATAAACAATAAAAATGAGTGGCAAAAAGCATTTGAAAAACAAATGGACATTGCCGAAAAACCTAACATTGCAAAAGTAAAACGTTACTACAAAAAAGAATATAATAAAGGAATACAATCTTTCCTGTCTTTGAATGCTACTAATTACGAAAACACTTTTTTAACTGCTGATTTTATAAAATTATATGCAGAAATATATAAATCAGTTGGGTTGCGTTTTGCTAAATGGTATGCACGTAATTTTGATAAATACATAAAAAAAGGAATAAATCCTAGACAATTTGAAAGTATTTGGGAACAACAATTTTTGTTTCTTGGTCAAGCCATTGCTGCTAGACGTGTAACATTAGTTTCAGGAACAGCAAAAAAAACATTACGCAATATTTTTAGAAGTTTACTATCAGATCAAGAATTTATGCAACTAGGCGAACAACAACAAGCACGTGTATTAAGAAAAAAATTTAACAGATATTCACAAACACAAGCAGAACGTTTAGTCAGAACAGAATCAACTTTAATAGCAAATTATGCTACAATGCAAAGTGCATTGTCTATATTTCCAGGCGCACAAATGAAAAAAGAGTGGATAGCAAGTTTTGATGACAGAACACGTGACGCACATGCACAAGCTGACGGACAAATTGTTAATTATGATGACACATTTATTGTTGGAGTAGATTTTATGAAGTATCCAGGCGACCCAGCTGCAAGTGCTGAAAATATAATAAATTGTCGTTGTAGTGTTGCGCCTTTTCCTGATGATTTTGCAGAATCGATTACAGACATAGATAACATAGGTTTTGGTCTTTCAAGACAAACAACTTTTTAAAAATTAAAATTGTATCTTTGATACAAATTTTTTGTTATGGGAAATATAATTTTTAAGCAATCGCCTATTGGTGAATTATTAGACGCTGACGAATATGCTGGCGTAGTTAAAGGTTACGGTTCATATTTTGGAAATAAAGATTCTGACAATGACGTAATAATGAAAGGTGCATACAAGAAAACCATTAAAGAAAATGGTGAAAGAGTAAAATATTTGTATCAGCACAATATGATGCAACCAATTGGTAAAATGAAAGAATTATACGAAGATGATAAAGGTTTAGTTTTTGTAGCTGAAATTGCCAAAACGCAATTAGGTAAAGACGTTGTTGAATTAATGAAATCTGGTATATTAACTGAAAATTCAGTTGGTATTATGCCAATACAAAAAGAAAACAAACGTGATTATAGAGAAATAACAGAGGTTAAACTTTATGAGATCAGCGCAGTAACTTTAGCTGCAAATGAAGAGGCAAAAATTTTAGATGTAAAAGGTAACGTTGATTATGAAAAATTAACAAAACGTTACGACAATATTTGTAAAATTATTCGCAAAGGTGACATATCTGATGATTTAGGTTACGCACTAGAAGCGGAAGTTTTAAAATTAAAATCTCTATTTATAGAGTTCACAAAGCCGACAGATTTAGTCACTTTGCCGAATGTTGAAAGTAAAAAAGACGATTTAGATATGTATAGTTATTTAATTAATTCTTTAAAAAAATCGTAAGATGGAAGAAAATGTAAAACAACAGCTTGATCAATTAGGCAATATTATTGACGAAAAAATTGAAAAAGCTAACGCACAAGTGCAACAACGCACTGACGGTAAGATTGACGAAACTTTAAAAGGTGAAATCAATAATCTTACAGAAAAATTTAACGAAAGAATGGACGCAATGGAAGTTGCTAACAAAAAATCATTTGATTCGTTAAGTTCACAAAAAGAATCAAAATCTTTCAAAAGTGCTTTAATAAAAAGCATTAATGAAGGCGCAATTGATTCAATTAAAAACGGTACTTCAAGGGGTGCTAGTTTTGAAATTAAAGCTGACATGACTGTCGGTGCTGATTTCACAGGAGAAGTTATTCCAGCACAAAGAGTGCCTGGGTATTACTTTGACCCAAACAGACCACAAAACATTAGACAATTAATTCCAAGTGGAACTACTTCGTCTGACGTTGTAAGATTTGTTTCAGAATCTGGTTACTCAAATGGGGCGGCAGCTACGGCAGAAGGCGCAACATTTGGCCAAACTGATTTTGATATGACAGCTACAAGCGTAAATGTTGAGAAAATCGGAACCTATCTAAGGATAAGTGAAGAAATGTTAGCGGATACGCCTCAACTTACTAGCTATATATCAAATAGAGTTCCAGCAAAATTAATGGAAGTTGAAGATGATCAATTACTAGGTGGAAATGGTGTTTCTCCAAATCTTAAAGGTTTATATAATTCTGGTACTGCTTTTGATGAATCAGCATCATCTGCTTTTTATCAAGCTGTTACTGCGCCAAATGAATTTGACGTATTAGTAGCTGCTATTAATCAATTAGCATTAAACAATTATAGACCAAATTATATTCTTTTAAACCCAACTGATTTTCATAAAATCTTGTTGACAAAAGACACAACAAACAATTATATTAAAGATCAAGTATATCAAGGGCTTGCTCCTAATTTTATGGGTGTTCCTGTTGTTCAGAATGTAGAAGTTAACGCTGGGACGTTCCTAGTTGGTGACTTTGCTAATTCATGTCAATTGTGGGTTAGAGATAACTTATCTGTTGAGTTCTTCAGAGAAGATGGAACTAACGTTAGAGATGGTTTTGTAACTGTAAGAGCAGTTGAAAGAGTTGCATTAGCAACTTATCTGCCAAAAGGTATCATTGACGGTACGTTTAGCAGTGCGATTACAGCTATGACCAAGTCATAATTATAGTTAATTTATAAAAAAAGGCGTCATAATAGGCGCCTTTTTTTTTGCTCTCTGCTATCTGTAAAACATAAAAAATTAAAAAAAATTTAAAAAAAAACTAAAAATATTTTTTTATTTTAAAAAAGTGTTGTATATTTGAAGTAACAATAACAACAAAAACAAAAATTATGAAAACTAAATTTGAAATCGGAAAAATTTATAGAGGAGTTAGCGGAGTTGGTACTATAGATTTAACAATAACTAAAAGAACACCAAAAACTATATGGGTTAAAACTTGTTTCGGTATTGACATGTTAAGAGTTAAAAATAACTGTTCAAATGAAGAAACAGTAAAATTTAAAAGCTGGTATTGTGGTGCAAATGACATTTATACAGAAGATCAAATGTTAAAAGATGCTTATTACCAGGCATACGAATATTAAAAACAAATATTAACGAGGGGTATTTTTGCCCCTCACAAAAACTAAACAAAATGGAAACAAAAGATTTACTAGATTATATTGACTTTACAACAATTTGTGAAGATTATAATTTAAAAAGTGGAGATTTAACTTGGAAACAAACAAGTGAATTACAAGAAATAATAAAACAATATATTAACCAAAATAAATAATTATGACAACAATAGAATTTATGCTAGACAAAATAGCAAAAAAAAGATATAACGAAAAATATAAATATTGTACAAAAAAACAACAAATGCAATGTTTAATATATCTTGATCAAGATTTAAAAATAATAAGACAAAAAGAAAAGGTAGATACACACGTAAAAAAGTGTTTAACAATAATTTTAGCAATACTTCTTATCGGTTTAATAGGTAATGCTTTTATAAACTTTTTTAGTTCGTAATGTACGTTTATTTTGACACATACAGCGAATATGATTATAAATGCAATTATTGTGAAAAACAAATGTTAGAAGATCAACATTATTGTTGCAATGATTGTTTTAAAGCAGACATGTTATGAATAAAGATTTAATAAAATATATTTTATGTACAACTTTGCTTGTATTTAGCATTAGACAGTTACATTTATATAATGACACAATAGGGTTTTTATTTTTAATTATCCTATTTTTTTCAGTCACGTTAGCACGTGAAACATAATTTTTTTTGATTAGTTTAGTTTTTGTTAGAACCAGGTAAAATTATTTTACCTGGTTTTTTTGTATATTATATGACGTGAATAGCAATTTACTTGGGTGTACAGCTGAATATAAATTTGCAACCATGGCAATGGAAAACGGTTTATTTGTATCAATGCCATTGTTAGATTCCTCTCCATATGATTGTATAATTGAATTGCCAAATTATAATCTTCGCAAAATACAAATTAAATCAACTGCAAAACCTGAAGTGCCACGTGGCATACATGTTACTTTACACACAAATAATAGATACTATAAATTAAACGAGGTAGATTATTTTGCTATTTGGGTTGCAGTTTTCAACGGTTTCTTTATAATTAAAAATACAGGAACAAACAGCGCATTTAAATTTACACGTAATGGCAAATATTCAAATAATTTTAATAACTTTGCAATAATCGAGTAAATCGATTTTCCTTTATATATAATTTTTATTCGTTTTCATTTAAAAAGTGTCGCAAAATATTGTGACACTTTTTTTTTATCTTTACATAAAATAAATATTATGAAATTAAAAGCATTAATACCGTTAAAACATAAAGGTAAAAGTTATGAAGCTGGTGATGATATAAATATTCCAGACGACAAAGTTGAAGTTTTTGTTGCTAAAGGTTGGGCGTCAAAAGAAGCAAAACCAAAAAAAGAAACAAAAGAAATGAAAGTATCTAAAGAAACTAAAGAAGATGCGTCAGAATAAAATAAATTCAACAACTGGTTCTGAAATAGTTACAGCTAGTGATTTAAAATCCTACGCAAGAATTGACACATCTGCTGATGATACAATTATTGGACGTATGATTGTACAAGCAAGAATTTGGTGCGAAAGTTATATAAGTCGTGACATTGTTGCTAAAAACAGAACGTATTATCTTGACAAAACAGAAACAGGTGTATTTGATATACCGTTTGCGCCAGTTTCTAGTATAAGTAGCGTACATATTGAAGGTACTGCTACAACTGATTACACAATGCTAGGTTTAGATAACGAAACAATGGAATTGGACGGAGGCGCTGCTGACAAAGTAAAAGTGGTTTACATAACATCAGGTTTGTCAGATGATTTGTTAAAACAAGCAATTTTACAATTAGCTACAACATACTATGATAATCGTTCAGACGTGTTTGAAGGTAACAGCAGAATTGGTGTTGTTGAAATTCCAACAAGTGTAAAAAATATTTTAAGTTCTTATAGATCAATGTTTATATAATGGACGCTGGAAAATTAAACGACAGAATTACAATTAAAAGATTAACTAGAGTTAGCGACAATTTCGGTGGTTACAATTCAACACTTGCAGACGTAAAAACTGCGTGGTGTGATTTAAAAGAAAAATCAGGCGAAATTGAGATGGAAAACGGAAAACGTCAACACAGCATAGTTGTTGAAATTATAATGAGAAAAAAAACAGCTGATGAAATTTCTGTTGGTGACATTTTTGTTGTAGAAGGACAAACACAAAAATATAGAATTAACGACATGTATGAATCAGATTTAAAATATTATGTTAAAATCAAAGCAACAAAAACTGATTAATGAAAGCTAATATTAAAATAAACAGCAATGATTTAAATGAATTAAACAGAAAATTAAGTTTTCTTCGTGGTTTTGACAAAAAAATATTGTCAACAGAATTAGGAAGAACAGCATTAAGTATTGAACGATTAGCTAAACGTGAAGTGCCAGCACCAACAGGAACTTTAAGAAAATCAATTGCAACTGTAATAAAAGACAAAACAGTTTCAGTAGTAGTTGACAAAAATTATGCGCCATACGTAGAATTTGGAACAGGAACTAAAGTTGATTTAACAGACATGTTAAAATTAGGTATACCAAGCAGTTATGCCGCACAATTTAAAGGCGCAGGAATACGCAAAGTTAATTTACCGGCACGACCATTTTTATTTAGCAGTGCTAGAATCGAGTTTAATAATTTATTGGAAAGATTACAGAAAAAAATAAAAAAATTTAGATAATGTTGGAAGCAATACATTTTGTCCGTAAAGCAATTATAACTGCATTAACTAACAACGTTAGTATTGATTCAGCAAACGTTCCTATTTATGGGCGTGTGCCTAACAATGCAACTTTTCCTTATATCAGAGTTTATTCAGTTTCTAACAACGAAATAGATCAAAATCAAACACAATATAACATGGAAACTATAACAAGAATTGAATGCATTGCAAGATATGTTTCAGATGACGGTGGTGAATATGACGTTAATTCTATGGTTTCACAATGTCTAAATTTATTAAGAACTAGATCATCAGGATATATTAATCTAACGTCAGACGGTTTTACTGTTTACACAAGTGAAAATGCTGGCATTACTTACATAGAAGATGATTTATCTGATCATACATATTACAGAGGTATAATTGAATTGTCAAATCGTATAACACAAAATTAAAATGGCACAAAAAATAGGCGAAGAAACAGAAATCAAAGTGGATTTAAAAACAATAGGCATGATAGTAGGTTTTACCATATCTTTGGTTTCTATGTATTTTGCTTTGAAAACAGATATTGCAGAAGCAAAAGAATTGCCAGCGCCTGAAGTATCAAAAATTGAATTTTCTTATAAAGACGAAATTACAAGAAATTCAATAATTAACACAAATGAAAAGGTAGAAGGATTGGAAAAATCAGTCGGTGAAATCAAACAACAACTTGACAAGATTGATGAGAGATTATATCAAATAAGTAAAAAATAAATGAGATGTTTTGTAACAACCCTAATTGCGTTTTTTGTAACGGTTGCGATTAATTCGCAAAACAAAGATGACATAACTGTAATTTATTACAGTGCTAAATTTATAGATAATATATCTTTAACAGAATTTAAAGATTATAATTTACAAAAATTCTATATGGACGATAAACCTAAAGTTTTTGTAAAAGAAAAAATTAAATATCTGCCAACTATTGTATTATACAACGACGGAGAAGAAATTTTAAAACTAGAAAGCGACATAAGTTTAAAATTAAAACCTGAAAATTGGAGAGATATTTTATCAGAACATATAGAAGTTTTATTGTCGCAACGTTTTTAGTAAATGTTTGTTTTGCACAAATACAACAAGACAAATATTATCATTTTGGCGCTGGTGTAATAAGCGAGTATGTTGGAAACAATTTTGTAGAAATACCAATTGTAAATTCGTTTGTAATTGGTTTTGCTAAAGAAACATATGATTACATAGATTACGGCAAATTTGACAAAAAAGATTTGTTAGCCACTACGTTAGGTGGAGTTGCTTTAACTATAACAATTAATTTAATAAATAAAAAAAAAGATGAAAAAATTAATAAGCGTGTTTTTTGCTCTTATCGTCAGCATAAACGTAAACGCACAAGAAAAAAAAGATAACATATTTAAACAAATATTTAAATATTCAACGCCATATGTAAGTTATTCGCAAGGTAGCAGTTTGCAAGGGCCACAAACATTTTACGTAACACAAAATTCTGAATTAATTGAAACTACTGTAAGAAATCCAGAAAATTTTGCATTTAATTTTGGTATAAGAAAAATATCAAGATTTGGTTATCAAGATCGATTGAATTGGTATACTGGAAACGAAGATCGCAGTGCGTCAGAAAACGCAAACATTGGAAGTGTTGACGGACTTGAATATCTAATAAACATATCAAATGGGCGACAACAAGGCAGAGAATTTACAAACAATAATTATTTTGTAAGATATGTTGGTAAATATTACATAGCAAAATTTGAACATTTAAAAAATGAAATAGTAGATATACAATATAATTCACTTGACGTTAGATTTAAATTGCCTATTGGTAAACGTTTAAATTTTTCTGTTGGCGCTGTTGCTAGAACAAATCCAATTGCATATGGACATAACCCAATACAAAAATATTTTGACGACGGAAACGCTTGGTGGGAACTTGCATATCAATTTCATTACGATCAGTTGTATGAGATGATCGACCCATTTACAGGCGAATCTCTAGGATATGATTATTTATGGTTTGATCAAGATGACAATTTAATTAGTTCATCAGATGAAGATTATCGAAGATTGCATTTTGGTAAAATAGTTAATCAATTTAACGCTAACGAATTAGCACAAATTGGTGATTTTACTTATCTGTCAGCAATAGCATCTTTAGATTATTATTTTTATAGACGCAACGTCTGGGTGCATGGTTTTGTTAACGTCTTACCATATCACAAATTATTAGACGGTGACAGCAGATATTCGTATGACAATTATATTGAAAATGATAAATGGATAGACATAAAAGGCGGAATTGTATTTGGTTTTAAAATTAATAAATGGTTTGGTTTATTTACTGAATATAATTATCAATCTTATTGGGGAAAAGAATTTGAAAGCATTAAAACAGGTGTAAATATAAAATTATGATAGAAAACATAAAACACATTACAGGGCTATGTGGCGAAGCACACATAAGTTTATTATTAATATTTTTTATTTACATACTTGTATATTACAGACATAATAAAATAAAAAAACATGACAAAAAATTTTAGCAAATCAGAATTTGAATCTAAATGCGGATGTGATATGCCACAAGAGGTTTATTACAACATAGTTAAAGTAGCTAATCAGTTACAATATTTAAGAGATCAAATTGGTAAACCTATAAAAGTAAATAGCGCATATAGATCGCCAGAACATAATGAAAAAGTTGGTGGAGTTAAAACATCACAACATTTGTTAGGAAAAGCAGCCGATATTGCTGTAAAAGGCATGTCAACAGAAATTTTATATCAACACATAGAAGATGCAATAAGTAATGGCGAGATGTTACAGGGTGGTTTAGGTTTATATGATACTTTTGTTCATTACGACATAAGAGGCACTAAAGCACGTTGGGACTATCGCAAAAACAAATAATTATGAGTACAAAAAAGAAATTTAAAGACAGTACAGTTGGCAAAATAATATTAGGCGCTGCTGGAGTAATCAACCCAACTTTAGCTAATGTGTTGCAGGGTGTTACAAGCCCAAAAGATGCATTAAGCGAAATTTCAAAATCAAACATTGCAATTGATGATAAAATAAAATTACAACAAATGATGTTTGATCAACAAAACAAAGAAATAGAATCTGTTACAGCACGTTGGCAAGCTGATCAAAATGTAAATTCTGGTTGGTTAAGCAAAAATGTTCGCCCATTAGTTTTGGTGTGGTGCATTGTAATTTTTTCTTTTGCTGGAATTTTAGACAGTATTGATACAATTCCTTTTCATATAAACGATAATTGGAATTCAACGTTTGAGAATGTGATGATGGCAGTCGTTTTAGCTTATTTTGGTGGCCGTAGCACGGAAAAGGCAATGTCAGTATTAAAGAAAAAATAATGGCCAAGAGATCAAAGCAGGTTAATCCAGCACAATATAGGAAACCTCCAAAAAAAAGACCAGGCATTCATTCTAAAAATAAATCTTTGGCACAACGAAAAAAGAAGTATCGAGGGCAAGGCAAACATTGACTTTTATTTTTAGTAAATTTGTAAAAAATCACAAATGGCTTCACTTACAGGAACTAAAATTAAAGATACTTATGATGGTCTGTTAAAAGTAACAGATAATGTTGGTATAAATTCTACAAAAAAAATAATTACAGACGGATTAGGCAATAATTCTAGTGTAAAAATATCTAGTGAAGATTTCGAAGTAGGCGGTTTTTTCTTTATTGACATTGACGGTAATGTGCCAGATTCTAAAATTGGTATTGGTACAAATTCACCAACAGAAACTTTACATGTAGTTGGTGACTTTCGTTTAACAGCAAGATTTTTTGACGGCAGTAATTCTGCTGGTACTTCTGGGCGTGTACTTATGTCAACTGGTTCTGCAACTAGTTGGTCAAATACTTTTACAACAGCAATGACTTTTGATGCTGGTGTTATTTTAAACGCTGGTATTAAAGATTATACAGGTGCAACAGGTACAGCTGGTCAAGTTTTAAGTTCAACTGGTTCAGATGTTGAATGGGTTTCACTTTCAGAAATTCAAGGTGTTGACGGTTCTGGTACTGCAAATTATATTCCTATATGGACTGATTCTGATACATTAGGAAATTCAGTTATATATCAATCTAACTCTAATATTGGCATTGGTACTTTGTCGCCTGGTAGTTATAAATTAAATCTTTTTGGTGAATTTAAATTAGATTCTAATGGTAGTGGTTATATGCAATCTGATTACGGTGATCATAAAATTTCAATATTTGATTTAAACGACAATGAAGTAGTTTCATTTAAAGATTTGGACAGTAATTCTGCTAATCAATTAGTTGTTGCGTCAACTGGTGTTGGTGTTGGTGTTAATAACCCTTTAGCTAAATTACATGCATCAGTCGGTAGTTCTGGTGTAAGTTCAGTGGACACTGGAACTTCTGCAATAATTGAAAGTAACACAACTAATTATTTAAGATTTACAAATCCAGACGCAAATTTAGGCGGTTTAGTTTGGACTTCACCAAGTGATAATTTTGGTGCATTTATAAGATGGGGACATAGCACTGGTGCAATGACAATAGCAACAGCTAACAGCAACGACAATATAGTTTTTTCGACTGACAATGCATCTGAAAAAATGCGTATTACTAGCGCAGGCAACGTAGGTATTGGAACTACTAGTCCGTCAACTAAATTGGATGTAAATGCTGGAACTGCTAACCTTGTTGCAAACTTTA
>MDTE01136729.1_pt1 | contig 15578 bp, 9 predicted proteins | sample 811231 | NCBI WGS metagenome assembly MDTE01 (sample SAMN05326651, study PRJNA326480) | marine metagenome | isolation source: seawater | place: Indian Ocean: Red Sea | collected 2010
CCCCAGTTTGATTCGTACAGATGAGTGAAAAGGGATTGCCTTACCCCCGGGTGTAGTAGTAGGATCTCCATATAAAACTCCAATCTTAGTTCTAATCTGGTTAAGTATCACGAATAGAACGTTTTGATTGGCAATGACACCAGTAATTTTTCTCATACCTTTAGAAATAGCTCGCGCTTGAAGGCCGATAGTATCTTTATCGTATTCTCCTAATAGTTCTGCCTTGGGGGAAGAAGCGGCAACCGAATCCCAAACTATAGTAATAGGAACATCTTTGTCCATTGCTTTAGCCTTCATAATAGTGGCTTCTGCAATTTTTAATACTTCTTCCGTACAATGAGTATCTACATAAACAAAACGTTTAGAAATATCTACCCCCAATAGCTTGAGGTTTTCTACACTGGTGGCATTTTCAGTATCTATATAAACCACAATACCACCCATTTCCTGAGTAGATCTAGCTACTTGAATAGCAATATGAGATTTTCCAATAGAAGGAGGTCCAAAAATTTCTACAATTCTTCCCTCTGGAAACCCGCCATCGTCTCTATTAGAGATAATGTAATCAAGCTGCTTTGAGCCTGTACCAATCCATCTCTTAACGTGGGTTGGGGATTCATCTAACTCTAGATTATATGCTATCCTCGAGCCGTGCTCCTTATTAAGGGATTTGATCAGATCTTCTGTAAAATCATCACTTGATACTTTTGTTTTTCTTGCCATTTAAAACCTCTTACAAGAATATAATTCGAAATGCGCAAAGTGTTCATAAAAAAAGGGCACCGGTTTAAATTACCGGTGCCCCAATTTTCAGGTTTTTAAATCCTAAAAATCATCATCTAGATCTGCAAATGCATCATCGAGATTCTTATACTTGTCTCCAGTCGTGCTCTTGGTAGATGTTGATTCTGAAGATTTACTTCCACGAGTAGTTCCAAAATCATCATCGTCGTCAGTGTCACCGTTTAGCCAAGCATTGATGATGTTTTCTAGCTCATCATAAGACTTAGCAGTGTACATTTCATCAAGATCAGGAACGCTAGTCATCCACTCTTTTGCAGTCTTAGAATTTTCGCAAAGAGGGGTATTCTTCCCTCGAGGGCGAACCTCAGTTGTAGCCCACATACGGCCCGGGGCTTTCGTGCAAATTACTTTTACGTCGCGACCAGACTTAGGATCAGTAATATCTCCATAATCTTCATCCAACATAATGTTCAAAAGAGATTGGTAAACCGTCTTACCAAAAGACCAAATACGCACGCCCTTGTCTTCTTCTCCACGAACAATAACTGGAGCATATGCTCGCATCTTAGGATAGAGCTTCTTAGCTAGCTCATAAGACTCCTTAGAACCATCAGCCCTAAGTTTATTAATCAACTCCTGAATGGGATCAGGATTTCCAAACTGGTGCGGAGCGAGTAGCCCTGGGTTGTTTCCAATATTATAATAGAACCACCGCTCTTGAAATGGTTGTCCTTCATTATCGGGGAAAGAAAGAATACGCACAGTATGCTCTTCTCCCTCTTGGGGCCGCCACATAGTGTTGCGGCGAGATCCGCCACCAGAAAGCTGGTTTAGCTTATTTCGAATTGCGTCAAGATCAATTGCCATTTTTAACTCCTTAATTTATTAAATGTGCAAATTTTCAATTACTCATGGCCAGTATCAGCCATATTTAAATCTTAATATTATAGTGTGTAGTGTTCAACTAAAATCAATTTTTATTTTTACTCTGTAAGACTAATAAACTATCATAAGAAACTTCTTTTAATTCGCTTCCAAGCAGAAGAGAGCACTTGTTCGGCTTACCAAATCTGTAATTTATCTTATATAGAATACCAGTAATTTGTTCAGCATCTTCATCTTTATAGCTATCTTTAATATATGACATTACTAAATCACCAATTTTCGGCTCTAAAGTTTTATCTTTAGAAAGAGCGTCAGGATCTAAGTCTAATTTACTGCATATACCTTGCGGAACTGTGAAATGATGAGACCTTATAAATCTCTGCGCAGCGGATTCCACTATTAAATCTTTCTCACCGACTACGACAACTTTACATATTTCAATTTCTTCAGCAGATTTTCCTTCTTTGCCGATCTCGCCGCCAAAAACAGCAACTAAATCCCCGATAGAAAAAACAGATTTATTTTTTAATCTCATACCTTAAACTAAGTATGTAGATATTAGGTTTTATACCAGTCCTCGTCTTCGTCGTCTTCTTTCTTCTTCTTTTTCTTATCTTTAGGAGCGTCCGCTGGATATGCCGGCCCAGTGCCGAGAGGAGTTATGACACCAGTTATTTGACCAGAACTCTGGAGAGCTCCACCTCCAGTGCTGATAGTATTTTGTTCATTCTTAGATTTTTTATCACTATCTAGCTCTTCGTCGTCTTCCCTATCTTCCTCAGAAGAAAGATCAGGCTCTCCCAAAAGCTCCTCTTCTTCTAATATCAATCTTATAAATTTTCTTAATTCATTCAGTTTCATCTTCTTTAGCCTTTGGTTTTGGTTTGAATCCGGGCGGGAGATGCCAACTATTTCGATCTCTAGAAAAATAAATCAAAATGTCTTGCCCTAAAGGTTCTACTTGGATCCCTTCTATTCCTGAGCCACCTCTAACATCTGCGGAAAAAGATGCAGCACCTGCGTTGATTGCTCCTAAAACAGTATACTCTAAATATCTTCTTGCTTCTTTTGTTGGTATAATTGAAAATGGAACTCGTACACCCTCTCTACCACTAGATTGGTGCTTGTGGGCTGAAGGTTCTCCATACGCTTCTTGCATTGCGTCTTCGCCAGATTGAGCTTGCTCTAAGATAGAAAATAACTTCTCAATATCATTATTTCCCGAAGCCTTGCCTATTCCCAATCTTTTCATTAGCTCTGCTGGTTGTTCAATAGCAGCAACTTTCGTTTGTGCAACAGCTTTTTTAGAACGACCTCTAGTCCTTTGGCCGGTTCGTTCTTCCCCATCGTCTGCTTGCTCAGAAAGAATTCTAAATATATGTCTTTCTAAAAATCTATCTAAATTCACGACTAAACCCTCTACATTAATTATTCATCAGAAAAAGTCGAATAAGAAAGAGGGAAATATCCAATGCCTTCTACCGTAACTCCATCATTTCCTATTTTTTGAACTAGCTTCAAATCTTCTGGATGGACATCTATTAATAGCGCATCATGAATCAAAAATATAGGATCAGATTTTAAATCTTTTAAAGAGTCAATAATTTCTTTAAAACCCAAAAGAGCAACATCAACCGCAGAAGATTGAAGCCAGTTGTTATATACTAAACTGTCTCTATCAGAAGACGGCTTAACTGGTCTACCAAAACAATTTTGCATATATCCAAATTTTTTCAATTCATCTTTTTTCTTGCGTGTTATATTATCAAAATTCAGATATTCTTTTGCTTTCTTCACTACCACCCTTGGGCTCATTCCATCTGGAAGAAGCTCGGAAAGAGTTCTAAACCCAGCTCCGTAAATTGCGCAAAGCATTACTTTCTTAACTTGATTTCTTGTAAGCTTTCCGGAAAACACTAAATCACCGAAGTCTTGATATATATCTTTTTTGGGGCTCGCGTCTGCCATAATTCTACCAAGGCGCGGCTCAAGAGACACGAAATCTATTTGACATATCTTTCCATTTTTAAATTTTGACTGAATGCAGTTTCTTATAATTTTAGGAGCTGTCAATATCTGCGGACCGGATTCTATAGTCATTCTTCCAGTGGTAGTAGAAGTGTTAGAGTAAACTGCTTTTCTCATTATTCCATCACTATCTGTCTCAAAACTTCTTATTAAAGAGTTGTTTTTTGCTGATCCTGATCCTTCTATCACTTTAAGGAGTCTCGGATAATCAACAGAGGCCCTAGACATTCCTCTAAGTACCTCTTGGCATGATAAAAAGGTTTCCATATACCCAAGACTCTCAAGGTTATCAGAAGCTAAAATAGAGGTTTCTATTGCAACATTTAATAATTTCTTAAATTCATCTTTCCTGTGAGTTAATGCTGAGGGTATTGGTCCAAAAAATCCAAGCTGTTTAAAGGATTTATCTACCTCTTTCAAACTTAGAGAAGGAGGTTCCATATCTAACAACTCACAAATAGAGCTAATAGATTTACTATCTTTTTTAGGACTCCCAACTATTACACAGTTAGTTGGGATTTCTGAGCTCCAAGTATAAGAAGACCCATCAAAAACTAGATGCTCTTTTTTCCCAAACACGGACCTATGTACACATACATTCATTTAAGAATTATACAACAAACTTTATTTTTTTCAAAAATTTATTCAGCACCAGACACGGTAGCTATAGCTTGATCCAGCACTCCACCTAGAGATTCATATCTGCCGTAAGCATCTAGCGGAGCAAACTTTACTTTTGTTTTAAAATCTCCAGGCTTAAGCTCGTGCTCAACTTGAGTCACAGCATAAATGTTATCTATAGTTGTTCCAGTTCCAAAATCTACAAAAAACTGTTGCATGAAATTAATCAATGGGCACCCGAGCATTTCCATGCTCATTCCCATCGGCATCATTCTTGCTGGCAAACCTCTATCTTGATCACCTGCGGCTTCTTGGTCACTGCCTCCCGCTCTTTGTGCTCTTATCATGTGAATAGTGGCGCTGGCAGAATCGCCCATTGTTTTAAGATCACATTTAGTAATTGCCGTATGTGCAGATCCATAATTTATGTGTGGCATATTACTCTTAACAAAATATTTTATAGCTGGTGCACCACCCACAATTCGAACGTATCCCCCCTCGGCCACCTCTAAAAATCCAAGAGCATCAGCTTGTTCATTAGTTCTAGCTATAAGCTCTTCCCATTGATCTCCAGCTGGGTCTGCATCTTCGAATTGCTGGGCTGTTGTTGAAAGCGCAGACATAGCGTTGTTTCTAGTTGCCATCAACATTTCTCCATAGCTCGCATAACTAGTACATTGAGTATCTACAAAATGCAATCTCATAATAGATTTTTGAGGTCCTGGCTCATTTGGGTCAGGGTTGCTCTCATGAGGGACGCACTCGCTATACATTCTTATCATGGGCTGTCTAAACACCAGATCTGCCCCTGCACCATAGACCGTTTCAAGCACAGTGTCTTTGCGAGTTGCTAAGGCGCTAGCTGATCTATTGTAGCGTACTGTAACTTCTCCATCAGAATTTCTAGTGTAAAGGTTACCAAACCCATAAGCTTTACAAGCTAAACTTTTTAAACAGTAATCATTAAGTTTATTAAACCATTGAGTGATGTTGACTTGGACATGCTCTTCGGTTAATTCGTTCATACATAAATTAAACTCTCTTCTAGTTATAGGAAAGTTTGCTATTGTTTTACCACGCATATAAGACGCATTTTTGTTAAAGGGATAAAAGAATAACTGTACTTCCTCAAACCTACCTGTGGCTGCCAACGGTAAACCCATAAAAAGCATAGCTAGTTTACCAAAAGAAGCGTTTGTTCTTGTAGAGTTCTGAGGAGATACTGTTATTTTATCGCCATTTTTAGTACCATCTGCTCCTTGAGAAAGAAACCAAGGGTCTTGTCCGTTATAAGCTTTTGTAGTTTTTGAAGATATAACTGCAGAAAGAGATCTAGCTGCCGCTGCTCCAGAATCTCTAATTTGACCATATAAAGTTGCTAACTCTGAAACTGCACCTTCGCCGCGAGCATTCCTGTTAATCCATCTTTGCAGCTCTCTAGCGTCGTCACCATTAATCATATCATTAACATTAGAAGGACTAATACTGGCTATTACAGAATCTCCAATTATATCTCTTAGGCCTTCATCACCCATAACTTGAGCTCTTGCTCGAGCACAGCTTTCTATCAACCTTTCAGTAAGCAACCATTGAGCGTTTATTTCTGGAGTCAGTCCAATGTCTAAAGCGGAGGTATTATCAGAGCCCATGCTAACTACATTTAACGTTATTGAAACTTGACCGTCTGTTTCAAAAGAATATTTGCTATTGAAAACGGTAAGTTTCTCTTTGGTTCTAAGAGAGTTTAAAAAAGCTCCAAAAGGATTGTTTATATTTTTTACTCCGCCCGAGGATTGAACCAGTCCATCTGGATGAGACCATCCCCACTCTAAAATTAAATGCGTTGTACCAAACTGAGACGGTTTAGTAAGACCAGCAATCTCAGAAAGCCTAGATCTATCATGTAGCTTTATAGATATTTCTCCTGTTTTCATTGACATCGGACCACGAGTTGGTTGGACCTTTATTTTTATTTTTTCTAAAGTCATGAAAGGTCTCATGATATCAATAATTGGAGTAGCCCTACTTGTTCCAGGTTCTCCCTGAAATTTTTCTCTATCTCCATCTGCCCCAGCAGCTTGAAGCACTGCTCCCATTTCATCGTAGCTAGCATAATTCGGCACAACTCCAGAGGGAGATACTGGAAGCATAGTTTGTGGATTTGTGAATATTTCCATACCTGCAGCGGCAAATGATTCAGCAGGCTCTCCAGCCTCTTCACCAGCCGCTGCATCTGCTCCTGGTGGCGGAGCCTCTGCCGCTGCAGCTTCTGCATTTTCTTGGTGTTGTTCTAGCGGTTGCGCTTCAGCTAATATTCTATCTACACTGCCCTCTGCAGTTGTTGTTCTTCCATTTAGAAATCTAAACAAAGATGTTCCTTCTGGTCTACCATCAGCATCTACCGGTTTTCCTTTTGAAACAAGCGTCATATTAACATAGGGGTGGCACCTGCTAAACTCTACAGAGGGAATAGCGTTAAGAAAAACTTGAACAGCTCCAGTATCCCTATTAGCAAAATTTAGTCCAGGATTATTTACTTGATAAGCAGCTAGACCTGGTTCGGCAGCAGTAGGGTTTGCGCTTTTGTTTACTGTATTAGCTTCACTCCCCAACGCGGTTGCAAGAGTTATAGTTGGTTTAAAACCAATAGGGTCGTCTACTCCTTCTGGTATTCCGCATATAGTAAAAGATTTTCTTAGTCCTTTTTTTTCATCATCGTTAAGACCATCCCACATTGAAGCATCTGCTCCGTTAATATTACACTGGGCAACAATTTCTGAAGTAAACAGGCCGCCGTCTATAATGTCTAATATCTTTTGAGCTGCTAATCCTGCACTTGGGACCAAGCTTCTATTAGCATCAGCCTGTTCGGCAGTAGTGGCTGGAAAAGTAGTCGGAGTAGCATTTCCCTCCACTCCAAGAGATTTATACATAAAGTCAGCTCTCGACACTGCTCCAAAATAACCCCCTAAAACGTTCATGGCGTCATTTAGATTTTGAGCATGTTTAGACATATTATCCTACGTACAGTAAAACTTCTTCTAAGTTAGTTGGAACTCTTAAAACAGTTCCTGGTGGAACTTGTAGTGCCCAACCAACTCCAGAAGCGGCAGCTATTATCCACCAAAAATGAGAGCTTCCGTATTGCTTTGCAGCTATAATATCTAGCCTCTCGCTCTCTTTTGTCACATAAACTTTAGAGTTTATATGGCCGGCTTTCGTTGAGTGGTAAAGTGTGTTGCAGCCATATGAAGTGCCATGCTGCTTTCCGCCTCTTATCCTTGGTGTTTTTCCATATCTTCTCATTGTTTATCCTACTCGGTGGTGCTCGCTGGATCCGGATCATCGCCTTCTGTGGCGGCGCCGGCGGCAGCACCCTCAGCTGCACCTCGAGCTCGCCAAGCTGCTCGAGATTCTTCTACAGCTGCAGCTTCCGGACCTTCTGCCCATGGGTCGATACCAAACATAGACTTAATTATATTTCCAGTCGGATATGCTGGGGCTACCATACCACCGTCAGCATCAAGACCGAGCGGCAAGTCGTGAATCGGAGCAAAACCCATTGTGATTTTACACATCATGGGAGCTCTTCGACCATACTGAGTATCCCAAGGAATAGTCTCTCCAGCGCTCCAGTCCATATCTAATTGAGTGATAGCAACTGCGATACCGAATCCGGAGCCCGCCTCAAAAGATCTTGCGATTGCATTATTTTCTGGTTTAAAAAAGTCTAAAACTTCTTGGGCGTATTGATAATTTATTGGATCTGGTGGATCCTTAAAACCAGCCTCTATCAAGGCTTTATCAGCCTCAGAAAGTGGTTCTGAAAATTGATCACCAACCATAGGGGGAAAGTTTCTATGGGAAAATGTTAAAGCATCATGCGCGCACTTGAAGCCTGCAAATTTTGTATCCATAGTAGCTTCTAGCTCAGTTCCTGGAGCTGGACCGACTACATATCTAACCTTAAGTTTTGGTTTACGAGTTTTAGTCTTTCCTTCATCCGCTCTCTCGGTGCCGTCTGCGTTTACATCTGTGCCAGCAATAGCAGGGCCCACAGGAGTTACAAAATATCCTAAAACTACGCACTCTACGCTACTAGAAGGCTTGAATCTAGACATAGCAGTTTTATAACCAAAAATAGTTTTTGGTTTAGTTGGATCTATAGTTGTTGATTTCATGAAAGGATATTTTCCGGGTTTTAAAGTAACAAACTCTCCTATAGCAAATCCAGTTTCTGGACCAGGGGGTGGGAGTGGGAGTTGGGCTAAGATTGCTATTTTAGTCACCTCATAAGGATCAGGCGCTAGTGCTCCATTAGCGCTTCTCTCTATGAAGGCTTTCTCAGCAGCTCTAAATTTAACTATTTTATCTTCTTGAACTGCTGAGTAAGCTTGGTCTGCAGTTCCTTCGGTATCAGTAACTTTCATATCAAAAGATTTAGTACCGTAACCAAATTGCTTCTTTAATCCCATTCTTGTGTAGTTGCTTCTAAACAGGTCTCCCAACCTCATTCTTACTAATGGAGATGCGGTGGGGACTTGCGAGAATGGCTGGATGAATTTAGTTGATCCATCACCACTCATTCTCTGCGTTCCTCTAGACCATTGTGGGTATACCATGGCTACTATTCTATTGATAATATACCACATCTCATCTGCATCACGTTCGTCTGTAGCAGCGACCCAAAAAGTCATCCCAATCGATCTTTCTGTATTTTCATAAATTTGAACGGGATCTGTTCTTCCAAATCCATGCTCTTTATTCCAGTTAGGACTATATTTATCTGAAATACCCTCTACAAAAGCATTAAGAGCTATAATTTCATTAGTTCTTAAATCCTTAAAGTAAAAAGGCATCATCTGAGTATCTAGAGCTCTTTCAACAGCTATAATCCACTCTTGGGAAAGCCTGCCCGGGGTAGCAACATTTTGTAATTTGGATACAGCACCTTGCGTTGGAGCCACTGCATCACCACCGGCAGTTGGCGGTGGTGGCGGGGGTAAGTTGGGTGGACCAATAGCCATTTTAAAATCAGGATAACCCGCATCATTTTCTGCTATCATAGTCAGCTGTTGATCTGTTAAGATAAACTGACTTGGCAAGTTGCCCATTTGCCAAGCTAACCCGAAATCAGTATTTGGCTGTTCCGGAACCGTGTACATACGGCTCTTCTCGTGCAAGTTGGCTAATGTTGGCAATACTGTTTCTGGGAGAATATCCTTTGGAGCAAAGGGTAGCGGCTGTTTACCCCAAACACCGCCGCTCATTGCAGCGACATCACCTATAGAAGCCATGGTGCATAAGAATCTAAACATTGTAGAAGTTGTAAATGCTTCCAAAACTATAAAAACACCCTCAAGAGCGCCAATTAAATCCTTAAAGTTTGTTGACTCTGTAGCTCTGGTTATCTGCTCAATGTCTCTAATGGCAGCTCTGCATACCACAATATAATATCCAGCAGAAGCACCCAATATTCTAGGGAAAGAGTTACCTATGAAAAACTGAAGCACTCCTCCAATCATACACTTAGTAAATCCCTTTCCAGAGTATAGAGTTGGGATTCCCATAAACTGCAATATACGAAAGCCTATATTTCCATCACCATAATCTGGTTTTCCGAGGCTAGCTCCCATTGGTTTTGGAGCCTTACCCATCGGTTCATCTCCAGGTGGGAAAATAAAGAATATAAGATCTAATAACAGACCAAGGATAACTCCAGCAACTAAAGTAGCAATCATAGCAATTGCAGCTAATAAAATCATAGAAGTTGGAAGGGGTCCGTCAAATGGCTCAAGCCAACTGTTTAAAACTCCATAAGATTTTGCATGTCTAGCTTCAAGAGCGCTATTATTTCCAGCTCCTTTAGTAAGTTCTCCATCTTGGTTTATTAAAGCGCCGGTTGGATCTTGATTTGTTTGGGAAAAATTAGGGCGACCTCCCACTCCTTCAATTGTTCCAGCTTGAAGATTTACGGTATCTACCTTTTTAATAGCTAACTGTTCTAAAAGACCAGAAACTAATGCTTTTGTTTGGCTTCCATCTTTTGGATCTTGGCCGTCTCCAGTAGATCTTAATAGAAGACCCAGTCCAATCCTTGATATATCTTCTAAAGTTACATCATTTGCGTTTGGATCATATCTACCAAACTCATTTTGAGTAGTGTACATTCCATTAGAATATCCGCGGTCTTGAATATAGGGAGAGTCTCCTGTTGGGGAGAACCTATTTTTTTTAAGAACTTCAGAAACGGTTTTCTTCGCGATGTCACTTTTAGAAGATTGACCTCCTACACCAGCAACATCCCAATCATTTCCTTCTACGCCAGCCAAGAGAGTGTGTCCGTCAGTCCCAGAAGTTTTATCTAATAGTCCTTGCAGAGTCGTAGTAGAAAATGCGCCACCACCGTCAGAATCTGGTGTGCCTCCTCCAGATTGAAGATCGAAATGCTCGCGAGCTTTTTCTAAAAGATCTGCAGCAAAAACCTTAGCATCGCCTATATCTGCTCCGGCTACCTGTAGTGTTCCATAAGATAATCCACCACCAGGTTTGTATTCATTTTTCTCTACTACCCCGCTCATCCAGTCTCCTAAAGTAGTCTTTGGAGTTCCCGGGTTGTCGGGGTCATAAATAGCTGATATATCGTCAACACCGCCTGCAGGTATTTGAACACCAGTTGAAGGATCTTGAGGCTGGGGAGAGTATCCGGGGGTTTTATCTCCCCCGCCAATTGCCTTCCACAGCGCTCTCTTCATATCATCGGGTGTTGATGCCATTTATATTCTCGCTCTATAAAGTAAATATTCTACTCTATTGTTTCCCAAACTTTTCTGCAGCCATTTTCTTAAACTCTCTCTGAGATTCTGGTGATTCATAAACCGCTTGAATCATGTCTGCTATAACTTGCCAGTCACCAGCAATAGCCTCTACTGCTTCAAACAACTTGTCATGATCTTCTTCAGGGACTTGAGCTATTATCTCGTCATAGCCTTCCATTTTCTGCACTTGTTCTAGAACATCGACGTCATTTGGGTTTCCTTCGGTGTTTTTTGTATAAACTGATTCTTTAAATTTTGCCTCTTTAGACTTACTCATTTTTACTTTCTCCAATTATTGACCTGGTGGGGTATAATCTGACCCTTGCTGAACAAGCTTAGCTTCCACCATGGCCTCGGCTACTTCCTCAGCTGACATTGTAACGTTTAGATTAACTGTAACATTAACTGGTTTGTGCTGTATTGCAACCGTCTTATTCTTAACTGCTAACTCTTCTCCAACTCTAGTTATAGTGGCGTCTAAATCTATAGGACGAAGAGCGTTCAAGATTTCATGAACGTTATTTTGAGCTTGCATGACTGTATCTATAGCTTGAGATATTGGATCTATAACAGCATCAATCATAGCTTGAGTTCCAGTCCCATCAGCTCCCATTCCGCTAGATAAATCGTTTAGCGCGCCTTGGCCTGCAGCGGAAAGCTCGTCTCCCAGAGAGTCCATTCCTCCCATGATACCATCAACCATGTGGCCACCGGCAGCTTCACCTTCAGCCGAAGGAGAAGCAATTCCCCACTCCTCTAAGAAATCATTCCATGCTTGGTTAGCGACATCCATAATAGCGCCACCCAACCCACTGAGACCATCTACTATACCTTCCATCATGTTGATACCTATATTATAAAGTCTATCAAAATTAAAGATTCCTGTTATGGCATCCCACGCCCTATTGAACGGCTGTTCAAAAGTATCCACTATTTGTTGACCAATAGCAACGACTCCATTCATCATTGTCTGAAGAATTGTTTTTAAACCGTTCATAGAGAAAATATCCGAGCCTAAAGATGTCCAAACTTCCGAGAATGGTCTAATAAGATTATCGTATATTAGTTGCCTTATGGACGTTATAACGTTAAGAGCTCCATCTACAGCATTTTGTACTGACTCTGGCATGAAACCCATAATATATTCAAACACTTCTTCTACTACTTCTTGGAAGGGTTCGAAAACACCCATCATCAATTCCCAAGTTTCGCTGAACGCGTCCCAAATAGAGTTCATTGCATCATAAATTGAGTCTTTTACCCAATCAAAAACAGCTTGAGTCTCTTCTGGGAATGTTGACCAGAGCCAATCTAGAGCCATTCTATATGGCCAGGTCATGAAGTCCCACAAGACCGAACCAATATTTTGTACGACACTCACCAAATCCCAAAACTGTTGAACTATTCCTTGAACCATTCTTTCAACTGCTGCCCTTGGGCCGTCAGAAATTAAGGTAGAGATTACATCGATCCATGTGGTGAATGGAGTTATTAGAAGGTTGAGTATACTTTCTCCTAAGCCGGATAGAGCTCCAACTATAGAATCAGCAACCCTACCGAATGTTTCAAATACTGAATCCACTATTGGTTGTAGAGCATCGAGGCCAAAGAGGTCTATAACCCAGTTTATTCCTTCTTGGAATACATCTAGCATCCTCTGGGGTATTGCACCCAAACTCTGCATCATTCCATCTACTATATCTCCACCCATCTCATCAGCTTTTTGAGAAGGTGATGCTATCCCGAAGAACCCTGTTATGCTGTCCCAAGCTTCTTCTCCAATTTCTAACAAAGAGCTACCAAGATCTGCCATTCCTCCAACTATTCCATCTACAATGGCTTGCCCTACATCTGCAGCTTGATCAAAGACACCAGTTATAAAGGCCCATGCTTCATCCACTGTATCTTTCATGCCCTGAGGCAAGAAGCTATATATGAGATCCATAGCGGCGCGCCATGGCCAAGTTAGATAATTAAAGAGAGTTTCTACAGCGGCAGAAATAAATGTAAGAATATTATTAAATTGATTTGTAAGAGCTGAAACTAAAGTATCTATAGCCCCGGGAATATCTCCAGTGAATATTTGAGAGAGTACGTCCCAAGCTGTAGTAAATGGCCATATTATTATTTGATACAGAGCTTCAGAAGCTTCAAGCAGTGGGTCCATAATTGAACTCACCACCATTTCCATAGTTTCAAACACTGTGTCTACTATCGGCTGAAGCGCGTCAAGACCGAAAAGATCTATAACCCAATCTAGACCTTCTTTAAAAACATCTAAGAATTTCTGAGGGATTGCCTCTAAAGAACCCATGAGACCATCGATGAGATCATCTCCCATTGCTGCGGCTTCAGCGGATGGAGAAGCAATTCCAAATATTCCTTTAATTCCATCCCAGGCAGCAGTAAACGGCGCCATTAAGGCATCTCCCAACCCTGATAATCCACCTACTATTCCATCAATAATATTAGAAGCTAACCCTCCTGTTTGCTCATCAAAGAAAGCTACCCAGTCATCAAATATTCCAACCACAAAATCTCTAAAAGCAACAATAGAATCAGTAAAGAAGCCAACGATTTTACCCACTAATCCCATAACCCAATCTTTAGCGGCCGCGATGGCGTTTGCTCGGAAACTTGCGTCAGTAAAGAACGAATATATGTTAAACGCTAATTCTGCAATTTTAAACGCTATAGCTTTGAATAGGCCGATGATTCCGACTATTACCATTTGTGGAACTTCGGTGACAAGAAAAGAAGTTACTGCAAAAAACGCATCTCTAAAAGCACCCAATATAAAGACAGTAAGATCTACCAACATATGCGGCATATTAATAACAAAATTAGTTATCATTCCAACAAGCCCGTCTATTATTGATTGAAAACCTTGATCAACTTTATCAGCGTCTTGAGAAAATAAGCCGAAAAGCACGTCACCTATACCTGCAAAAATATCAAATATTGCAGCCCATCGGCCAGCTACGAAATCATACACTCCGCCAAGCCCGATAGCGTCCATAAAATCTTCCATCATAGTAGCAAGACTAGCTATACTATTACCAATTTTTTGAAGCACGCTATCTGGAAGCAGGCCAAACGTTAAGAAATCTACCAGGCCAGCACCAAGCATTCCCATTTTTGCGTTTGTTTCACCATGAAGTTCTGTGAGTTCTTCACCCATGGCATCCCTAACTGAAGACATGCTCAGCCCGATTCCAGCTACAGCAAGTGGGCCCGCGACTTTACCAAGAGCGTTGCTCATTGAAGCACCCAGCCGAGCCGCGTCATCTCCAAAGTTTCCAGCCAAAGAAGTCGTCATGCGCTGCATAGCTTTAGCGTTACCAGGGATAGCTTCATCAATTCCGCCGCTGATGATACTTGTAAATTTACGACCAATAAAACCAGTAATTGAGGTTACTATACCGCCAGCTAAACCGCCTATTATCATACCAAAGAACATTTCTCCGATAATAAACGCTGCAGCTCCTATGACCATGCTTTTAATTGTGTCGCCATGGTTTTCCCAAATTGCTGAAAGTAACTCTCCAATTTTAGTAGCTAGTTCTCCTAATTTAGGAGCTAACTTTTCCCATAGGCCAGAAAGTGCAGTCCATATACCGCCCATGAATCCTTCTTCAGCCCCATCAGCAACTTCATTTTGACCTTCACCTGTAATCCAGTTAATCATACCGTCGACCATTCCGATCAACGCATCTACTGCCAATGGAAGAAGTTCGCCTAGAATACCAATAAAGCCGGTTACCATTTCTTGAGCACCTTGCAAGATGGTCGACATCGCTTCGCCGCCAGAATCAAAGAAGTCGCTAAAAACGCCCTTAATCCTATCTATAAAGACTTCCATACCTCCGCCGCCTTCTTCGAAAGCAGAGAAAGCAAATCTAATACCGTCTGCAAAAGCCGCGAATCTTTTAGGACTAAATAGATCAGCGACTCCACCAAGAAGAGTTTTAACCCCAGGGAACATCTCTACAAACATTCTTCCTAGATCTTCACCTAGCCTAAACATTATTCTCATTGTTTGGCGCAGGTTTCGGAAAATCTTCATCATTTCAGGAGATCTCATGATACCGCGCTGTAGACCCTGTAAGAATGCATCAAAAGGACCACGAGGGCTGGTCATTGCTCCCATGGCATCAGCTAGTCTTTTAATAGATTTAGAAAGTATTCTATTAGCTTCAGCTTGAGACATGGCACCGTTGGCAGCTTCATCTGCTGCATTCTCCATATCGTCTAGTCCGATATCGGCATTGGCTGGATCGAATAAGCCTGCTAATTCATCAGCACCCATCCCTGTAATTTCAGCCATTCGAGCTTTCTCTTGGCGACTCATTTCAGAAAAGTCTTTACCAGTCTCCGCGAATGCTTTCCTCACCATTTCAGCTTTTTCAGCCGGCTCAGCTGTCATCAATTCCATTGCATCAACGGACATACCAAAAGAACCAGCAAGTTCAGCTGCTGCCA
>MDTE01148918.1_pt1 | contig 15578 bp, 9 predicted proteins | sample 811231 | NCBI WGS metagenome assembly MDTE01 (sample SAMN05326651, study PRJNA326480) | marine metagenome | isolation source: seawater | place: Indian Ocean: Red Sea | collected 2010
GTCGTCGTCATCGCCCGAGTCGCCGTCATCGCCCGAGTCGCCGTCATTGGTCGTGTCGTCGTCATCGGTCGTGTCGTCGTCGTCGGTCGTGTCGTCGTCGTCGGTCGTGTCGTCGTCGCCTGAGTCATCGTCGTCGTCGCCGGAGTCGTCGTCGTCGCCGGAGTCGTCGTCATCGTCGATGCAGTCGGGAACACCGTCTCCGTCGGAGTCAGGCGCCTCGTCCGTGAGGTCTCCATCACAGTCGGAGTCGACGGTGTCGCAGGCCTCGGGTGCTCCCGGATAGATCGAGTCGTCTAGGGGGTCGCAGTCAACGACATCGGGATAGAGATCTCCGTCCGAGTCGGTGTCGATGCAGTCGGGCAGATTGTCCGAGTCGGTGTCGTCGTAGCCATCCACCAGATCGCCGTTGCAGTTGGAGTCGGTGGCATCACACTGTTCGACGGCGCCCGCATAGCGGGTCGCGTCCAGCGGCCCACAATCCGTGCTGTCCGGGTCCCCGTCCCCGTCGTCGTCGTTGTCGATGCAGTCGGGAGTGAGGTCGCTGTCGGTGTCCAGGTGGTCGTCCACCAGGTCTCCGTCGCAGTCGGAGTCCACCTCATCGCACAGCTCGGGGGCTAGGGCGTGCTGGGTCGGGTCGGAGGGGTCGCAGTCGGTGGTGTCGGGATCACCGTCGCCGTCGTCATCCTCGTCGATGCAGTCTGGTTCATCGTCGCCATCGAGGTCGCTGTAGCCATCGACGAGATCGCCGTCGCAGTCTGAGTCTGTGTTGTCACAGAACTCTGTTGCACCAGGGTGAATGGCGGAGTCGAGTGGAGCGCAGTCGACGGCATCCGGATAGATGTCTCCGTCGCTGTCCGTGTCGATACAGTCTGGGTAGCCGTCCGAGTCGGTGTCATCGGCTCCGTCGACGAGGTCGCCGTCACAGTCCGAGTCCACTCCATCGCAGAGTTCGTCTGCGCCGTCGTATTGGGTGGCATCCAGGGGCCCACAGTCCGTCGAGTCGGGGTCGCCATCGTTGTCGTCGTCGTCGTCCATGCAGTTGGGGTAGGCATCGCCATCTGCGTTCGCGAATCCATCGACCAAATCGCCATCGCAGTCGGAGTCGACGCTGTCGCACTGCTCGGGCGCGCCGCCGTAGATCGACGAATTGTCCGCCGCGCAGTCGGTGGTGTCGGGATCACCGTCGCCGTCGTCGTCGTCATCCACGCAGTCGGGCCACAGATCGCCATCTAGGTTTGCGAAGCCGTCGACGTATTCGCCGTCGCAGTTGGAGTCCAAGAGGTCACATGCCTCTGTTGCTCCGGTGTAGATCGTGCTGTCTAGGTCGGCGCAGTCCGTGATGTCTGGATCGCCATCGTTGTCGTTGTCGTCGTCGATGCAGTCGGGGAGCGTGTCGCCGTCGATGTTGCTGGCTCCGTCCACGAGGTCGCCATTGCAGTTGGAGTCGACGCCATCGCACAGTTCCGGGGCACCGGTGTAGCGGCTGGAGTTCACAGGACCGCAGTCCGTGCTGTCCGGGTCGCCGTCGTCGTCGTCATCTTCGTCGATACAATCGGGGTCTCCGTCTCCGTCCGTGTCGATGTCCTCATCGACCAACGAGCCATCGCAGTCGGCATCCACGGCATCACACTGTTCGGTGGCCCCTGCGTAGACCAACGGGTTCCACTGGGCGCAGTCGGTGGTGTCGGGGTCTCCGTCTCCGTCGTCGTCCTCGTCGATGCAGTCCGGTTCATCATCGCCATCTTGGTCGGCAAAAGCGTCTACTAGCTCGCCATCGCAGTTGGAGTCGATGGCGTCGCAGAGCTCCGGCGCCCCGGTGTAGATCGTCGCGTCCAGGTCCGCACAGTCGGTGACATCGGGGTCTCCGTCGTTGTCGTTGTCTGGGTCGGCGCAGTCAGGGAGGCTGTCACCGTCGGAGTTCAGATCGCCGTCTACGAGGTCACCGTCGCAGTTGGAGTCGACCGCGTCACAGCTCTCCGGGGCGCCAGGGTAGGCCGTTGCCTCCGCATCATCACAGTCCCCATCGATGGGCCGATAGCCATCCTGGTCGAAGTCCATCTCGGGGATGTCGCCTCCCACAGAGGGGGTGCTCCAGAAGGGGGACGGCAGGAAGTGTGTGTCGCCTTGCAGAGTGCCTGTCCAGCCATTGGGCGTGGAGTCGTTGGCGATGGGGGAGGTCAGCGCTTCATTCATGGTCCAGAGCGCGACGATCCCCGGCTCGAGGCCCGTCAGCCCGTAGTTCATGGTGCTCAGGATCTCGCTCTGGGTGCGGGCGTAGTTCCACACCCTTGCCTCGGCCAGATAGCCGTGCAGCGGATCGGATGTGAAGTCTGTTCCGTTGTCCGTGTCGGCGCCCATCGTCCATGTCGCGGTCCCAAAGGTGGGTGCGGGGGGGCTCGGCCACGTCATGATCAGGTTGCCGTTGATATAGAACACCAACTCAGCATCACTTCTGGAGACGGCGAGGTGGTGAGGGGTGAGGGGAGACACCGCGCTGCTGAAGCATGTGGCGTTGCCCTCGTTGCAGGAGTCGCCCTCCCACACAGAGTCGTCGTTCAACTCGACTTCCCAGTCCCCCTGGTTGTAGCCGACGTAGAACGAGTTCAGTCCCGAACCCAACTGAACGACTTCGAATACGGTGTTCCAGCTCGTCACGGTGTTGAACTGCACCCAAGTCTCAGCGGTGAAGCTCGTGCCGGGGTTCAGCTGACCAAAGTCGATGTAGTCGGCTGACCCATCGAAGTAGGCAGCATTCCCTTGGGCGTGGGTGACGGTCGGTAACCCCCCAAGAAGAGTGGCGCACAAGGCGAGGACGAAGACGGTCGACAGGGGCACCTGCGCTTGGCTGAGGTCGTGCATGGATCTCGTAGGATAGCTGTCCTTTGGAGCGCTAGTGCAGGTTTCCGGCTAGCCTTACCTGGTGTCTCGACCTGTCCCATTGGGCTCGCTTCTGTTCTGGCTGTCGCTCGTGGCCTGTGGGCCGCCATCGGATCTCCCGGAAGGAGAGGACCCCTGTGCCCCTGCGGTGGCGGTGCGGGTCCTGGAGTTTGTGGATGGTGACACCTGTGATGTGGAGTACCTCGACGGCGACCTGGTCGGCGAGCAGGTGCGGATTCGGCTGCTTGGGGTCGATACGCCCGAGGTCAATCACTCCTCGCTTGAGTCTAGTGAGTGCCATGCGCTGACGGCCTGGGCCGCTGCAGAGGATGCTCTAGAGGGTCAAGACGCCTGGCTGACCTTCGACACCGAGTGCACCGACCGCTACGACCGTACGCTTGCGTACATGTTTCGAACCTCAGATCGGCTCTTCCTGAATCGCAAACTGATGGAAGAGGGGCACGCTAGGACACTCACCATCTCCCCAAACACAACCTTCTCCGATGAGTTCGAGGAGCTGGAAGCAGCGGCCCAATTGGCCGCGCGGGGTCTTTGGGGTGAGCCCTGCTACGGAACGACTCGCTAGCTGCGCACGGGCCACCTCCTGAGCACAAAGCGGGTGGTTGGCTCGGGGGAGATTCCTTCCTTAGAAGGCGGGCACGGTGCACTGACCGAGGTCTTCGTCCGTTCCGCTGCAGCCCCAGCAGGCGACCGTGTAGTCGCTGCGTCGTCCGCAGGTGTGGCTCCAGCCGGCACTGACCTGAGTAAATGTCTCACTCGGTGCGTCGAGCTTTCCGGAGGCGTCTTCGCCCCAGCAGTGCACGGGCCCTTCCCCTGTGTCCGATTGCTCCACAGCGCAGGTGTGGGCGTGGCCGGCGCTGACCTGGCTGAAAAGGATGTCCGGCGGAACCGAACTTTGTCCTGAGTCGTCGTTACCCCAGCAGGTGATGCTGCCCGCATCGTCCAGTGCGCAGGCATGGCTGCCCCCGGCGCTCAACTGGACCCACATTCGGTCCTCTTCAGCCTCCGGTGGGTCCTCGGCGATCATGGGAGAGCCCGACTCGCCCCAGCAGTGAAGGCTGCCGTCTACTCTGCGAACACAGCTGAACCGGTCTCCTGATGCTACTTCCCGAGCGAACGTCTCGGGGGTGTCCGTGCTCGGAGGGAGGGCCGTGTCCTCGGTTCCCCAGCTCGAAGAACTTCCCCAACAATGGAGTTGGCCGTTGGACTTCACTCCGCAGTTGTGGTCGTACCCGGCGCTGACCTGGATGAATGTGCCCTGCATCTCGGGACTCATGCCCTGGCCCAGGTGTGGGGCAGTGCCCGTGTTGGAAGCCCCCGCACCCCAGCAAGCGACGGTCGCGTCCCCGTAGGCCAGGACACAGGTGTGTAGTTCGCCAGCAGATACTTCACCTGCGCCGGTGTGTTGGGTCAGATCCCCCACTTGTCCGTGGTTGTGTTCGCTGTCGATCGCATCCTCCGAAAATCCCCAGCAGATGGAGTTCCCGTCGTTGGTCACGGCGCAGCTATGGAACTTGCCGGCAGAGACGAACTGGACGCCATCGACCACGACTTGGATGGGCTTGGACTCGCTGGCAAGTCCGTCGTCGATGCTGTCGTTGGGGGTGACGTGGCAGGCCCACTCTTCGTAGGCCGCAGTCTCGTACCAGGGGACTAGATCGCTGCTGTGGCCACTCTCCACACCGTCCTTGAGCCAGGTGTACTGGTACGTGAGCTCGTCGCCATCCTCATCTTCGGGCTGTGCCGTGATGGTGCACGTGAGATCCTGGCCATCGGTGGGGAAGCCGGGCATCACGGCCACCTCAGGTGCTGGAGGAGGCTTGTTGGTGACCGTGACCGAGGCTGTGCCTGGTGCCCCAGTCTCGTCACCGTCCCAGCCCACGACGGAGCAGGTCCACACGTCACTCCGGCTGGTCAGCTCGGCGTCGACTGCGAAGGAGTCCACGCCGGCATCGGTGCCATTTACGGCCCACGACACGGTGTGCTCCATGGGCGTGCCCTCGGGAGCGTCGGGGTCGACGGCCGGCTGGCTGATCTGGCAAGTCAGCGTGTCGCCGGTGTAGGGCAGGATTGGCTCGATGACCACCACCGGCGCTGTGGGCAGTTGGTTGGGTTGGCACTCTGGAGCAGCGAAGCAGTCCTCATCGTCGCAGTCGAACAGCCCGTCTTCATCGTTGTCGGCTGAGTCGCTGCACTCTCCGGGGTCGTCTCCTTCCTTCTCGGGCGACACATGGATGGTGTAGTCCCCGCAAGCCGAGACGGCCAACATCAGGGCTACAAGGGCGCCATGGCGCCAGCAGAGGTAGGGCAAGGGCGATGGTCGATGGGAGGAAAACACAGCGAGCCTCCAGTGCAGCAGACCTACACGTTAGCGCGCCGAGGAGCCGGTGTCCGCTGTCCAAAGATCGCCGTGCCCACGCGCACCTGGGTGCTGCCCTCTGAAATGGCGACCTCAAAGTCAGAACTCATGCCCATCGACAGAGTGGGCAGGGGACTCCCGTGGCGGTCCTGTAGGCGGTCTCGCAGCAGCCGAAGTGCCCGATGGTCGCCACGGGTCGCCTCGGGGGTGTCGTGGGGCTGCGGGATGGCCATTAGCCCAGTGATGCTGAGCCCGTCCAGCTGGAGCAGGTCACCAAAGCACGCTTCCAGTTGGTTGGGCTGATAGCCGGCTTTTGTCGGCTCGTTCCCCAGGTTGACCTCGACCAGCACTTGCTGAGGCCGGCGCCCGAGATGGTCGGCACAGCGGCGGCTCAACTCCTGGGCGAGTCGCTCCCGGTCCAGGGTCTCGATGCAGTGGACCCGGCCGAGAAGAAACTTGATCTTGTTGCGCTGGAGGGCGCCGATGAAGTGCCACTGGAGTCCATCGAGGCCGACGAGTAACGGGTCCTCGGCCTTCTGGAGCCACTCCTGGACGTAGTTCTCGCCAAAGAGCCGCTGCCCAGCCTCCCAGGCGGCCTTGATGTGTCCGGAAGGGTGCCCCTTGCTGACGGCGAGAAGGGTCACGTCGTCGGGGTCTCGTCCAGCGCTCTCGCAGGCTCTGGCTAGGCGAGTCCGAACGTTCTGGAGCCGCTCGATGACGTCCTGGGACTGCGCCTTCAGTGTTCAGGCCCCCCCAGGCGGGCGATGCACTCGAGTGCTTCGACCATGGGTAGGCCGACCACATTGGTGAAAGAGCCTTCCGTCTGCTCTACAAGCTGTCCACCGAGCCCCTGGATGCCGTAACTACCCGCCTTGTCTAGCGGCTCACCGGTGGCGACATACCGGGCCACGACCTCGGGGTTGAGCTCGCGGAAGAGCACGCGAGTTCGGACAGCTCGAACGGCCCAGATCTCTGCTTCGGGTGCGCGGGTGACGGCTACCCCAGTGATCACCTCGTGCTGTCGTCCACTGAGACGAAGGAGCATGTTTGTGGCCTCTGCCTCGTCTTTGGGCTTGCCTAGAATGTCACCATCGACGACGACGAGTGTGTCTGCTCCGAGCACTACAGAGGGTTCGCTCAGCGAGCAGGCCACTACACGGGCCTTTGACCGAGCCAGTCGCAGCGCCATCTCATCTGGACGCTCCTGGTCCTTGCGGGATTCGTCGACGGGCTGGGAGTGCACAGTGAAACTCAGACCCGCCTCTTCCAGGAGTTCTTTTCTTCGGGGGGAGCCCGATGCGAGCACGAGCGGCAAGGATGTCATTTGCTGGCCCCAGAGGTTCCCGCGGTCGCCCTAGCTTCTTCGACGACCCGTTGATGGGAACTCTTTGGGTCGCCAGCCCAAGAATCGCACAGCCGCTCAGGTTGGCTCATGGTGCCCCCCTCTGGTCTCTTCCCGGAGCACCTGGATCACTGCCGCTTCGTCTGGGCTGCCGACCAGATGCAGGAACACATCTTCCAGCTTTCCGCCGCCCTCTGTGTGCAGCTGCTTCAGCTCATCGACGGTTCCCTGCGTCGCGATAGTTCCCTTCTGGATGATGGCGACGCGGTCACAGATCGCCTCCGCAACTTCGAGGGTGTGAGTGGACAAGAAGACCGTTCGACCTTCTCGCGCTAGCTGCTGGAAGACTCGCTTGATGAGACGTGCCCCTTCCGGATCGAGCCCCACCATGGGCTCATCGACGATCAGCAGTTCCGGATGGTGCAGCAGCGCCGATGCGAACGTGAGACGCTGCTTCATTCCGTGGGAGTAGCTCTCGATGAGCTCGGTTCGGCAGTGGCCGAGCCCGAAGAACGGCATCAGTTCGTCCTTGCGGGTCGAGACCAGGCTCTCGTCCATGCTGTAGATCCCGCCCACGAAGTCCAAGAACTCGTCGCCGGTCAGCCGCTCGTAGAGATAGGGCCGATCAGGGATGTAGCCGATCAGCTTCTTGGCTCCGACCGGGTCTTCGGCTGTGTCGATGCCTCCCACCAGAATGCGGCCCTCGCTGGGCTTCAACAGGCCGGCCACCATCTTCATGGTCGTGGTCTTTCCGGCGCCGTTGGGACCCAGGAAACCGAAGATCTCTCCCCGCTCGACGTGGAGGTCGATGTTGTCCACAGCGCGCATACCGCCGCGCCCGTAGGTCTTGGTCAGGCCCTCGGCGTGGATCATGGTCCTTGCTCGCTGCTCGCTGGAGCAGAGTCTGGGCTGTCTGCAACGGCCACCTTCAGTCTTCCGATCACGCCCATCAACTCCAGTTGCCGGTCTAGCTCTCCCTCGACCAGCTTGATGTGTGTCGCATCCGCGGGAAACTGGCCGAAGGTGGGGTCCACCGGCAACCAGCGGTCCCCGAGCCAGACCTCTGGCCACGCATGATAGTAGAAAGCCCCATCTTCGAAGATGCTCTCGGAATAGACGATGCCGGCGGCCATCTTCGTGGGGAGCCCCACGGCCCTGGCCAGCGTCGTGTAGAGCGTGGTGTGTTCGTTGCAGTCGCCCCGCAGCGACTTGAGCACTTCGGTAGCCTGCGGGAAGCCGGCCACCGGCACCTTCTTCACGTTTCGATAGACCCACTGGTTCAACTTGCGAGCGGCGTCCCGTGCATCGAGCTCGGCGCCGATGATGCGCCCGGCGGTGGTCTTTAGCTTCGGGTCGTCTGCGGGCAAGAACGTGGTGCTGCGCAACCAGGGTCGAAGCGCCCTGCCCGTCTCGGGGAGCGGATAGGACGGGCTGTCCTGCGGGTCGGGCACAGCGACGCGTAGTAGAGCTTTGTCTGCGTCCCACTGGTTGCCGTGCGCTGCTTGAAGGAGCTGGTCCACGGCCTCGGGGCCGTGGATGGACAGCTGGAGTTCTCGTAACCCCCGCCCACCACCCGGGAGACGACCGCTCAGTGGGATGCTGGATAGGGCAATCAGATCTACAGATTGGGCTTCATCCTCCGGCCATCCGCGATTGAGCGCGTCCTCTCGATTCTCCAGGAGCACACGCATGCCCAACCCCCCCTCTAGCTCCTCCTCTACGAGCCGGCGACCATCCACAGCCACGAGCGCAGACATGGCCTGGGAGCCTGTCTCCACCTTGAGGCGCCAGGCATCGACGGTTTGGCCGGCTGGGTCCACCGCGCGCTCTTGGTCAAGGACGGTGATGACGGCCTCTGCTCGACTGAGGCTGAGTGGGTTGAAGTAGGGAACGGACAAGGTCTTCCCAACCTGCAGTTCACCACTCTCCACGAGGGATGGGTACAGCGAGGCTGGGGTGGCTGGTACGTCGTCCAAGTCCAGGGTAGTGAGTGAGTTGCCCGCCTGGAACAACTGCAGAGTCATGCCTCGCCCGTTGGCTCGTCCTTCAGCTCGCAGGGTGACGGGGAGTCCCTGGACTGTCGTACGCACTTGGGCAACCAGCGACTCGACGCGACCGTCGGGGCCCACGTTGAGGTCGTTGGCTAGTGTGATCTCGTTGGGCTCGCCCAGCAGCGTGAGGCGTAATTGCGTGCGCTCGGACAGGCTTCGCCCCCCGTCTCGACGGGGAGCCGTTCGTGTCACGGCATAGCCGATTTTCTCGGGCCCTACGTAGACGCCCGACCATCGTTCCTCAAGGCCTTCGGTGGACGCGTCAAGCGTCAAGGCCAGTGGAATGGGCACATCTTGGTAGCTGCGCAGGAACAGGGCGAGGAAGAAGGCGGCTGCGACGGCTACTAGTAGCACCTCCACGGCCAGTGCGCTGCCGCGCTGGCCGTGCCGGGACCCAGAGGTAGGCTGGAGTCTGCAGAACAAGAGCTTCATGATAGGTCAGGCTTTCGTTCTGTGTTGGTCCACTAGGGATCCCGTCTCTCTTGCCCGAGACTCCGATCCCCGGTAGATGGTGGGGGCGTTATTGATCGCACCATCGATCGTTCCGGTTAGGCGTGGTCGAAAATCGGCGAGGAGCCCACAATGCCTTTGACAGCAACCCCAGTTCGCCGCCTCGTGTCGTACGGCACCCGCACAACCCGCCACCTGGGCGGCACCATCCATCACGTTGTCACGGCGTTGTTGATGGCGTTCGCCTTGGTCCTCGGGGTCGGCTGCGCGGGCAGCTCAGCGGATGACGGCACGCCATCGTGCACGCCCGACCCCGACTTGGCCGAAGGCGAGATGCGGGCGACGGTGGATGGTGAGGAGTGGTTGGCGAGCGATGGTGTCTATTCGTTGCAACCGGTGGGGCTGTTGGTCAACGTTGTCGTGGACCCTGCCAACTCCATGAACATGTTGCTGAGTCAAGTGGCCGAATACACGGTGGATGAGGAGGGCGACCTGGATGTGGAGCTAGGAGCAGAGGTCGGTGACGTCCTCAGTGACGAGAACCTCCCCCTGGACTTCAAGCTGGGCCGCACCTCCTCGGATGGGGGCAGCGTCACCTTGTATGTGGACGATGTGACCCACCAGTCCAACGAGACTCTGGATGATGGCTTTGCACGAATTACGGGCGTTGGCGACGTGATCACCGGCTGCTTCTTCTTTTCTGCCGGTGTGGCGCAGGGCAGTGGAGACGATGTGCAGGTCGAAGACGGCAGCTTCTCTGTGAGGGCTATGTAGTCATCGCTAAGCTTCATCCTGCCCCAACGTTCTAGGAGCACCATGGTCGCCGTTCCCAAGTACAGCCCATCCCACCCCGTGCGGGTCGTGACTGCTGCGGCCCTGTTCGATGGCCATGACGCGGCGATCAACGTGATGCGTCGCATCCTCCAAGCGACGGGCGCGGAGGTCATTCATCTGGGACACAATCGGGCGGCCGCCGAGGTCGTGGATGCTGCGGTCGAAGAGGATGCTCAGGCCATAGCGGTGTCGTCGTACCAGGGCGGGCACAACGAGTACTTCCGCTACATGAAGGATCTGCTGGCCCAGCGGGGAGCGTCACACATTCGCATCTTCGGAGGTGGTGGTGGGGTCATCGTGCCTCGGGAGATCGAGGCTCTGGAGGACTACGGGATCGAGAAGATTTTTTCTCCAGAAGACGGCCGAGAGCTGGGTTTGCAGGGAATGATCAACCATCTGCTCCAGAACTCGGACTTCGATCCCATCGAGATGGAGACCGCCGGTGCAGGTGCCGTGCTGGCGGTGAAGGAGGGAGCCGTCCACGCCGAGGTCGGGCCTGAGCACCCGGTTGCCCTGGCTCGGATGATCTCGTTGGCCGAGCGGCGCTCCAGCCTGCCGACTCACCTGGCAAGTGCTCTGGACGATTGGAAGAAGTCACGGCGTTGCTCCACGTCGGAAATTCGACCTGCCTCCGTCTTTGGTGTGACCGGCACCGGTGGCGCTGGCAAGTCGTCGTTGATTGACGAGCTGTTGTTGCGTTTTCTTCGTGACTACGAGGACCGGACTGTCGCGGTGTTGTGCGTAGATCCCTCCAAGCGCCGGACTGGCGGTGCGCTCTTGGGTGACCGCATTCGCATGAATGCGTTGGGCAGCGCGCGAGTCTTTATGCGTTCGCTAGCAACCCGTGGGTCGATGGCGGAGGTGTCCGAAGCGACGAGCGAGGCATTGGAGATCTTGAAGCTCGCGGGCTTCGACCTGGTGATTCTGGAGACATCGGGCATCGGGCAGGGAAACTCGGCGGTGGTCGACCTGGCCGATGTTACGGCCTACGTGATGACACCCGAGTACGGGGCCCCTTCGCAGCTCGAGAAGATCGACATGATTGACTTCGCCGATCTGGTGGTGGTGAACAAGTACGAGCGACGAGGCGCTGAAGATGCGCTTCGGGACGTTCGTAAGCAGTATCGCCGGAGCAGAGAGTTGTTCGGTGACACACCCACCGACGCTGACCTGCCTGTGTTTGGCACGATTGCTTCGCGCTTCAATGATCTGGGCGTTACCTCTCTTTACCGAGCCCTGATGGACTTACTCAACGAGGGGGCCGAGGGGGCCTGGGAGTCCTCTCTGGAAGATCCCGGAATTCGAGCCAGTAGGCAGCGTACGGCTCTGATCCCCCCCAAGCGCATTCGCTACCTCGCTGAGATTGCTGAGACCGTCCGCGGCTACAAGCAGCATGCTCAAGAGCAGGTCGACGTCGCTCGACGGCTCGAAGCGTTGCGGGTGGCTGCTTCGGAGGTGGATGACGAGGGCGTCAAGGAGTCCATCGAGGCTCGCGCCGAGCATCTCGCGCCGGAACTCGATGAACGCAGTCGGACCCTTCTGAAGGAGTGGCCCGAGCTACGTCGTGGCTACGCGGCCGATGAGTTCGTTTACCAGGTGCGAGGGCGGGACATTCACGTGCAGACCGGTGTCGAGAGCTTGTCCGGGCTCCGGCTCCCACGAGTTGCGCTCCCCAGGTTCGAGTCTGATGGCGAGGTGCTCCGGTTCCGCTTGCTGGAGAATCTGCCGGGTCATTTCCCTTACACGGGAGGGCTGTTTCCGTTTCGTCGAGAGGCCGAGGCGCCCAAGCGCATGTTCGCTGGAGAGGGCCCGCCCAAGCGGACCAACGAGCGGTTTCACTTTCTGAGTGCTGACGAGGACGCGAATCGGCTTTCGACTGCATTCGACTCGGTCACGTTGTACGGAGAGGACCCGGACGAGCGTCCCGACATTTGGGGCAAGGTGGGTGAGAGCGGTGTCTCGGTGTGCACGCTCGCCGACATGAAGATCCTCTACTCGGGCTTCGATCTCTGCGCGCCCAACACGTCGGTGTCCATGACGATCAACGGGCCGGCTCCCATCCTGCTCGCCATGTACCTGAACGTGGCGATCGACCAGCAGGTGGATGCGTTTGAGCAGGACGAGGGGCGTGCCCCGGACGAAGCGGAACGCGAGGCCATCGCTGACAGGACCCTTCAGGTGGTGCGAGGGACGGTGCAGGCCGACATCCTGAAGGAGGACCAGGCTCAGAACACCTGCATCTACAGCACCGAGTTCGCCCTGAAGATGATGGGGGACATCCAGGAGTACTTCATCGAGAAGAAGGTCCGGAACTACTACTCGGTGTCGATCTCCGGCTACCACATCGCCGAAGCCGGAGCGAACCCGATCACCCAGACGGCGTTCACCCTCGCCAATGGCTTCACTCTCGTGGAGTACTACCTGTCCCGTGGCATGGACATCGACGCGTTCGCTCCGAACCTCAGCTTCTTCTTCAGCAATGGTCTGGACCCCGAGTACACCGTCATCGGCCGCGTGGCACGGCGCATCTGGGCTGTGGCGATGCGGGACCTCTATGGTGCTGGCGAGCGTAGCCAGAAGCTCAAGTACCACATCCAGACCTCAGGTCGCTCTCTCCATGCCCAGGAGATCGACTTCAACGACATCCGCACCACCTTGCAAGCCTTGTTGGCATGGAACGACAACTGCAACTCCTTGCACACCAACGCCTACGACGAGGCGATCACGACGCCAACTCCCGAGTCGGTGCGTCGAGCAATGGCCATTCAGTTGATCATCCAGCAGGAGCTCGGGCTGGCCAAGGGGGAGAACACGCTGCAGGGCGCCTATCTGGTGGACGAGTTGACCGAGTTGGTGGAGGAAGCTGTCTTGGGTGAGTTCGAGCGACTGGCTGATCGAGGTGGCGTCCTGGGTGCCATGGAGCGCCAGTACCAGCGCAGCCGTATTCAGGAGGAGAGCCTCCTCTACGAGCGCCGCAAGCACGACGGCTCGTTGCCCATCATCGGTGTCAATACCTATCGAAACCCGGCAGGGGGGATGGCGTCCGAAGACGACTCTATGGAGCTCCGTCGGGCTACTCCCGAGGAAAAGAACGGACAGATCGAAGCGCTCCGGGCGTTCCAAGGACGCGACGCGGAGGGGGCTTCAGAGGCCCTGGCTCGGTTGCAGCAGGTGGCCTTGGATGGGGGCAACATCTTTGCTGAGTTGGTCCAGACTGTCCGAGTCGCGAGCCTAGGTCAGATCTCTTCGGCCCTGTACGAGGTGGGGGGCCGCTACCGACGCTCCATGTGATCGGGGTCAGGATCGGAAGCAACGCGTGCAGCTTAATTTCATCATCATCTTCGGGACCCGTTGGCACTTTCGGCCCGTCAAGGGCGGCTGGGATGGGACTCTCAACTGCCCCGATTGCCGCAGTCCCCAGCGGTTTGTGGAGAAAGAGGCCTTTCGTGCCTTCACGCTGTACTGGATGCCGCTGTTTCGCACGGCGGACGGAGGCCGGTTGGTCGAGTGCTGCCAGTGCCAGGGCCGCTTTGACCCGCCGCAAGAGCTAGGACCCGACCCCGTCCCGTTGGATGTGAGTCACTTCCTCTAGCGAAGGGGCGTCAGTGGCCTGGGGGTACCGATCAGATCACGCCCGGAGACGTCGCGGAACCTCAGGGGTCTTCGGTGGGCCCAAGGGCGGCAGTGTTCGTCTCGTCTTGCTGAAGTCCGAAGCTGCTCTCGGTGTCGTCGACCCCTTCATCGACTTGGTCCTCACGGCGGTACCGGAAGACTCCGCCTAGCCCGAGCGCGAACAGACTGAGGGCGCCCCCTGCCACAGTGATGGTCTTTGCCATGGCAAGACCCCTTGGCTGGTACTCCAGTCGTACCTCCTGGGAGCCAGCCGGGATGGGCACCGCCAGTTGGTAGCTGTTGACCTGCTCGACGGGTGTCTTGACCCCACCCACCCAGGCCGTCCATGCGGGATCGAACGGGCGCACGCAGACCAGGTAGCCGGGGCGCGAGGAGGTGACCCTGCCGGTCCAGACACCGTTGCTGTCGGTTTGTTCCGAGACAGGTAGCCCGTTGGCGGCAGGCTCGGACCGTGGCGTCCAGCGGCAACTGGGCAGTGGATCTTCGATGGCGAAGACGGCCACGTTGGTCCATCGACCCTCAGGGGTCGACAGGGCCTGGAGCCCGCGGCCCATGCGGGGTGCCAGCTCCAGGGCATCGTCTCGAAAATGCACGATGATGTGGGTCACCCCGGCCAGGCGCAGCCCGTCCACTTGCTGAGGGAGAGGAAGCTTCTCGAGGGACTCGAAGCGATCTTCGAGCGCCTGAGGCGGCATGACCATCCAGTCCCGCATGACTTCTAAGTTCCAGCTCGCTCCGACGCCTCCGAGGAGCGCTTCTCGGACGACGTGGTGAAGCGGAGCATCGCGACGACTGACAGGATCTTTGGGCCGCTGCGCGTAGCTAGCCTGGTAGATGCGCGCACGCATCTGAGCTCCGCTGGCGGTCATGCGGCTGCGACTCTGCGTGTCTCTCAAGATGGTGGAGACAGCCACTGGAGGCTCTCGCACCGCCGATGGACTTTCCAGTGGTGCCAGGGGCAAGTTGTAGTGTCCGAGGTCGACTGCAAAGAGCGAGCAGGCCACGACAACCAGCGCGATCGCTCCGTGCCCCAGTCGTTGCGTGTCTGCGGCGTACCAGAGCAGGGCCGTGGCGCTTCCAGAGACCAGAGCGATGGCCATGCGACCGAGAAGTCTTCGGGTGTCCCCGTCGGAGTCGACGCCCAGACTCATGAGGCCCACGAGTACGCCCACGACCATCAGTCCGGACAGGACACCCACGAGAATGTCCGACCGAATATCTCGTTCCTTGATGAGTCGGGCACCCTCGGCAATGAGCACCGCACCTCCGAGTGCCGCGGGGATCAGCCACTTCTCGGGGTAGCGGATGCTGGAGACGAGGGGGAGCTTGCTCATCAACCAGTGGATGGGTCCCAGCGCTGGTCCTAGCGCTAAGCCCGTGGATAGGGCTGTGAACGCGAGGGCCCAGCGCCCTGGCCCGGGCCTTCTGATCCCGCCCAGTACTCCCGCAAGTCCCAGCACTAGCCCGGCACCTCCCACGTACAGGCCTGGAAGATAGAAGGGAACAGCATCGGCCATGCCTGGCGCCCGATAGACGCCCTCTTCTGCGAAGTAGGCCACGTTGGGGGCCAGTAGCCCCAGCAGATCGGGAAAGCGGAGCGCTCGAGCCGCCAATTCGGAAGGAGCAACCCCGTCGGCCCATGTCGTGGTGCCCAGCCAGAGCCGGAAGGGAAGCCATTGGATGGCGGTGATCGCGAGCCCTGCCGCCATCCAGGACCCTGTGCGAACGATGTCGGGAAGAATCAAGCGCAGCGCTTCTAGGGCCCTCTCCAGGGGCCCTGGGCCGTCCTCGAGCTGTGGGGTCTCGGTGCCTTGCGGTTCTTCTTCGTCCTCGGGTCTTGCATCCCAGTCCACCCCGACGGGCAGGCCTTCGAAGGCGACGGTTGCGAGGTCATCCTCTGCTTCGGGGGAGAGGTCGGGTTCTGGCTCCCACTGCGCCGGGTCTGCGCCGGCCAGCCCTGTGCCCGCCACCGCGAGTCCCAGCAGGATCCCAATGACGACGATGTCCAGAC
>MDTE01039369.1_pt1 | contig 15577 bp, 14 predicted proteins | sample 811231 | NCBI WGS metagenome assembly MDTE01 (sample SAMN05326651, study PRJNA326480) | marine metagenome | isolation source: seawater | place: Indian Ocean: Red Sea | collected 2010
ACCATGATACCAAACCCATGTACCATTTTGCGCGCCGCGATCAATAGCCTAGTAATTCGGCGAGGACAATTGGTTAACGCATGTACGCCGCATACAACTGCGCGGGTCCGCCGAGATGACTGAAAAGGATTCTGCGACGGCTCACCATGATCTGACACCTTCGGCTTGGGTCCAACGTTTCGCCCGACGCGTGCCTAAGACTAATGCAGTTGGGGTCCTGGATGTCGCGTGTGGCAACGGCCGCCACACTCGATTGTTCCTGGATGCCGGCTACCCGGTTGTCGCAGTCGACCGCAATGTTTCCGGAGTTCGGGCATTGTCGCCACATTTGGAACTAACAGTCCTCGAAGCGGACTTGGAGTTGGCAACAGGCTGGCCATTCGAAAATCAAACTTTTGCCGGTGTGGTGGTCACCAACTACCTGTTTCGTCCTATCTTGGGCGATATCGTCTCGGCTGTCGCGCCTGGCGGAGTTCTCATCTATGAGACGTTCGCCATCGGCAACGAACAATACGGACGCCCCAAAAATCCCGATTTCCTTCTGAACGATGGCGAACTCATGGAAGTCGTCTCAGGCAAGCTCTCTATCGGAGCCTATGAACACGGCTTCGTGGAGAAACCGAAACCGGCAGTTGTACAACGCATCTTCGCGACACGGGCCAATTAGAGAAAATCTCGAAACCCTCCCAATTCTGTTTGTAGGTCATGAACCGCCCGTGTTCGCTTCGACATGCGATGCCGGGTGTCGTAGAGTCACCCCAGAAAGACGGCCTGCGCGGCCAGCACCCGGGAAGCACCCTGAAGGAAGCATTGCTCACGTTTTGGGTGGGAGAGGGTAACAATTCACGATACCGCGCCCGATCTATACAGCCTTGAGAGGCGGATCGCGGAACTTGAGCATGAATTGGCCGAGGCCAAGTGCCTTGAGACGAACGTCACCAGCCATAACTCAGTTCAAGAAGCTCAGCCAGATCTGAATTTTGCTTCAGTTGGTGGCGGCAGTGTTGAATTCCAACAACTCGTCGAGACCTCGGGCGCGGGGATTGTGGTGCACAAGGGCTGGACACCACTCTATGCCAATCAGGCCTATGCCCAACTGTTCGGCTATGACGACCCGGCCGAGATCATCGCTGCTGGAACTCTCGAAATTCTGTTCTCGCCCGAAGCGATCGAGCGCATGCTCGAGTTCAGGAAGGCGCGGCTTGCTGGCAAATATGCATCGAGCGAGTACGAAGTCGAAGGCGTAAACAAGAACGGTGAGAGAATCTGGATCAGAAACACCGTCAGGGTGATGGATGTCGGCGAAGAGCAACTTATCCATTGCACGGCGATCAACACGACCCAGCAGCGAACCGCCGAATATGCCCTGCGCGAAAGTGAGGTGTGCTTCCGCACATTGTTCGAGAGCGTTCCAATCTCGATCCGCGAGGTGAATTATTCGAAAGTCAAAGAACGCATCGACGCACTCCCGGTAAGTGATCGGGATTCGTTGGCAGCCTTTCTCGCCGGCAAGATGGAGTTCCGCGTCAAGACCCTCGATATCATGGAACTCGTGAACGGTGCCGTATCGGCCAGCGGTGGATTGGCCAGTGAATACGGCGTTGAAATCGTGGTAGGCGAGTCCACACCTGGCCCGAAGATCATGGGCGATGACGACCGGCTGATGCAGGTGATGTCCAATCTACTGTCAAACGCTGTCAAATTCTCGTCGCGCGGCGACACCTTCGAGGTCAACGTTTCAAGGCAGAGCGGATCCGTGCTCGTATCGGCAAGCGATCAGGGGCAGGGGATTACGGAGCAGTTCAAGGATCGAATATTTGAGAAGTTTTCTCGCATGAACCCGCTGGGTGGCCAGCAGGTCGGCGGCACCGGCCTGGGTCTCAACATCAGCAAATCGATCGTCGAGCAGCACGGTGGTGAAATCGGTGTCGACTCGGTGGTCGGGAAAGGCGCCAAGTTTTTCTTCCGCCTGCCGGAATTGTCTGCGTGAAAGCTGCGCAGGGGCACGATCAGCCGCTGCAAATTCGGTCATAGGCCGACCCCATTCAACCGCAACATCAGACGGCGGCGCGCCTAACCGCCTCCGATGACTGGCCCGCGACCTCAGGTTCCGGTAGCGGCTGGTCGTGGGCCAACGAAGGCACCATATGGCGGGCCTCATCGACCTTTGCGCAGTCGATCTCTGCCACGACAATTCCTGGATTCTCTCCGCCGTCGGAAAGAACCTCGCCCCACGGATTTACGATGAGCGAGTGGCCATAAGTCTGACGCTCGCCTGGATGCGTCCCGCATTGAGCCGGGGCAATCACAAAGCACCCTGTTTCGATGGCCCGTGAACGCAACAACACGTGCCAATGTGCCGTTCCCGTCGTTCTGGTGAAGGCCGAAGGGACCGTAATGAACCTGGCACCAGCCTTGGCCAGGGTCCGGTATAAGTGCGGGAAACGTACATCGTAGCAGACAGTCAGTCCCAGCAGGCCCCAGGGGGTTGGCGCGATCACGGTGTCACCACCGGGCTTGAAATTTTTGGATTCGCGATACGATTCGCCATTGGGCAAATCGACGTCGAACATATGAATCTTGTCGTAGCGTGCGACAATCCCACCGTCTGAATCGATCAGGTACGAGCGGTTGTGTACGCGCCCGTCGTCAGCGGAAATCCCAAGAGACCCGGGAAGCAGCCAAGCCCCGGTATCACGCGCCGCATCGCGAAACGCTGCCAGTGCCACATGCTCGGCCTCAGGCATCGCCAGGCCTCTGATATCGCGAGAGCGATGCCCCATCATCCCCACGTTCTCGGGCATCGTGATGAGGTCCGCACCCGCCGAGCGCGCCTCTCGGATCAGTTCGATGGCGCGGGCAACATTGTCCTCAATCTCGCGCTGGGCGTTGACCTGGACACAGGCAGCCTTGAAAACCCCGCTCATATCGCGGCCTCGATCCACGCATCGAGCTCGCCGGTTTGTTCCAGAGCCACCAACTCATCGGAGCCCCCCACGTGCCGGTCGCCAATGAAAATCTGAGGCACCGTGTGACGACCGCCCGCGCGATCCAGCATTTCCTGCCGCTTTCCCGCGTCCATGCCGACATCGATTTCGGTATAGGACACGCCCTTCGCCTCCAACAGGCGTTTGGCGCGAGTACAAAATGGGCAGAACATGGTGGTGTAGAGAACGATGTTCGACATGGCGGATCCCTCTGGATTCGTCGAAACGGATGGTGCCAGCCCGAGCAATTTGCGCAGAAACGTTCGCACCCTGACCTCAATTCTTTCCTTCAAGTCCGCACGGAAAGAGCGATCCGGCGAAAGAACAGCAAGACTATATAGAGTAGGAATTGCCCCGGACAACTCGACACAGCGTGAGAACGGAAACCCCCCTGACCCCCGCGCCAAGTAGAGTATTTGCACACGCGTTCACTGTCGCTCCCATCGTGGAGACGTCGTCAATGAGCAAGATCTGTTGACCGGCGAGACGATCCCGGTGGCGGCGGGGAACCATGAAGGCAGACGCGACGTTGGCGCGACGGGCAGCAGCACTTCGGCCCGATTGGGTCGGGTCATTGCGTCGGCGTTGAAGTGCACCGGGGAGTATCGGCGGGCCCCGTTTTCCCGACATCGCGCCGTAGGCCAGCAAGGCCGATTGGTTGAAGCGGCGCAAGAACAATCGTCGCCGATGGAGAGGCACCGGCACCACGGCATCGCATTCTTCTACGAGACGAGCACCAGTACGAACCATCCACGATCCGAGTGTCACGGCAAGTTCGGTGCGGTCGCCATGCTTGAAAGCCAGAATGAGTTCACGACTCCCTTCGTCGTAGCGGAGCACGGACCGCGCCCGCGCGAATGCGGGCCGCCGGCGCACGCAGGATCCGCACAGGGTTCCTTCTCCGACGTCAACCTCGAACGGAAAACCACAGATTGCTCAGACCGCCCCTTCGATGAAATTCAAACTTTTCCAGCACGCAGGGCACAGATCGCCTTGAGGGTCGACGAACCGGCGGCACCCCACGCAGCGCGGCGGGAAGACGACATCCAGAACGGCACGCATCAGCGGCCCCGAACCGTTGATCAGGACACGCATTCAAGTCATCGCATCATTTGGGGAAATCATCGCATCAACTGAGACAACAAGAGCGGGGCTCTCACTTCCTTCAAGAATGGCGTACCGCTTTGGCGCGCGGATACGACATGTCATATAGAAGGAATGGGCGAAGAAATTTCGGGACTTCCTTCGGTTTTCGATCGGGTGGCCGTCCGGGCACATCGTGACAGAGCGGCCCTCATGCCAGCGGATCATGAATTTCTCATGCGCATGGCTGCTGACGGGCTGCTCGACCGCCTCGATGATGTCACTCGGAAGTTCCCGTTCGGCCTCGATGTTGGTTGCCGGAATGGCTTGCTCGCAAGCCTCTTGCACGGACGCGGCGGCATCGAAGAACTCGTTCAGACGGACTCTTCATGGGGGATGGTTCGAAGTCTGGCACCTTCATTCATCTCGTCAAATGCCCAGCCTTCCGCATGCATCGTGGCAGACGAAGAAACCGTACCCTTCGCTCCCGCGAGTTTCGATATTGTTCTCAGTAATTTGGTGCTGCACTGGACCAACGATCTTCCCGGAGCGCTGGCACAGCTCAATCGTACGCTGAAACCCGACGGATTGTTTCTGGCCACGCTGTTCGGGGGTGACACCTTGTGGGAACTGCGCGAGTCACTCCTCCAGGCCGAAACGGAGGTCGAAGGCGGCGCGGGTCCGAGGGTCTCGCCCTTTCTCGACGTGCGTGACGCAGGCGACCTGCTCGCTCGGGCCCGCTTCTCGCTGTCGGTCGCCGATGCAGACTCGGTGACGGTGTCCTATCCGGATATTTTTCGCCTGATGACCGATCTTCGGGGCATGGGAGAAACCAATGCCACCCAGACCCGGCGGCGGACCTTTACACGCCGGGAAACCCTACTAAGGGCAGGAGAGATCTATCAGCAAAACCATGGTGATTCCGACGGAAGGATCCCGGCGACGTTCCAGATCATCACCTTGACTGGGTGGGCACCACATGTGTCTCAGCCCCAGCCCTTGCGGCCTGGTAGCGCAACGACCCGGCTGGCCGATGTCCTCGGAACGACCGAGCAATCTGCCGGTGACAAAGCGAAGCCGGAATGACGGCGTGGCGTGGCGACGTCAAGCGTCCTGAGCTTTGCGCACCACCAGCCAGAGGGCGTGAATAACGCCCGGGACGAATAAGCAGATTGTGAGAATGAGGTTCAACCAGAATTGCAGGCCTAATCCGACCGTCAGAAATGCGTCGACCGGCGGAAGGAAAATGGCGACGACGATACGGATGATATTCATAACTGAGCTGTACCAATCAAAATGAGGATAGATGTTGGCGGAATCGATATTCTACAGCCTGGCGCCGCCTCCCGCGTTACTCCCGTCGGTGCACCTCACGATCTCGATCACAACAGGTCCCGCAGCATCGCAACGAGCGGGACATCGGCCGGTGGCATGTCATAGTCGCTCATGTCCTGTGGCCGCACCCACTTGAGTTCCTGGCCTTCGCGTGCCGTCACGACGCCTTCCCATATCCGGCAGACGAAGAGCGGCATGAGAAGGTGAAAGTCGTCATATGTGTGCGAGGCGAACGTGAACGGAGCCAGACAGGTCTCCGTTACATCGATCCCAAGTTCTTCCCCCAATTCCCGGATCAGTGCCACCTCCGGGGTTTCGCCCTCCCGCACTTTCCCGCCGGGAAACTCCCAAAGACCCGCCATGGGTTTGCCCGCCGGCCGTTGCGCCAGCAGGACGCGCCCATCGACATCCACCAGCGCAACCGCGGTCACCAGCAGGACGGGCACGTCCATCATCGAGACCCTTTCGAACTCGCCGCTCTCGCAGGTGAACTCGCTCTATGAGCGATAATCGGCATTGATCGATACGTAGGCCCGCGTGAGATCGCAGGTCCAGACGGTGAAACGACCCCGTCCGACGCCGACATCAACCCGAATGTCGATCTCGCTGCCCTTCATGTACCGGGCGACCGGCGATTCATCATAGTCGGCGCGAACCATACCCTCGGCGGTGATCTGCCAGTCGCCGATGTCGATCCTGAGTCGATCACGGTCCGCCTTTTCGCCGGCCTTGCCCACCGCCATGACGATGCGCCCCCAGTTGGGATCGTTTCCGGCAATCGCTGTCTTGACAAGCGGCGAGTTGGCGATGGCAAGCCCGATTGCCCGCGCCGCTCGGGAGGATTCGGCACCACTTACCGAAATCGTCACAAACTTCGATGCCCCTTCACCATCCCTGACAATCTGCTGAGCCAAATCGGTCATGACGGAACGGAGCTTGGCCTTGAAGTCTGCCAGGCGCGGGTCAGAAGCGGACGTTATGCGCGCGTGACGAGGACCTTTTCCGGTAGCGAACGTGAGCACGGTGTCAGAGGTCGACGTGTCTCCGTCAACGGAGATCGCGTTGAACGATACGCGATTCGCGGCGACGGTCAGCTTTTGGAGCACGTCGCCCGGAAGCCGGGCATCAGTGAACAGAAATGCCAGCATTGTCGCCATATCCGGTGCAATCATGCCGGATCCTTTGGCGATGCCCGCAATAACATACGGCTTGCCGTCGATATGTGCGACCGCGGATGACGCCTTGGCGAAGGTATCTGTCGTACGAATGGCTTCCGCAGCGGCGCGCCACGACGTCCCTGACAATCCCCGCTGCAGCCTGCCAAGCGCCTGCGTGATGCGATCGTGGGGCAGCGGTTCACCGATGACACCCGTGGAGGCCATGAACACATCCGTGGCCCGACATCCCACCTGCTTGGCAACAGCCTCGGCCACTGTGGCCACCGCAGACACGCCCTCGGATCCCGTGAATGCGTTCGCATTGCCGGCATTCACAAGAACGGCCCGGGCCTTGCCCGATTTCAATCTGTCTCGACACCACACCACGGGCGCCGCTGCGGTCTTTGAGCGCGTAAAGACCCCGCCGACGGTTGTTCCCGGCGAAAGTTCTGCCAGCATGACGTCCTTTCTGCCCCGGTACCTTACGCCGGCCGCGACCGAAGATAGCCGAACGCCCTGCACCTCGGGAATTCGCGGGAAGCGTCCACGGGCGAGTGGCGAGCGGGTCAGAGTGCCCGTCTGAGAGTGTTTGCCGCCCTTTTTACGCGCCATTGGACATTCCCCCGATCACAAACCCAAACTCGAACGTTGCCGGATGGCCGCCCTTATGTCATGCGCGAGCAGGAGCAGCAAGAAGCCGCTTATGGCGGGAACAGCGCAGAAACCGCCGTTGACAGGATGCCGGTCGGACCTTATGTCTCAAGTCGATACGCCCTAGGGCGTGTGCCTTTCCGATTCCAGGGACATCCAATGTTCGCTGCGCTGGCCCAGAAGTTCTTCGGCACCGCCAACGAGCGCATTTTGCGCGACTTACAGCCGAAGGTCGATGCGATTAACGCTCTCGAGCCCGAGCTCGAGGATCTTGCCGATTACGAACTCCGCGCGCGCACAGACATGCTGCGTGAACGGCTGGAAAAGGGTGAGACCCTCGATGACATACTCGTCGACGCTTTTGCGACGGTACGCGAGGCGGCAAAGCGGACGCTGGGGCAGCGGCACTACGACGTCCAGCTTCTCGGGGGCATGGTCCTGCATCAGGGCAAGATCTCCGAAATGGCCACGGGTGAAGGTAAAACGCTCGTGGCAACGCTTCCGGTCTATCTGAATGCAGTGGGTGGCAAGGGCGTTCACGTGGTAACCGTGAATGACTACCTGGCCCAGCGCGATGCGGAGTGGATGGGCGGCATCTACCAAGCCCTAGGCCTGAAAGTCGGCGTCATTGTACACGGCATCGATGACTCTGAGCGGCGAGAGGCCTACTCGGCCGACGTCACCTACGGGACTAACAACGAATTCGGCTTTGACTACCTCCGCGACAACATGAAGTTCGCGCTCGATGACATGGTCCAACGCGGACACGATTTCGCGATCGTCGACGAGGTGGACAGCATCCTGATCGACGAGGCGCGAACGCCTTTGATCATCTCAGGACCGGCCGAGGACTCCTCGGAGCTCTACCTCGCCGTTGACAAGGTGATCCCCAGTCTCGAGGACGAACATTACGAAACGGATGAAAAGGCGCGCGCCGTATCGCTCACGGACGCCGGTGTGGAACGTGTCGAAGAAATCCTGCGTGAAACCGATCAGCTGGAACACGGCTCGCTCTACGACATTGCCAATATTTCAATCGTCCATCATGTCAATCAGGCGCTGCGCGCTCATAAGCTGTTCGCACGCGATACGGACTACATCGTCAAGGATGACAAGGTCATCATTATCGACGAGTTCACGGGCCGGATGATGGAAGGCCGCCGCTATTCGGAGGGCCTCCACCAGGCGTTGGAGGCCAAGGAGCGCGTTTCCATCCAGCAGGAAAATCAGACACTGGCGTCGATCACGTTTCAGAATTACTTCCGCCTTTACGACAAGCTGGCAGGCATGACGGGCACCGCCCTTACCGAGGCCGAAGAGTTTGCCGACATCTATCGTCTCGACGTGATCACTATCCCCACAAACCTGCCGTGCGTTCGCAAGGATGAAGACGACGAAGTGTATCGCACTGCCAATGAGAAATACGACGCCATCCTCGATCAGATTGAGGAATGCCAGAAGTCCGGGCAACCGGTGCTGGTCGGCACGGTCTCGATCGAAAAGTCCGAGCACCTCGCCAAACTGTTGAAAGAGCGTGGTGTCGAGCACAACGTTCTTAACGCACGCTATCACGAGCAGGAGGCGCATATCATCGCCCAAGCCGGGCGGTTGGGCGGCGTGACCATCGCCACGAACATGGCCGGGCGCGGGACCGATATTCAATTGGGCGGCAACATGGAAATGCGTGTTGCCCAAGAAGCAGACAACATCGAGAGCGACACCAAGCGTGAAGAGAAGATCGCGGAAATCGCGCTCGAGATCGAGAATGACAAGAAGGCCGTCATTCACGTGAACGGACTGTTTATCGTCGGCACGGAACGGCACGAGAGCCGTCGTATCGACAATCAGCTTCGTGGCCGTTCCGGAAGGCAGGGTGATCCCGGCTCATCAAAATTCTTCCTCAGCCTGGAAGACGACCTGATGCGCATTTTCGGGTCCGAACGCATGGACTCGATGCTGCGCAAACTTGGGCTCAAGGAAGGCGAGGCGATCATCCATCCCTGGATTAACAAAGCGCTCGAAAAAGCACAGCAGAAGGTCGAAGCCCGCAACTTCGACATTCGAAAAAACCTGCTGCGCTTTGACGATGTGATGAATGATCAGCGCAAGGTCATCTACGAGCAGCGCATCGAACTAATGCGGGCAGAGGACGTTGCCGAGGATGTCATGGAGATGCGTCGCGAGGTGGTGGAGACGCTATGCGTCCGGCACGTGCCCGAGAAGGCCTACGCTGAGCAATGGGAGACAGAAACCTTGCGGTCGGAAGTCGAACGGATCTTCGATCTCGACCTGCCAATCGCTGCCTGGGCGGCTGAAGAAGGTATCGGCCCCGTCGAGATCTGGGAACGCCTCGAGCAGGAAGTCGACCGCAAGATGGCCGAGAAAGCTGCCAACTACGGCCGCGACCTCTGGCGCATGGTTGAAAAGAATTTGCTACTCCAACTGCTCGACCAGCACTGGAAGGAACATTTGCTGGCTCTCGATCACCTGCGCCAGGGTATCGGGCTGCGTGCCTACGGACAGCGCGACCCGTTGAATGAATATAAGAGCGAGGCCTTTGCGCTATTCGAGGCAATGCTGATCGAGTTGCGGGAGCACGTCACAAACCTTCTGGCCCATGTCGAGCTCCACATGGAGCACCGCGAGGGCGCACCGCCACCACCGGCCCAGCGAGATGCGTCGGATGTTCTGGAGTCTCACATCGATCCCTTTACGGGCGAAGGTGAAATGGAGCTCGCCGCCAGCGGGTCGGGAACCATGCTCAAGGAACGGCCGAAGCTCGATCCCGCAGATCCCAGTACGTGGGGGAAAGTACCGCGCAACGCCCCCTGCCCCTGCGAATCGGGCCGCAAATACAAACATTGTCACGGCAAGGCGAGCTAGTACCGGATCAGTTCCCCATCCGGCCACAATCTATGTGACCCGTGAAGGCAAACAAGCGTTACGCCAATCCGTTCCGCCCCATCTCGATGAATTTCTCTCGGCGGCTGGATTTGAGCTGGGCGCCGTCAAGATTGCCGAGAGTCAAGAACGCCGAGTCGAGCGCCTCCCCGACGGATTCGATGGCGCTCTGCGGGCTTCGGTGCGCACCGCCGATCGGCTCGTCGATAACCGTGTCGATGACGCCGAAGCCCATAAGGTCCTTGGCGGTCAGTTTGAGTGCCTCGGCGGCTTCCTGCGCGTGCTCGGCGCTGCGCCACAGGATTGAGGCGCAACCTTCCGGAGATATCACCGAGTAGATTGCATGCTCGAGCATCATCACCCGGTTTGCGGTGGCCAAAGCCACCGCGCCGCCCGATCCACCTTCACCAATGACCACGGAGAGCAACGGCACGCGCAGCGACAGGCACGCCTCTATCGACCTGGCAATGGCTTCCGATTGGCCGCGTTCTTCCGCGCCGATTCCGGGATGAGCTCCAGGTGTATCGACAAACGTGATAACGGGAATTCCAAACCTGTCGGCGAGTTGCATCAGCCGTGCGGCCTTTCGATAGCCCTCGGGCTGCGCCATGCCGAAGTTGTGATGCACGCGCCCCTCGGTGCCACTACCCTTTTCGTGTCCGATGACCATGACGGGGCGGCCACGAAATCGTCCCAGGCCTCCTCGAATGGCGCGATCATCACCGTAGGCCCGGTCGCCAGCCAGAGGCGTGAATCCCTCGATGAGACGGGATACATAGTCGGCGAAATGGGGCCTGCTGGGATGGCGGGCCACCTGCGTCTTCTGCCATGGCGTTAGAATGGCATAGGTATCGATGAGCAATTCGCTCGCCTTCGCCTCGAGTTTGGCGACCTCTTCGCCGATGTCAGCGTCTCCGGTTTCCGCCAGCTGGCGCAGGTCATTGACCTTGCTCTCGAGCTCGGCGATGGGTTTCTCAAAATCCAGAAAAGCTTCCATTCAGCTTCGCGTCCTAAGCCTTGGCTTTGCGGGCACTGGGCTTTCGCTTTGAGGCAGATCGCCCGCCGCCCTTGCTCCGCGATTTAATCAGACGGGCCTTCCTAACCATGACTTCCGCCTGACGCAAAGAGGCAATATCGATCATGCGACCGTCGAGCGTCACGGCGGCCCGGCCTTCGCGCTCAGCCTCACGCATGGCCACCAGTATACGCCGCGCCCGTGTAATTTCGTCCTTCGAAGGGCTGAAGAGGTCGTTCGCCGCCGGAATCTGGCTGGGATGGATGGCCCATTTGCCCTCGAAGCCGAGCGAAGCAGCACGCAAGGCCAAAGACTGGAAACCTTCCGCATCCGCAATATTCGCATACGGACCGTCAATCGGACGCAGCCCGTTGGCCCGAGCCGCGACAACGATCTGTGACGAGGGATAGTGCCAAGCGTCACCCCAGTGCCGCTCCCGCGCGCCGTGCTCATCGGGATCGGTGAGCGTGTGATAATTTGGATCGGACCCGCCGATAACTGTCGTCCGCGCGCCGGTGGATGCGGCATAGTCGCCCGAACCGAAATGAAGCGATTCGGCTCGTCGGCTGGCGGCAGCAATCTCTCCGATGTTCTGCATGCCCAGCGCCGTCTCTATCTGAATCTCGAGCCCGATCCGTTTGCGCAATCCCTTGGCCTGCTCAATTTGGGTGATGAGCATATCGACCGCGTAGACGTCAGCCGCGGTGCCCACCTTGGGAACCATAATGAGATCGAGATGCGCGCCGGCCTGCTCGACCACGTCTATCACGTCCCGATACATATAGGGCGTATCCAGACCATTGATCCGCAGCGACACGGTACGCCCGCCCCAGTCAAGATCGTTGAGAGCTTCGATGACATTCTTACGAGCGGCCGCCTTGTCGTCTGGCGCGACCGAGTCTTCCAGGTCGAGCATGACAATATCGGCCGGACTGGTTGCAGCGCGCTCCAGAAAGCGCGTCGAGATCGCAGGTACTGACAGCTCCGAGCGATTCAGTCGTGGCGTCGTCTCCTCGACGATAGTGAAACTCATTTCGTCCTCTTGATGGGATCGCCCAGCGCGGACCTGCGTCCTTGGAATCCGGGGCTGTCCAACATGTCAACGGTCCGCGGGGCTGTCAACAAGTAGGGCAGCAATCACTCCTGTACGGCCATCTTCCTGCAACCTAGGTGCTCAGCGGATGATGACGCGTGACGATTTCCTTGAGACGCTCCTCCAGCACATGCGTGTAAATCTGCGTGGTCGATATGTCAGCGTGGCCCAACATCTGCTGCACGGCCCGAAGATCAGCCCCGTGGGCAAGTAGATGGCTGGCAAACGCATGGCGCAGTACGTGGGGCGAAACCCGGGAGGGATCCAGCCCTGCATCGTAGGCCAGCGCCTTGATCATCTGGGAAAAGCGCCTTTCGGTCAGATGGCCGCTCGCACCTCGCGAAGGAAAGAGCCACGGGGATTGGTCACCCTCCTTAAGATGCCTCGAACGAACCGCGACGTACGCAGCGATCGCCTGAGCCGCTATCTCGCTGAGTGGAACAATACGTTCCTTATTTCCCTTGCCCCGCACCATCAATATTCGCGTACCCGGCGTTGCAGCCGACAACGGGAGCGCGACCAGCTCGGACACGCGAAGTCCTGTGGCATACAGCGTCTCCATGAGCGCGACCAGACGAGCGCCATCGGGGCCTGATTTCCTCCGCGCCTCATCGAGCAAGAGTTCAACCTCATCCTCGGCAAGCACCTTGGGTAGGGGGCGCGTCCGTCGTGGACCTTCGACCGCGACGCAGGGATCGTCTTCCCGAAGCCCTTCCGCGTAAAGGAATCCGAAAAACTGGCGCAACGCGGAAAGACGTCGAGCGGCCGTGGAGGCCGCGAGACCCGTCGAAGACATAGCGGCCAGATAGTCACGGATCGTTCCGGTATCGGCCGCCGCAATCTGGGTTCCGTTCCTGTCTGCGAAATCGGCAAAATCCTCCAAGTCACGCTGATAATTCTTCAACGTGGTCTGCGCAGCACCCCGCTCCGCCGACATCATTTCCAAGAACAGTTCAATTTTCGTGTCTGTCACGCCTGCCGGATCCTCTCAAGGATGGATCTCCGCACTATCAGAACAATGTCTAGCTAAAGACCCTTCGATAAAGCGGATTCGAGTGCCAGGCTTCGGGCGTCCGCCTCGAGGCCCACGCGTCTGAGCGCGGAAATCACCGCGTGCAGAGTTGTGGGGTTGGCGACTGCCGGTCCGACTTCGCCCAACGCCAATAATGACAGAAGAATGGTCTCTCCAACTCGAAAGTCTTGCGAAGCGGTTTCGAGCGCGCGCCAGAGTTGCACGGAAGGCAGATATGCGGTGACCGTCAGGGAAGCCTCCATTAGCTCTTGCCAAAGGCTCTCCGGAACGTCGTAGCCGACCGCATCCATCAAAGTAAGCACGATGGCCGCACGTTCATACGCGCTGTCTCCGGCACGCGACCGCTCGCCTTCCCACCACCCCAGCAGGGCGTCGGGATTCCAACCGAGAGAGCCTTCGACGTCCATGAGCTGGATAAGCGGCCAGAGATCCAGAAACGCGAGCGCAGCGTCGGGAACTTGCTCCACCGCTTTCTGATGCATCATGTCGAACCATCGTCGAGCGGACGCAGTGTCGCCCGCAGCCAGGAGAGCTCGACCGATTTCAGACGCTGCCCACGCGAGAGAAGGCGTCGGATCGATGGCGCTACAAATCTCTCGCATCACACGGGAGATGGTGTTGAAACCGCCTGCCACCCGCGCCCGTGACAGCGCCGTTACCACGACACGAGCTCGGTTAACAGCTCCGGATTCTGTCAGAGCAACCTGGTACAGAAGGGCATTGATACGCGGCCCCGCCTCCTCCACAGCAAGCGTCTGCCACGCAAGCAGATCTTCAGGAGGGATTTCGACGCTCTCATAGATCGCTGCCAGTGCATCCGGCGACAGCGCGCCGGCCGCCTCAGCGCGCTCCGCCGCCAATAGCCTCGTCGCCAATGGCGCGTTAGGTGATGTTGCAATTGATCTCAGAATTGCCGGCCGCGCACCTGGAACCGCATCATCCGGCACATCGAGCCTGGCGGCGCGGAGCATCGCCATATGAAGCGGCGACGGGTCGATCAAAGTACCCGGCGCATTCTTCGAATCGCCGACGAGGGAGGCAACCAGTTCGAAGAACGAGTCGTCTCCCGTACCACCCTGTTCCTGCAACAGCGAAACGCCAAGTTGCGCCGCCGCGCTTTCGCCATTCAATGCCTTGCAGAATGTCAGCCCCTTGAGCCAGTACGGATCGTCACTATCGCTGAGCAGCGCCTCGATGTTGGTGCAGGCGCCTGCGTGATTCCCGGACAGGAGCATGCTGTCGACTTCGGCACGGGCCAGCGCGGCGTCCTTGAGACGTGATGGAGCCAGCCGCAACAAGTCACGAACCAAATCTGTCTGACCGCTGGCGCTGAGCCTCTCAACACGCAGCCCCAATAGGCTCGGGGCAGTGGGAGTACCGGCAGGAACGCGCGCCTCCGACAGGAGAAGGCGCCGTGTCAGGTTCTGCATGACGGGTGACAATGTTTGGACGGGGAGGCGGGGTATCAGAGCCTCGACAAAGGCACGATCACTGCCTCTCCACATGTCCGAGCCGAAACCGCCATCTTCCAGAGATAACAGTCCAACGGACGAAGGATCTATCGTTGAGATCTTCCCAACGACGACCCCGCCGCCCTGCACAATCGAACGAATTTTGGAATCGGGATCGGCTGGGACTTCTGCTTGTGGGCTTGCCCGAGGCGGGACGACCTTTACTTCTGCGACAGGCTGTTGCTGCTGATCAGATGATCCTGGAATGAGCTTCACTGGCGGACCGACCTGTGCGTGCGCCGCGACCCCAAGAGAAATGGCGACGCAGCCCAACGCAAGGGTCCGCAGGACGTTCACTCCAAAACCGAAGTCAGCGCGGGAATCGGTCATCTGGCAACACCTTTTCCACACGCTCAGACGGTGGCGGAATGTCCCACGTGGCAAGGAACACCGCACCGCCCACGACGGCCAGCAGCATGATGATGAGTACGATATAGGGCGCCTTAGACATCAAGTAATGCAAACCTTGAGGAGGCGCACCAGTGGATCAGGACAGCCTCCGACCACGTATGCTAAAGTGCAATTGTGGCGAAGTTGGGTCAGTCTATCGGCTCGCGAATCGGGATTCAATGTCCTGAAAGCTCGACCGAAGTGTGGAGTCCTGCGGAACCCGCCGCGCCCTTTTGCTGTTGAACAGATGTCGAAACCCAACTCAACGACAATGGAGTCAAACCCGAGCCGCATGCTCGTGCTGGTCGGACTGATGGGCGCTGGCAAGACCACGATTGGGAGGCGACTGGCAGCCCGGCTGGATGTTCCTTTCGTCGATGCTGACGACGAGGTCGAGCGGGCGGCGGGATGTTCCATTGCT
>MDTE01129888.1_pt1 | contig 15577 bp, 8 predicted proteins | sample 811231 | NCBI WGS metagenome assembly MDTE01 (sample SAMN05326651, study PRJNA326480) | marine metagenome | isolation source: seawater | place: Indian Ocean: Red Sea | collected 2010
CACGAGCTGCGCAGCGACGATGGTGGCAAGACCTGGTCCAAACCGATCAGCCAGGCGGCGTTTTCACGACGTGACCGACCAGGCGGAGTCGAAGAGGGGATTTGCGACTTCTGGCCAACCTGGCACGCCCAGACCCGTACACTACTCGGTACGGGGCACACCGTGCGTTACATCGACGACAACCTGGAGCCGCACCCCCGCCCCCGGAATACGGCCTACAGCGTCTACGATCCAGTCAAGCGAAGTTGGGCGACGTTGCGAACGCTCGACACGCCCAGTGACGACCTGTTCTTCATGGAAGGCGCCGGCAGCACGCAACGGGTCGACCTCGAGAACGGAGATATTTTGCTGCCGACGTATGCCCAACTGCCAGGCACGGCAAAGGGTCGCTTTACGGCGCAGGAGGTGTCATTCGTAATACGGTGTTCGTTCGACGGCAAGACGCTGAAGTACCTCGAGCACGGCGATACGTTTACGCTGAAGACGGGTCGAGGGTTCTCCGAACCGTCCCTCGTTCGGCACGGCCGCCGCTACCTGATGACACTCCGCAACGACGACCACAACTACGTCACCGCGGGCCCAGACGGGCTGCACTTCGACGTACCCCGACGGATCACCTTTGACGATGGCCAGGAACTAGGCAGCTATAACACGCAAACGCACTGGCTAACCTTGGGCAATCGGTTGTATCTCGTCTACACACGCCGTGGGGCGAACAATGATCATGTGTTCCGCCACCGGGCACCTTTGTTCATGGCACGCTTTGACCCCGGGCGGCTCCAGGTCATCCGCAACACGGAACGCATCTTGGTTCCCGAACGCGGGGCGCGATTGGGCAACTTTGGTGTGACCAGGATCAACGACCACGAGAGTTGGGTCACCGTGGCCGAGTGGATGCAGTCGATCGGCCAGCACGCCTTCGACCCCACGAAATGTGAAGCACACGGCAGTAACAACAGTATCTTCATCGCCAAAGTCCGCAGCCGACGTAAAGCGGACGCCCAGCGACCACCACCGATCCACATCCTGCCCTATCCGCAGCTCAAGTCCGCTTTGGACGCCGACCCACTGCCTATGGACCGGACGTGGCAGCGGCTCCAGCAGGATGGAATCGCGGACGCGGCACAATACGTCCAGCAAGACCAGCAAAGCGAGGCAAACCGCGGCCGGCTTGACCGCTACCGGCAAGAGACACTCGTCATCCAATGGGAGGGCGCGCCCCAGGCCCGCTGGGCGTTGAACGTCGAAGGCAGGCTAAGGTCGCTCTCAGGCAGCAAGCCCTACTTTCCGCCAGACGGGTGGCCGCGGCATCGGTGGGAGCGCAGCGGCGATCGCAGTTGCGTGCTGGTCTACGAAAGCGACACCCCGCGGGCGACACTGCGTGTCGCGTTTCAGGCACAGCAAGAGCATGTCGACTACAGGCTAACCCTGCAGTGCGATGAGGATCAGCCGCCACCCCCACACCTGACAACACACCTCTGTTTCAATCACTGCTGGGCCGACGGATTCGGCCGTGATGCACGGGTCCGGATCGGCGAGAACATCCGTCCACTCGGGCCGCTGCCGAACCCCAAACGCATCTGGATTCGCGTTGCCACGGTCGCTGAAAACCCACTGTACGCACGACTGAAACGCGCGCAGTTTGTCTCCGACGGAATCGGCGGCAACTTGAACGAAATCCGGCTGACTGGTCCAGCAGCAGCGCAGATCAAAGTTCCGATCCTGGGAGTCGAGGGCAGGTTCATCGCGTCGGAACGTCCCAAGGGCCCTCCAGCGACCGTGGCCATCAACTCACCGCAGGCCATCGCCGTGGGCTGGTCGTTCTGGCCCTGCACCGATATCGATCTGGCATTCGGCAGCCTGCAGCCCGGCCAGCCAAAGACGATTTCGGGACGCATCTATTTTCTCCAGGGAACCGTTACCGACTCACTCAGTAAGATTCAAATTTCAGACTGATCAAAAAACCAATCGCCAGGTTCGCCAGCTGGTACATCGCGGTCCCTCGCTACCGACGAAGTGTTGTCACGGACCGTGTGTCCCTGTCCCATCACGCAACAAACATACTTCAGTTCGGGGCCGACAAAGATATTGCGGGCAACCATGCCAATAGCCCGAGTGTGTTGCGCATGGCTCAATGATCCACACCGCCCCGATGAGCGTGATCGGCATCGCGTTTGGTCGTCCAGAGAACCAGTGCATCACCTGCCGTGGCGCACCGGTTTGGAGACCTGGTTTTCACTTTGCCGCGCGTTGCAAGCGGTCGCGCAAGGCCAGGCCGATTCCCTCAACGGATGGCAATTCAACGACAATCCGCTGACACGATTCACGATCCGCCCGTCGGAACAAAGCGTACATCTCGCGGGCAAACTGGCTGGTATCTGTTGAGACCGAGTACCAGTTGATCCCAGCAGGAATCTCGCGCGGGGGCGGTGCCGTGGTAATCAACAAGGTCGGCAACGCTGCCCGCGCGTGTGATTCACACCAGCTACCCAGTTCGCTCGCAGCCAACAAGATCACTTGAGCTTGCGGTGCGTAATGCGCAGGGAGCGCCCCGGAAACGCGAACTGGTGTGCCCGCCGCAGCCTCCAGGCACCCAGCACCCAATTCCTCGATCAGGTGTTGCTGTGTGATTTTGCCCGGCCGCAAAATCCGCACGGATGCATCCGAACGACAATCGACAATGGTGGATTCGATCCCCACATCACAAGGTCCGCCATCCAGGATCAGCAAAGGTGTGTCCGGAAATTCGTCCTGCACGTGCGCCGCGTTGGTCGGACTGACCCGACCGAAGAGGTTGGCACTGGGCGCCACCAGCGGCCGTTCGATTTCCGCCAAAAGCTGGCAGGTCAACGGATGATCCGGAACGCGGATCGCTACCGATGCCTGTCCGCCGGTGATGGCGGGACTGATCGCAGCGGATCGCGGCAACACGAGTGTCAACGGCCCAGGCCAAAAGGCGTCTGCCAAACGCCGCGCCGCAGGCGTAACCACTTGCACACATTGCCAGGCCTGCGCAGCCGAACTGCAGTGCACGATCAAAGGGTGATCGGCAGGTCGCCCCTTCAACGCAAAGACGCTGGCGACCGCCTTTGGATTGGTGGCATCGGCCGCCAAACCGTACACCGTCTCCGTGGGAATGGCGACCAGCTGTCCAGCTAACAAAGCCTGGGCGGCTTCCCGGACGGATCGTGTAATCAGCCGCTTGCTCGAGATGTCCATCGTTCTGTTTTCCGACCGGGTACTGGCGATGCCGTGGAGCGATTGGCGACACGACGGAAACACCGTAGTTGCCACGCACCAGGTTTGTCAATTCACCAGTGAGGTCGATGACGGTTTGAGCGAGGCGGCGGCCCCGAACGCGCTACCAATCAGATTTTCTGGTATCAAGACACTCACCGTCTGTGCTGAGTACTGACTGGCCTCGACCAGTACGCCGTGTCCCGCGTCAAACGGGTCTCACCACGCCATGATCGACGCAGCGCATGGTCCGCGCGCGGCAGAATCTCGCCCGCATCAAGCTTATGTTAAGCTGCTTGGATGGGTAAACGACTCCCCCCAAAAGAACTCCTGGCTGAAACCAGCAAACAACGGAGCCAACTTATGGCGCTGCTGGAGACAGTCCCCGGGCACGAATTCAACGTGCGTGGAATGAACTGCGCAGCCTGGTGTATCAAGGACGTCATACCCGCAAATCAATAAGAAAAGTATTTGAGGAATTCGACCAGACACACGAGCGGACATTGGCGCTTGCGCGGCTGTCGCAGGAAGAGCTCCCCTCACTCAATCACTTCGACTGGACCGGAAAGAGTTGGACGGTGAGTGATTACTTGGTAGCCAATACGGCCAACCATTATCACTGGACAAGAAACAAGATTCGTAAATGGTGAGTAGCTCTGGAGGGTTGCGACGAATCGGCTCTGCCAGATCTACCCTTGCGGTAACGGGGTACCCGCCCGTGCACAGCCCAAGGGGATAATCCACGATCGAAATCGGTCGACGGAATCGACTGCAGCGAGCGGGCCAGCTGCTTGCAGTGCTGTGGCTGGTGCGGTCTGATGGAGACTGTCGCGTACCCGATCCAGGACACCTAAGCCATGTCAGAACCTGTCTGCTGCCAATGTGAATCGCCTGGCCCTCTCCACAATCTGTACGGTTATGCTTTCTGCGATGGCTGTCAGACCCGGCTGGGCCTGCATTCGGACAAAACTATTTTGAAGAACGCCCGCCAATGGGCGCAGACGGAGTCGGGATCATACGAAGACGAAGTGACCGATCGCTTACTGCGTCTGGAAAAGGACGTTGCCAAGACGAAAGTCAAGCTCTTTCACATTCTCGCGCGTTTGGGGGAACTCACGTAGTTGGCCCGCGGCTAGTCGCCGGCGCCGCTGCCCAGTTCGCTTCCCAACCTTGGACTCGGCCTTGACTGGTTCACCGTCTGCTCAACCGAGATTTTTGTACGGCCCAGCGCCGCATCCGCGGTTGGCAGGCAACGACAGCAGTTTCAGTGACCACAGACAGTTGCCGCAACACTGGGCGACAATATCGCAGCACGCCACAGCGCGACCGCTCTTGCGCAGTTCAAGCCGTGACAATCCCCAGCGGCGACCTCGTTTTCCACTTGCCGCGCGTGAAGTCCGGGAAATCGACCGGCCGGCTACGGTTCGCGACGGATCGTTCGCTCAGCGCCGATACGACACTCCACGAAGCGGCGTCGTAGACGTCCATATCCGGCTCAGTTCCGTTGCGCAAAGCTTCCACCAGCCGGTATAAAACCAGATAGTCCATACCGCCGTGGCCTTTGCCCTCGGCTTGTGCGTGCAATTGCTGCCACAGCGGATGCTCGTAATCCTGGCGGTAGTCCTCCAGAGATTTCCAGGGGTGATCGTTCCCTGAGCCCTCAATGCTGATGCGTTCGGGGTAGCCCTGGGCGATGCCCTTGGTGCCTTGGACGATATTGATGCGGCTGTAGGGACGCGGGAGTTGGACATCGTAGCCAAGCGTGATGGTTGACCCGCTCACGGTTCGAATCATGCTGACGTTGACGTCGCCTTGGCTGTACTCGACCTTGGTCTTGGGATGCTCCGGGCCGAGCGTCCGCCGAAAGTAATCATTCATACCGCTTGATCGAGTACTCATCGAGACGAGGTAGTCAAATCGGTCGCCACGATCAATATTCATACACTGCGCCACCGGACCGAGACCGTGCGTCGGATAGAGATTCCCGTCACGACCGATGGTCTGCTCGTAGCGCCAGTCGATCCACCCTCGCCGGTATTCGTGCATGTAGCCCGCTTCCGCGTGGACGACGGTTCCCAGCAAGCCTTTGCGCACCATGTTCAAGAACATCATCTCTGTGCGACCGTAACAGCAGTTTTCCAGCATTACGCAATGCTGCCCGGTTTTCTCAGCAGTTTCGACCAGCTGCCAGCACCCTTCTTCGTTGACGGCAGCCGGCACTTCTACCGCGGCATGTTTCCCGGCGTTCATCGCGGCGACGCAAATCGGAACGTGCCAATTCCACGGCGTGGCGTTGATGACCAGATCGAGTTCTTCCCGCTCGCACAAACGTTCAAAATCGGTCGGTCCGCGGTCGTAGCCTGCAGGCTTTCCGTGACCCGCTTTGGCGGCAGCCTCTTGCGCCCAAGCGACTCGAGTGGGCAAGATGTCGCCAACGGCGCGAATGCTCACGCCCTGGAGTCCCAGCAACAGGCTCACGAGATGTCGACCACGAGACCCGATGCCAACGACACCGACCCGCAGGGCGTCCTGTTTGCTGGCGGAATCACGTTTACCGGACTCGTCCGCGTTGAGGCGCGCCGCGCCAAGTGTCAACCCGCCGCCAACGGTCGCAGCAACCTGGAAGAACCCCCGCCGGTGCTGGGGCGATTGCGGCTTCTTGTCTTGATACGTCATCGGCTCTTTCTCCACTGGTGTTTCAACACGGCCTGCGCGGAATCGTGTCAGTCATTCAAACTCGCGAACCCGCACGACCAGAGACGTGCAACGGCTTGCGTTCGGATAGCGTTAAGACAGCACAGCAGGTGATCTGGCAGGGCTGTATCTGGAAGATTAACGGGTGGCCATCCAATTAACTAGTCTCTGTCAGGAAAAGCGCGGGCCCGAGTATCCCCGGTGGGAGTTCGGGTTACCGGGGAGCGGAAATCACTCCATTCATCGCGCCGGCTTCGCCCCCTTGATTCCCAGCATCCGATTGAACGGTCGGTTGCCCGCAAACATCTCGTGCCTGCAGGGCTGGCGTCCTCTGCAGACGGGCGCACAGCACAGCATCAGGGCGCCTCCCGTTGCCTAATGCCGCGCGACAACCCGCACTTGAAAATCCAGACGTTCTTGAGAAACTGCAGAGGGTGAGACAAAGAGAACTCTCTCTCCCAAACCGGCCAGCCGGGATTTGCTGGTTATTTCCAACTATCGACCAACGGAGTTGCCAAATGAAAGATCGCCTGTCCAAGCTAAGTGTTTTGGTGGTCCGCTACAAATATGATTTGAGAGCAGACAACGACTTGTTAGAACTCGCGCAAGACGACTCCATGTTAAAAACCTGGAGCTCGATCCCTGGATTGGGGGTGAAATTTGCGTTAGCGAATCCCGACGCGAATGAATACGGAGGAGTTTACTTGTTCGAAGACAGTGCGGCGCTGGAGGCGTTCCTGGCTTCGCCGCTGCTGACAGAGTGGGGCGCGCATCCTGACGTCAGTGAGCTGACGTACGACCGATATCAAGTCTTCCCGGATTTTACTCTGAAGACGATGAAACCTGATTATATCCATGGGAACTTCATCAAAGATCTGGCGCCCGCGGCGTCCAACACAGCGGCACTCTGAGGGGTGGCACCGGCGGGCCCCCGCAAATAACATCGGGACTGCCAGACGCGGACCGGTCCCCACCCAGAACCTTCAGGAACGCACAGCCAAAAGCTACCCAAACGTACAGCCGGCTATCGTCACGCGACTTTCAGATAGATGCGTTGCAGGTGCCCCAGACCGCTGGACCAATCAGTGCCCAAGCGAGGAGCGGCGACACCGACCGCAATGAGCGCGGGCCACCGTGGCAACGCGAATCCAATGATCGCGCCCTGAACAACCGTCAACACCCCAGCTGCGACAAACATCACAACGACGCCTACCCCAGCCAGGCAGCTCGTCAAAGGATTGGGGGACACCACCAACGCTTTGACCGTCAGTGCCTTCCCAGCGAATTTCCACTTCGCGGCTGCCGTAGCGACGACGTAAGGCGGCGGACTGCAGTTTCCCCTCTACCTGGCCATCCTGTCTTTTCCGCGCCTGCAGAGCGACTACGTCAGAGCTTCCAGGATCAAGTTGGTCGACTCGATGATGCGTTGATCACGTGGTCGCAGATCCGGTTCAAACGTTTTGCCCGTCAAATGCTGCAAACCAACGATATAGCGAACGGCAATTTCATTACTTTGCTCCGTTGAAAATTGCATATCTGCATTCTTGACCATGCCACGGGCAAATTCTTTTGAGAAAGAAACCGGTTTGCCATCTCGTTCCATCACCGAACCATCATCGGCCAGCTTCCAGAAACGGGACGAATCCATCGTGTAAAGTTCATCTGCCGCCACGATCTGGTTCGCCGCGTTAATGCCGTGCTCTGTTTTGGTATCGACCAGAACCATGCCTTTTTCACGCAAATATTGTGACACGATACCGAAAGCCATAATCGACGCGTTACGAATATGCTGGTACTGGCCTGACGTGCAAACTCCATTCTCGATCAAATAGGATGGATCGATGGTTCGGTCAACTTTCTCCTTGGTTGAAGGAGTGTCCATAAGGTAGGGGAGTTTGCCATTCGGGCTGAGTGAATTGGTATCAATTTCATGCCCGGCATATTCAAATGCGGACAGTCCGTCCTCCTTTGCTTTCAGCCAATGCTGAAACAAAGAAGTCGATGTCGAACTTTCAGCCATGTACATACGAACGACATTTTCAACCATCAGCAGATTGAGGTTTTCTGCGGGAATGACCGTTGACGATGGCAGCAACCCTTCAACCTCAAACTGGGATGATCCCAGAGTGTCTTTGACAAGATCGAGCATGTGGTCATGGTTTTGGGCCAAAACTTGATCCTTGAAAGGAATGGCGCCTCGGTTGACGTCGTGGGTGGAAATACGGTTCCCACGAAACATCAAACGAATGGGTACCCCATCCCTTGTTTTTAGGCTGTCGCCAAAAACGGAATCCGAAACTTTCCCTTCCAGCACGGTGGCGCCGGTAAGCTTGGCAATTTCATTGTCACCAATGATTTGCTTGATCGTCCTGCCCTCATTTACACGCGGCCCATAATCAGTCACAAGTTCTTTGATTTCATTTTCCGTAAGCATGTGATCCTCCAAAATGATCGCAGAATGCATCTTTCCAGGCTCTTTTTCTCTCGACGGCACATGGAAGATAAAAGTGACTCGCTGAACCGTCAACTATGGCACGATCAATGTTTTGGGATGGGCGGCCAAGACACCAAGATCTGCCGGATCAAGGACCGTGACAAAACTCGTCCAGGTAGTGCCGCTCCTTAATCATTGGCAAGAACGGTTGCAGGTAGGACCAGGTGAAGAATGACACACCGTGCACCTTGACCTGTCTGGCAATTCGCAGGTAGTCCGCCACATCTTGTGCTCGGTGGATACGACCATGGCTTGTCCGGACACCCAGGCAGAACGTGATCTCAACAGGACAAGCGAGTGTGTTGTTGATGGCAACAGCACCCTGGAGACGCTTCTCGAACACCTTGAGATACTGGTCTGCGTAGTTCTTTCTGTAACAGTATCCCGATATGTTCACCATATCGATGTAGCCCCGATTTGCCCATGTCCTCCAGTCCTGCGCGACTTGATGACCTTGCACAACGTGAGGACCCCAGGAATAGATCCCGATAATGGTTTCGGGTTTGATCTGACGAACCGCTCGGCTGATGCAGCCCATCAAACGTGTAAGTTCCGTCTCTTTGAATGTCTGGAGTTGAGCCGGAGTCAACCTGGAGTAAGTCACTCCAAATCGTTCCTCAAGAAGTGCGGATGAATGCGGATCGAGCCGCATCGGTCGGTTATTGAACCGCATATAGTCGAGCATCAATCCGTCTGGTCGATACCTGGTCACTATTTCTTGCATCACGGAAACGACCCACGTTCTCGCGTCGGGTTGTGCAGGACTGATGTGGCCGATGGGCCGACCAGCGGCGTTACGAAGCGCCCATGCGGGGTGTTTAGTCAGGATGCCGGATGGTTTGTCATGACCGCACGCAAGCACGCAAGGAACCGGGTACACCCGCAGACCGCGCAGGGCTGCTTCCCTGACAATCAGCCGCAGTGGATCCCAATCCGAATACACACGCGTCGGGAGAATGTCGCTCGGATAAAGCGCCGCTCCAGATGTGGTTGTCACGTAGGGCATAACGACACCGATCCCACTTGCCTTGATACGATCGAGATGATTTCGCAGGGCCTGCTCGCGAACGAGAATCGAGGCGTCAGCCTGGCAAAGATGGTTGATGTTTACGTAGGTGCCAAGAAATGGCTGGCCTTTTCCATCGGCCAGTGACGCGCCAACCAGAACAAGAAATACGCCCACACGGCCGTTACGATTAAGCACTTTGGAGAACCGAAAAAATGCCATGGTCCACGACTTGTTTCTACGTGATTCAGCCGTCCGAGTGAACGGTTCACCCATCTGGCGACTTACCTGCGAGTTGTGTGTTGACGGAATCCGATTCAGGGCGGGACAGGTGGCAAGCCACTCAGACAAAGGTCGATTTGCCCAACTTTAGGATCACGAAACATCTCTCGCAACACCTGGTTGCGTGAATCAGGTCACCGTGCATCGGCAACGAACCTTCTCCAGCTACTACCGCCGAAGTTGCAACAAGCGTGACCCAACCACCAGGACTCCAAGTCGCCGCCAGCCCATCCCGCCGCGGGTACGGGCCTGATGGCTGATGATCAGACTGGATAATGAACGCGACCAGCGATCCTCAGGCTGCCGCCAGCGTCGAGGCGGACAACAGCCTACCACTGTTCTTTCAGGCGACTGTCATCGTTGGCCGAATCTTCGTAATAGTAATGCGTGCAGGGAATGAAGGTCTGTTTGGCAACATCTTCTCCATCAAGGTACTTGATGAATGCCGCAACCGTGCCGCTGGCCATTTTTCGCGGATATTGCTGCGGTGTATCGTAAAGCTTGTTCTCGAACACCGCCTGCTTGCCCGCCGGTGAGGCGTCGAAACCAATGACGGTGACATGATCCTGCTTGCCTTCGCTGGCGATCGCGGAATAGGCACCAAGCCCTGACGGATCATTGATCGCGAAAATCCCAACGATATCCGGGTGGGTTTGCAAAATGTCAGTCGCCACATTCAAACCACTGGGCCGGTCACCTTCGGCCGCAAGTTCGGCAACGATTTTCAGTCTGCTGCGGTGTTCCTGCAAATAGTCTTTGAAGCCATCCACTCGCAGGACACCGGATGTGGCCTCGGGATAGGTGATAAGTGCAATCTCGCCGGTGTCGCCGGTAGCCTTCATCATACTTTCGCCTGCGAGTTGGCCTCCCTGGAAGTTGTCGCTGCCAATGTGCGAAACGATCAGATCGGCAGCCCCTGCGGCCGATACCTGGATGTCGTAGGTGAAAACGGGGATGCCGGCGGCGTGAGCATCCTTCACCGCCTGGCCGACTGCCTGCGAGTCGACAGGGTTGAGGAAGATGGCGTCACATTCCTGAGCCACGAAATCCGCGATTTGCGTGTTTTGTCTGGCAGGATCCTGGTCGGCACTGCGGGCGACTACCTGGTAGCCGTGTTTCCGCGCCCCATCCTCCATGACCTCAGCAATGAGCTTGAAGAAGGGATTAGCCAGATTCGAGCAGGTGACACCGATTTTGCCCTGCGTCTCCGGAAGCAACGCGTTTTCCGTTTTCGATCGAGCAAAGGGCACGATCGCGGCTGCCAACGTAATCAAGCACAGCGTGGCAAACACCGCCTTGGTTCTTCCTGAACGTTCCCTGATTCCGCGTGAGAGTTTGAATAAGCCGCCTTTGCTGCGGAACTTGTCCAGCAGTGTCGCTCCCAGGATCACCGCGCCGAGAACAACAAGCTGCTGCGGGTCACCGAGGTGCAGTGAATTCATACCGTTTTGGATAACCGAAATGATAAAGGCACCGATCAACGTGCCGAGTACCTTGCCGGATCCTCCAAACAGACTTGTTCCACCAACGACCACGGCGGCGATCACGTAGAGCTCGAACATCTGGCCAATCGAAGGCGAGCCAGAGCCAATTCGCGATGCCAGGATGCAACCACCGAGCCCAGCCACGAGACCACTGATCGTATAGACGAACACGGTCACAAACTTGACCGGCACACCTGACAGTCGTGCCGCTTCCTCATTTCCCCCTACGGCGTAAATATGGCGTGCCAATCGAGTACGTGACATGAAGATGTGGGCGATTGCATAGAGGATTACCAGCAAGATGACGGTGTTGGGAATGCCCAGCGAATAGCCACGGCCGAGCCACGGGAGACCGTCCGGTACTTGATAGATGGAGTACTCGTTGGTCAAGATTCTGGCCAAACCGCGTGCGACCATCATAAATGTCAGCGTCGTGATGAATGCCGCCACGCGAGACCACGCAATGATCATACCAGCGATTGCTCCCAGCAGGCCGCAGGCAAGTGTGCCAAGCAGGAATCCAACCGGAATCGTCCAACTGGGAGCGTCGATTCCGCCCATCTTCTTCATGAACAAGGTCGCCACCACAGCCGAGAGCGCGATCAGGCTGCCGACGGACAGGTCGATACCGGCGGTGATGATCACCATCGTCATGCCAATCGCGATCACCGCAATGACCACGATGCGGTTGACAATTGCCAGCAGATTTCCAGGTTTCAAAAAGACGGAACGCAGACGCTTCTGCGGTGCGATTACCTGCAGTCGCTCGAACTCGGGAAAGTCCTCGGGGATCGCATCGATGAGACGATTAGCCACATCTCCGTTGCTCACGACTGCAGCGAGTTTACCTCCACTGTCCCTGATGGAATTCAGTGCCACACGCACATCACGCGGAATGCCCACGGCAACTTGTGTCTTGCTGAACCCCTGTTGCTTGAGTACCTCACCGACATGCTTCGCGAACGGCGTGGACGGTTTCCCGGCGGCCCCGATCACGAGGATGATGTCTGACTTCTTGCAATGCTTGTCGGTCTCCTGAACAACTTCGTCAATCGCGACACTTCCGGTTGCTGCTTCCCTCTCCAGCGTCAGCACGCTGAACAAAACGACCAGCCCCACCAGCACAAGAAGCATTCCGTAGTTATTCAGCAGTTCCGTTTTCATGCTCTTGTTCTCATGGTTGCCCGCCCAGTCACGGGATTGATCTGCTGGCGAGCCGTCGCCAGTCCTGCAAAGTCGTATATATCAGTAGCGTAATCCAAGGTAGCGCAATCCAAGGTAGCACTGCCTGACAATCTTACGTGATCGCCATCGACAAGATATCTTCCTGACGAGTGTTCGCCACATCAACGATCTCTCCCTTGATTTCTCCCTCGTGCATCACGATCACACGGTCACTCATGCCGAGGATTTCCGGCAGCTCGCTACTGATCATGATGATTGCCTTACCCTCCTCCGCCAGCTTGTTCATCAGAAGATAGATTTCAAACTTTGCCCCAACGTCGATTCCTCGCGTCGGTTCGTCGAAGATGATAATGTCGGCGTACCGAGCCAACCATTTAGCCAGGACGACCTTCTGTTGATTACCTCCCGACAGATTGGCTGCCGGCTCTTCCTGATTGGCAAGTTTGATTTTCAGACGCTCAACGTATCCGGCGAACTCTGACCGTTCTTGCCCGCGGTCCACAAACGGCCAGCGGAGAAAACGATCCAGGTTCGGCAGTCCAAAGTTCTCGCGAACGGAATGCCCCAACACAAGTCCCTGGTTCTTGCGGTCTTCGGTAAGCAGACAGATACCATTGCGGATCGCGTCGCGCGGATTTCGGATGATGGTTTCGCTGCCATCGAGATAGATCCGGCCGGCATCAGGCGTGTCGGCGCCAAAAACCATACGCATGGTTTCGGTGCGCCCTCCCCCGGCTAGACCCGCGAATCCTAGCACTTCACCAGCCCGCACGGTGAAGCTGACATTACGCACGACTTCACCTCGGCAGAGATTCTCGACACGCAAACGTTCTGCTCCAACCTCAGCCGTGTGCTTCGGGAACTCCGATTCGATCGGTCGACCGACCATCATCTCGATCAGCCGCTCACGAGAGACCGCGTCGATCTCCCGGGTACCGACGTGCTCGCCATCTCGAAGTACCATGACACGATCAGCCACCTCGAAGACTTCATCGAGACGGTGGCTAATGTAGATGATGCCGATGCCGTGGGCCTGCAGATCCTGGATGATGGCAAACAGATGGTCTGCCTCTTGAGTGGTGAGCGCTGCGGTCGGTTCATCCATGACGATGATTCTCGCATCGACGGAAAGCGCCTTCGCAATCTCGACTTTTTGTTGTTGGGCTACGGTCAGATCCCGGCAACGTGTTTCGGAATCCATCTTCAGCCCCATCTTCTCGAACAGGGCTACGACGTTACGTCGCTCATCACTTATGCGAACAAATCCGGATTTCGTCAGCTCCTGCCCGAGAAAAATGTTCTCGCGAACCGTGAGATCGGGGACCAGATTGAACTCCTGGTAGATGACCGATACACCGACTCGCCGCGCTGCCGTCGGCGTGGCGACCTGGACGCGCTGACCGTCCAGAAGGATTTCGCCGTCATCCGGCAAATGTGCCCCGCCAAGCACCTTGATCAGCGTGCTCTTGCCAGCGCCGTTTTCGCCTACCAGGGCAAGGACCTCGCCCCGCTGCAACGCAAGCGAGACGTTCTGCAAGGCATGCACACCCGGGAACGACTTGTCAATTCCCCGCATCTGTAGCAAAAACTTCGAGTTGCTTGCTAAATCCGGCATGGCGTTTTGGGAGCGAGTTCGCGAGGGACTTCGGCCGTGTCGGAGCCGTCAGGCGGTGACACGGGAAGATTACACTCTGGCGAACGCAGCTTGGGAAGATTTCATTTCCTGGCAGCCTTACGCCACATCGAATGCAATTCTCGTACTTTCAGAGACTTAATGATTGCATCTCCGCCATTGATGTAGAGTTTGGGTGGGGGCCCGTTCTCTTTGGGGAGGATGCAGTTGGCACCAGAGATCTCGCCGTGATTTACGAAGGCTTCGATGGATGTACGGTCAACCAGGAGACGCATGTGGATATGCCCGTTGATCGGCTCGACTTTCATCGGATGCGTCCTGCATGAGACCACCTGCTTCGTCCTGGTCGTGTACTGCACATCATTACCGTGAATCTTGAAGCCGAGTGCATCAGATTGCCCTGGGTCGAACTCAATCTCGATGTCAAAGAGATCTCCTTTAATACCGCCTAGCAAATCGTTGCCGTGACTCACCGTCACGTTCTCCCACTTATGTTCTTTTGCGTACAACTGCGTGATTTCTTTGACGGGATACCGGCACAGGCGAATCTCATCACGGACCGTTCGCAGGCTCAGTACACACGGAAATGTCAGTTGCTGATTGAACGGCATGTCCGGGAATTTGCCTCCGCGCATCCAGGCCATCTGAATACACCGACCATCCTCTTTCGGAACGTCACTCCATGTTTGCGTCGCATAGAAATTGAATCCGTAGTCCAGCGCTGTTTTCTCTTGTTCCGTGTGGAACCGGGTTCCATCAAACTGACCAATGACGTAACTTCCGTTCCCGTCTGACAGCACCCATTTCATTTGTTTGCTGTCACCATCCAAGGGCAACTGAAACATATCCGGGCATTCATACATGTCCGGGAAAGTGCTGAGCTTCTCCCACTTTCTCAAGTCCTTGGAACCGAAGAACAGATAGCTCCTCTTGGGAGGGCCGTAGATGATCATGACCCACTTGGATTCGGGCTCGTACCAGAACACCTTGGGATCACGATTGGCGTGAGCCAGGATCGGATTGTTCGCATATTTCGTCCACGTCCGTCCTCGATCGATGCTGTAGGCCATGCACTGTACCTTTTTCGTCCAGCCGGTGAAAAAGGCGAGTAGGGCCTTCTCGTCTTTGGTTCCGAACCCGGACGTGTTGTGCCAATCAACAGCCGCGCTTCCCGAAGCCGTGTTGCCGAGTTTATCGTCTCTGTGGAGCTTGGGAGGAAGCTCCTCCCAATGGACCAGGTCCTTGGAGACAGCATGGACCCAGTAGCTACCCGCACCGTTGGCGAAGAGGTGCCACTCCCCTTTGTAATAGACAAGCCCATTCGGATCATTCAGCCAGCCTTCTTCCCCACCGTGTGTGTTTTCACCTTTGATGGCAGGGTTGAGTTTCGAGATGGTCCATTGCCTGGCCGTGAAATGAAACTGCGGCCGCAGACGCTCTGCGTACAAAGGTGTCTTTGCTTTCTTTGCCTCAGCCTTGCCCTTGGCCTCGATCTTGAGCTTGAGCTTGAGCTTGAGCGTTATCTCGATCTTTGAATCCTTACTATCACTCGGTGGTTCTCC